>OKSI01000163.1_pt1 | contig 27311 bp, 24 predicted proteins | sample 1606221 | NCBI WGS metagenome assembly OKSI01 (sample SAMEA3879540, study PRJEB24766) | human gut metagenome | biome: human-associated habitat; feature: feces | place: USA | collected 1985/1987 | reverse complement strand
TCAGGTCGTAGGTGGAGTTTTCATCATGGAGCATGATGAAGCCAACCTTGAAGTCTTTGGCGGCGGGCTTGGAAGAGCAGGCGGCCAGAGCGAACAGCATCGCAGCGGCCAGAAGCAGTGCAAGAATCTTTTTCATTTTTGTTCCTCCTAAAAAAATTTTTTGGTTCCGTTTCGACAGTAACGAATTCTTCGCAATGTCTGCATTTATTTTACTCCAAGTTTGAGAGCGTTTCAATATGTTTTGAAAAATTTTTTGAAGGCTATGGCCCGTATTCTCAACAAATCCGCGCCAAAAACCTAAAAAATTTTTAGGAAAAATCACGTCTTGACGTTTTGAACAGGGATGGCGAAAAAAGTTTGTAAAGAATCACAAATAAATAAAGTGGGAGAAATGACGGATATGTGCTATAATATTTGGACTGCCTTTGGGCATAATACACAGTTCGGGCATGCCGAACGGCAGAAAACAGACCAGAAGGAGGGCACAGCATGAACAGCTTTGTCTTGAAGGGGCAGATTTGTACGAGCGGGACGATGGACCGCATCGAGATCACGGAAAACGGCTTTCTTGTCGTGGAGGACGGGCTGGTGCGCGGCGTGTTTTCGGCGCTGCCGAGCCGCTTTTCGGCGCTGCCGCTGCGAGACTGCGGCGACTGCCTCATCCTGCCCGGCATGACGGATCTGCACATCCACGCGCCGCAGTTTGCCTTCCGCGGGCTGGGCATGGACATGGAGCTTCTCGAGTGGCTCAACACCTACACCTTCCCCGAGGAATCGAAATATCAGGATCTGGAGTATGCGCACCGCGCGTATGCCTCGTTCACAGAGCATCTGCTCCGCAGCACGACCACCCGCGCCGCCGTTTTTGCGACCATCCATGTGCCCGCGACGCTGCATCTGATGGAGCTTCTGGAAAACAGCGGCCTGCGCACCTATGTCGGCAAGGTCAACATGAACCGCAACTGCCCGGTCTATCTGCGTGAGATCTCGAAAAATCAGGCCGTGCGCGACACGGCGGCGTGGCTCGAGGCGGCACAGAAATTTGAGCGCACGAAGCCCATCCTGACGCCGCGCTTCATCCCGTCGTGTACCGACGATCTCATGTACGCCCTCAGCGGGCTGCGGCGGCAGTACGATGTGCCCGTGCAGAGCCACCTGTCCGAAAATTTCAGCGAGATCGCGTGGGTGCAGGAGCTCTGCCCGCGCTCGAAGTGCTACGGCGACGCCTACCGCCAGTTCGGCCTGTTCGGCGGCGACCACCGCTGCATCATGGCGCACTGCGTCCACTCGGGCGAGCTGGAGCAGGAGATGATGAAGGAAAACGGCGTGTTCATCGCGCATTCGCCCGAATCGAACATGAATCTTTCCTCCGGCGTAGCGCCGGTCAGCAAGTTCCTGGAGAACGGCCTCAAGGTCGGCCTCGCCACCGACGTGGCGGGCGGCAGCCATGAGAGCATCCTGCGTGCGATGATGCACGCCATCCAGGCCTCCAAGCTCCGCTGGCGGCTTCAGGACCAGTCGGTCCCGGCGCTGTCGTTTGAGCGCGCGTTCTATCTCGCGACGGCGGGCGGCGGCGAGTTTTTCGGCAAGGTCGGCGCGTTCCGCGAGGGCTACGAGGCGGACGCCGTCGTCATGGACGACAGCAGCCTTGACCACCCGCAGGCGCTTTCCGTCCGCGCGCGGCTGGAGCGGCTGGTCTATCTGGCCGACGAGCGCTGCATCCGGGAAAAATATGTTGCAGGCACGCGCGTCCTCTGAGGTTGACAAATGAAAACTGCCTGTGTACAATACACAGGCAATTGAGCTTGTCAAAAATGTCTTTTTGACAAGCTCTCAAACGCGAACCGCGGGGCTGGGTTCGCGTTTGAAAAGGCTGCGTGATGCGGCGCGCATAATTTGTGCGCGGATCGCGCACAAATTCCACACTTGCATCCCGTAGTGTGTTTTGTCCGAGGTACACGCCCCCGGACAAAACCGATTCACACTTTATTCGCGCCTGCGGGCGCGAACTCTACGAGGTTTTTTGACAGTCTGAATTACTTGTGTACAATACACAGGCAATTTCATAGCGCCTCCGGCGCAGACAGTTCGTAACCATCCTGTCTTAAAACAAAACTAGGGAACAGGATGGGCGCTTTGCGCCCATTTTTTGTTCCGCGGAAAGGACAAAACACATGAAAAAACTGAACACAAGACAAATCGCACTGAACGGCGTCGTGGCGGGACTTTACGCCGCGATCACCATCCTGACGGCCTCGTTCGCCTACGGCGACATCCAGTTCCGCATTGCCGATGCGCTGTGCCTGCTGGTGGCGCTGGAGCCGAGCCTGACGGTCGGGCTGACGCTCGGGTGCGTGATCGCCAACATTTTCTCCACCGTCTCGGTGCTGGACATCGTGGTCGGCTCGGCGGCAACGCTGATCGGCTGCCTGCTGACGGCACGGATGAAAAAAGCGTGGCTGCTGCCGGTCCCGACGGTGCTTGCAAACGCCGTTATGGTCGGCGCGATGCTCGCCTTCGTCTATACGCCGGAGACGTTCTGGTCTGGCTTTGCGCTGAAGGGCGCGCAGGTCGCGGCGGGCGAGGTTGCCGTTTTGTATATCCTCGGTGTGCCGCTGTATCTGTCGTTCCGAAAGAGCGACATCCTCGGCAGACTCCTGCGCGAGCGCCGGGCATAATTCTCGTGCCGTGCGCCTGCGGCGGCTCCGAACAGCGGAGCCGCCGCAGGCGATTTTCGGTTTTTTACAAAAAAGCATTGCAAAACGCGGGAAGTGTGATATAATGGTCACAACCGAATAGTCGGATAGCGTGTGCGGCACTTGCCGCAGGCGGAATGGGGTGCAAGGCCCCGCGAGCCGGTCACTGTGATGCCCACCTGGGCTAAGTCAGATACGCTGAACGCTGTCCCGTGTCCACGCCGTTACCGTGGCCGAAGAATTGCTTTCCGATCTGCTGGTGGGAGGGCTCTCGTTCCGTGCGGCTGGTGATGGCTGTGCGGATTTTTGTTTGTAATCGCTGCCGCGATGGGAGGCGGCGGCGGTTCAAAATAGAGAGCGTTTTCATGTATCTCGCCGGTAGTCGAGACCGCCCGTGTACCCCCTACACGGGTCTGCCTGCCGCGAACTTCCCCGGACGTCTGCCGACTGGGAACCGGCGGGCGTCCGGCGCTCTGTTTTTTCAGGGCTTTTTTCACTGTATCTGCGCGCCCGCAGGGGCGCTGTTTTGGAGGAATCACCATGCGAGGAATCCCGTCACTGATCACCGACATCCGAAAAAAGGTCTTTTCCGAGGTTGCCCGAATGGCCTATTCCGGCGACTACACGCAGATGGAGGACATCCCGTTCCGCATCGTGCCGGGCCAGAACCCCCTGCACCGTGAGTCCATCTTCCTCGAACGCGCCATCGCGGGCGAGCGCGTGCGGCTGGCGATGGGACTGTCGCTTCAGCCCGTGCAGCAGCGCACGCTTTTGTCCGAGGGCATGGATCAGGCCGCCATCGCCGAGCAGTATTACGAGCCGCCGCTCGTCAACATCATCCCCTATGCCTGTCACGCCTGCCCGACGCACCGGTACTATGCGACCGAGCTGTGTCAGGGCTGCCTTGCCGCCTCGTGCCAGCAGGTCTGCCCGAAGGGCGCGATCAAGTTTGTCAACGGCCGCTGCCGCATCACCGAAAGCCAGTGCATCAAATGCGGAAAGTGCGCCGCCGCCTGCCCGTACCACGCCATCGTGCATCTCCAGCGCCCCTGTCAGGAGGCGTGCGGCATGGACGCCATCGGCGTGGACGAATACGGCAAGGCGCAGATCGACTATGACCGCTGCGTCGCCTGCGGCCAGTGCCTTGTGAGCTGCCCGTTCGGCGCGATCGTGGACAAGAGCCAGATCTATCAGGTCATCCGTGCCATTCTGGAGGAAAAATCGGTCGTGGCGATCGTCGCGCCGTCCTTTGTCGGTCAGTTCGGAAAGGACGTGACCGTGCCGAAATTTGTCGCCGCGATGAAGCAGCTCGGGTTTTCCGGCGTCGTCGAGGTTGCCGCCGGCGCGGACATCTGCGCCATTGAGGAGGCGCGCGACTTTTTGGAGAAGGTGCCGGCGGAGCAGAAATTCCTCGCGACCTCCTGCTGCCCGTCGTGGCGGATGATGGCGCGCAGGCTTTTCCCGCAGGAGTCCGGCAACATCTCCATGACCTACACGCCGATGATCTACACCGCGCGGCTCGTCAAGCGCGAGCAGCCGGAGGCGAAGGTCGTGTTCGTCGGCCCGTGCGCCGCGAAAAAGCTCGAGGCCATGCAGGCGGAGCTGCGCAGCGACGTGGACTTTGTCCTGACGTATGAGGAGCTGATGGGCATTTTTGAGGCAAAGGAGATCGACTTTGCCGCCATTGAGCCGGAGGCCGACCTGCAGGACGGCAGCGGCGCCGGACGGGGCTTTGCCTCGGCAGGCGGCGTGGCGGCGGCGGTCGAGGAGATCATCCGCAGAGAGCACCCGGAGGCGGAGATCAGGACCCAGCGGGCAGACGGCCTGCGCGAGTGCCGCAAGCTCCTGATGCAGGCCAAGGCCGGAAGGCTCGACGGCTATCTGCTCGAGGGCATGGCCTGCCCCGGCGGGTGCATCGCGGGCGCGGGCACCGTCATCCCGGCGGAGACCGCGAAAAAGAAGCTCGCCGCGCATGTGGCGCAGGCGAAGGAGACCTCCTCCGCCGACGGGCCGTACCGGGAATTGGTCGGGAAGCTCGATTGACCCCTGCACGCATGGCGCGTTCCGCGCCGCTGCATCCATGTCAGATCGATACACAGATACAAAGAGCCATATGCACGAGGGTGCACATGGCTCTCAAACGCGAACCACGGGGGCTTGGTTCGCGTTTGAAAAGGCTGCACCCGGCTGCGCGCATAATTTGTGCGCTGCTTGCGCACAAATTCCACACTTGCCGAGCGTAGTGTGTTTTGTCCGATGTACACGCCACCGGACAAAACCGATTCACTTTTTATTTCGCCGTGCGCGGCGAAACTCTACGAGGTTTTTGACAGTCTGAGAGCCATATGCACGAGGGTGCATATGGCTCTTATTTTTGCGTTTTAACCGACGACCGGCGGCTTTTTGCGTTTTTCGCGCAGACGGCGGAAGAATCCGGACATCAGCGCCGCGCACTCCGGCTCCAGAACGCCCTGCACGATCTCGGGTTTCTGGCTGCACGGCAGCAGAAACAGGTCGATCGCCGAGCCGCAGCAGCCGTTCACGGCGTCCTTCGCGCCGTAGACGATGCGCGGGATGCGCGCGTTCATGATGGCCCCGGCGCACATCGGGCACGGCTCGAGCGTCACATAGAGCGTACACTGCCACGATCTCGGCGTGCGCCAGAGCGGACCTGCCGCGCTCGCGCCGGTTTCTGCCGCGGCCGACGATGCGTCCGTCCAGCGTCACCACGCAGCCGACCGGGACCTCCTCCTCGGTGTCCGCCTCGCGGGCGAGCGCAATGGCCTCGCGCATGAGCGCCTCGTCCAGTATCCGTTTTGCTTCCTCCATCGCCGTCGCCGCCCTTTCCCGTTTTCTGAGATTGTAGCAGACGGCGCGCGCGCCGTCAATCCGTCTGCCCCAGCAGCGCCGCAAGCAGCACCGCCAGCTCCGCCTCGCCAAGCGGCCGCTCCGTCCCGTCCGCCGCACGCAGTACCAGCGTCCCGTCCAGAAGCGCCCGCGCCGCGTCCCAGAGCGGCCGGACGGCGCGCACGTCCTCCGGCGCGGCCGCGCCGCCGCCGAGAAGAAGATCCACGCTGACGCCGAAGATCTCCGCCAGCTTCAAAAGCCCCGCGCAGTCCGGCTCGCGCCGTCCCTGCTCATACATCCCCACCGCGCTCGGACTGACGCCCAGCCGCGCGGCAAGCTCCTTCTGACTCATGCCGCGCTGTCTGCGCAGCAGCGCGATCCTTGCTCCCAGCATAGGCACCCTCCAAAATTCCAATATTTTCAAATTCACGCTTGACATCACACGTTTCGTGTAGTATGCTTATGGCAGATGGATGGTAATTTATACCAAATCAGCCGGGCAGCGGACTTGAAAACGGAGAGGAGAATGCCTTGTGTCAGCGAAATACCGAAGAAATGTGCCCTATGACCAGTTTGCGCCGGTCTATGCCTGGTGCGCATGGTGCGCGTGCGAGATCTACCTGGGGCAGTCGTACTACGAGACGGAGGACGGCAAGATCTGCATGGACTGCCTGCCGGACTATGCGCGCAAATACTTTCTGGCCAATCTGCGGACCTCCATGCCGAGGACCTCGCGCCATGACCCTTAAGGAGATGTCCGCAGAGTACCGCGCGGCGGCGCAGCCGCTGCGCGAGCGCCTGCGTCAGCTCCGACAGGCAAAAAAGCGCACGCGCGACCGCGAGGAGCTGTTCTGGATCGACCGGCGGATGAGCGTGCTGACCGCCATGCTGACGCAGGTCAACGAGCTTGCGGAGCTGACGGAGCATTATTATGAAAGGGGCTATTACCGCAATGAAAAATATCGATTATGACGGCTATCTCGGCCCGCGCATGACGCGCGACGTGCAGAGAAGGCGCCTCCAGCATGTGCTGGACAACGAGCTGACCGAGCTTCAGCGCCGCGCCGTGATCGGCTACTATCTCGAAAAGAAGACCATGCGCGAGCTTGCGCAGGAGCGCGGTGTGAACAAATCCACCGTCTGCCGCACGCTCCAGCGCGCCGAGCGGCGGATGCGGCGCTGCCTTCGATACTGAGCGGCGCGATGCGCCCGCGTTCGACAGCGCCGTCAAAAAAGCGCCCCTGACCGGTCGAGTCAGGGGAAGGGTGGATCGTGGGATCTGACGCCGCGGCAGCGCGGCGCCGGGACATGAAGTGCGCTCGTATTGGATAAGCTGTGCCCATAGACTACCACGGCGGTTCTGAAAAGTCTGTCGAAAGCGGTCGCGCGGGAAAATTTTTCCGGTCAAGGCAGCGGCAGAGCAGATTGACTTCCGCCTTGCGGCGGGCTACACTATCTGTAATCTGAGAGCCTGAAGGGAGCTGTGATCACATGGATCGGTGCTATGAAAAATTTCTGCGGCTGGGGATCGACCTTGCGCCGCTCGGGATCGAGCGCCGCGCGGACAACACACCCTACGACTGCACGCCGAAGGGCGCGGACATCCTCGGCTGGGCCGGGGTGGACGGCATCCACTTCTGCCGCGTGCGCGGCTTTGGCGCGCGCATCTTTGCCGTCAGCCCGATGAACAGCGCGCCCGACCACATCCACCTGATCGCGGAGGATTTTGAGCATCTTCTGCGGCTGCTGCTGGCCTGCGGCGACGCGGCTGCGCTGGAGCAGGCGTGGCAGTGGAACGCGGCGCAGTTTGCCGCATTTCTGGAGGAATACCCGCCGGATGCGGCACAGACAGCGGTTCTGGACGCCATCCGCACCGGAACGGGACTGACGCCGCTGCCGGAGCCGTGGGCATATCTGGACGGTCTGAACCGGAGCTTTGAATACAGGCGGCTGCGCTACTGCGAGGCGTTTGTGGCGTTCGAGCCTGCCGCGCCCGCGCCTGCGCCATGGCGGGTCTGCTTTGAGGGCGGCTTCGGCACGCAGCGCGGACGCGCCGGAGCCGAGCTCCCGCTTGGGACGCGGTTTTCATGGGCGGGACGGCAGTGGCTCGTTCCGGCGGCCTATCTCTGCGCGAAGGGGCTCGTGCTGGATCTCTGTATGCGCGTCGAGGCGGAGGCCATGCGCGCATTTGCGGAAAAATGGGGGCTTTGCGCCGAAAATGACGATGCGGCGCGCTTTTCTCCGGAGGAGCGCGCGCAGATCGAGCTGGAAAACCCGCTTTGCATGGACGTCCGGCCGCGCCTGACCGCGAACGGGAAGCCGCTTTCCGCCTGCCGGGGCTACGCCGGCGTCTACTGGCCGGAGGGCGGCGCCTGCGATGCGGAAGAAGCGGCGGTCGCGGCGCACTACGGGCTGGACGCGGAGGCGGCATGGCTCGTCATGCGCCACTGCTTCCCGTGGAACGGGCGAAGACCGTCTGCACTGCGCACGCTCACGCTGGAGCTGCGCGCGGAGCCCGCAGCGATCCCAGGGCCGCGCTTCACGGTACACGCGCCCGGCGAGACGGCCGTGCTCACCCTCCCGGACGGCAGCGCGTGTACGCTGCGGGTGGAGTCGCTCGAGCCGCAGACGCTGCCGATGTCCGCGCCAAAGGCCGCGCGGTGGTTTTATCCGCGGTATTTTACATGTATGACCTACACGCTCTCGCCCGAACCGGCGGGGCGCTTCACGCTCACCGACTGCGCCGAGGCCGACCGGCCGCTTGAGATCAAGCCGTCAGAAGAAGCGCCAGCGGCGGCCTGCATCGGCATCATCGGCGGAGCGGACGGCCCGACCGCCATCGTTCTCGGCGGCAAAGGCGCCGAAGGCTGCCGCGCGGCGTGCTCCGCGCCGCACTTTGAGCCGGTCGAGGGCCCGATCACATGGCGCGTCACCGTTTATGAGGAGCGCTTCCCCGCGATCACATGCAGCCTTTTCAAACGCGAACCCAGCCCCACGGTTTGCGTTTGAGCGCTTGTCAAAAAGGCTTTCTTGACAAGCGCAAGCGCCCCGCAGCTATTTTGCTGCGGGGCGCTTGCGTTCTTCACATTGCCTGATAAACTGCTCTTTCGCCGCCGATGTACTTCGGGCGGGTACGCGCGCAGAGGAGGTTTGCCTCGCCGATCTTCTTGAGCGACAGCCGCACCGGCACCGCCACGCGGCGCAGATGCATACCGATCAGCGTGCCGCCGATGTCCAGTCCGGCGTCCGCCACGATCGTCTCGACCAGCACGGGATCGCGGAAATTCGCCCATGCGGTCACGGCAAACGAGCCGCCCGCGTGTACCTGCGGCACGGCGTTCACGATCTCAAAGCCGTGCGCCTCCGCGACGTCGCGCTCGACGACCAGCGCGCGGTTGAGATGCTCGCAGCACTGCACCGCGAGCGCGATGCCGCGCGCCTGCAAAACGGGATAGATGCCCGCAAACGCAGCCTGCGCGGTCTCGAGACTCGAACCCTTGCCGATGCGCGCGCCGACCATCTCGCTTGACGAGCAGCCGATGACGAGCAGCTTGCCCGGCGTCAGCTTTGCCGCGTCCAGCAGCTCCGTGACAGCCTGTTTTGCCTGAGCAGTGATTTCTTCATACATTGTGATCAAACACCCTTCCAAAAGGTTTTATGAACGTCGGGAACACGGCAGAGCACCGTGTACAGCAGCACAGAAAGCGCAATGCCGAGCGCGCCCTGCACCAGATTGTTGGGGATGGAGGCTGCGGCGGCAAGACCCTTCTGCAGGATCAGCGCCTTATAGCCGAAATAGCCTGCGACCATAAACGCCTCAGAGGGCAGCTCGCACAGCGCCAGCTTCCAGAACGGGAGCTTTTCGTCCCTTTTCAGGATCGGCCGCACCATGAACGCCGCGATCAGCGCCACAAGACCCTTGATGAGGAACGTGCCGGGGACATAGTGGGCATAGCCCGCGAGCAGATCGGCAAGACCGCTGCCGACGCCGGCGGCGGCGAAGCCGTACCACGGCCCGAGCACAAGACCTGCCAGCAGGCAAACGCAGTCGCCGAGATTCGTGTAGCCCGCGACCGTCGGCACGCGGATGACCATGGTCGCCACGCAGGCCATTGCAGCCAGCAGAGCCGTCAGGACGAGCTTATAGATCGGTGAAGTTTTCATACCAGTTTCCCCTCCGCAAGCGGTACGCTTGCTTTTCTTTTTGTGATATGCTAGTATCATAGCACATTCTGGTATGAAAGAAATCGCCAGAAAAATATTATTTGATAGGGCCAGAACATGATCCAGACCTATTCTCTTGACCGCGGCGGCGCGCCGCTTTATGAACAGCTCTACCGCGCGCTGAAGGCGGACATTCTCTCCGGCGTGCTGCCCGGCGGCGGGAAGCTGCCGTCCGGCCGCGCCCTTTCCGAGCATCTCGGCGTGAGCCGCGTGACGGTGGAGACCGCCTACGCCCAGCTCCTTGCCGAGGGCTATGTCACCTCGCGCGAGCGGGCGGGGTATTTTGTCGAGGCCGTCACGCCTGCCGCGCCGCCTCTGCCGGAGCCGGAGCCTGCGGCGCAGGACGCGCCGGAGCCGTCTGCGGCGCAGACGCCGCCCGCGCGGCAGTTTCCGTTTTCCGTCTGGGCGCGGCTGATGCGCGGGGTGCTGCTCGACCGTCGGGGAGACCTGCTGCAAAGCGTCCCGGATGCGGGGCTTTGGGCGCTGCGTGAGGCGGTCGCGGGCGAGCTGTATCGTCAGCGGGGCGTCCGCGTGTCGCCGGAGCAGGTCTACATCGGCGCGGGCGCGGAGTATTTTTACAATCTGCTGATCCAGTTCCTCGGGCGGGAGAAAATTTTTGCGCTGGAGGAGCCGGGACACCGCAAGATCGCGCGTGTCTATCAGGCAAACGGCGTGCAGATGCGCCTGATCCGGATGGACGGCGACGGCGTGCTGCCTGCGCTGGTCGGGCAGAGCGGCGCGGATGTGCTGCACATCTCGCCCTCGCACCACTATCCGACCGGGACGGTCATGCCGATCACGCGCCGGCAGGCGCTCATGCGCTGGCTGACGGAGGGGCCGGAGCGGTATCTGATCGAGGACGATTACGACTCGGAATTCCGCTTCACGGGACTGCCCATCCCGACCATGCAGAGCATGGACCAGAGCGGCCGCGTCATCTACATGAACACGTTCTCGCGCACCATCGCGCCGGCGCTGCGCATCAGCTACATGATCCTGCCGAAGGCGCTGCTCGCGCGCTGGCGGGAGACGATGGGCTTTTACAGCTGCACCGTCCCGAGCTTTGAGCAGATGACGCTGACGCGCTTTCTGGCGGAGGGCTACTTTGAAAAGCACCTGAACCGCATGAAAAAGCATTACCGCGTCGTGCGCGGCGCACTTCTGAAAACGCTGGCGCAGCCGCCGTGCGCCGGGTGCTTCCGCGTCCATGACGCGGGCGCGGGACTTCATTTCGTGCTGGAGGCGCCGGGCGCGCCGGAGCCGGAGCGCCTGCGGGCGCTTTTGCGGCAGACCGGGCTGCACGCGGCGCTGCTGGCGGATTTCTACGCCGGAGCGCCGGAGCCGGAGGCGGCGCGCTGCATCGTGCTCGACTACGCCGATGCCGAGCCGGAGGCGCTGCAAGGCGCGCTGCGGCGGCTTGCGGCGGAAATAACGGACGGGTGACGGGCGCTATTCCAGCTCGTCGAGCGTCAGCTTGAAGCTGTCCAGGAAATGCGCCATGAAATAGTCCAGACACGGAAGCCGCATCTCGATGAGCGCCTGCCGCGTCTGCGCGGCGGCGGATTCAAACTCGGCATTTCCGGCCTTCAGCTCCTCGAGGCACTTGATGTGCGCCGAGAGCTTGTCCGCGGCCTTGACGATGCGGCCAACAGCCTCATCGGATTCGAGCAGCAGCGGCGCATAGCTCTCTTGCAGCGCGTCCGGCAGCAGCGCGAGGAGCTTTCGGCAGCTCACGGCCTCGATCTGCTTGTACGCGCCGCGGATCTCGGGGTTATAATACTTGATGGGTGTCGGCAGGTCGCCGGTCAGGATCTCCGAGGCGTCATGAAACAGCGCCGCCGATGCGCAGCGGTCGGGGTCGGGCGTGCTTTCGTCGTGGAGGATGTCCCGCCCGATGAGCGCAAGCCCGTGCGCCAGCACGGCGACCATGTGGCTGTGCTCCTGAATGTTCTCTTGAAACGAGTTGCGCATCAGACCCCAGCGGGCGATGTAGCGCATACGCGAAATGAGCGCAAAAAAGCGGTGCTGCATGGCGATCCTCCACAGTCCGTGCCGCACGCGCGGCGGAAATGCTTCCGGCGCCGCAGCCTGTTTCTTCTGTTTATCATACCATAGCCGCCCGAAAAAGTAAATTGTAATTGAAAAGCCTATTGTCCAGTGGTATAGTAGGTTTCAGAACGCGGCGGCGCCGGCTGCCGCACAGGAGGACACCAATGATCGTATCGACAAAGGGCCGCTACGCGCTGCGGGTGATGATCGACCTTGCCGCGCGCGGCGAGGGGCGTTATGTGCCGCTGACGGAGATCGCCGCGCGGCAGGAAATATCCGAAAAATATCTGGAAAGCATTCTGGTCGTGCTCAGCCGCGCCGGGTATCTTCAGGCGCTGCGCGGCAAGGGCGGCGGCTACCGCCTTGCGCGAAAGCCGGAGGACTACACCGCCGAGGAGATCGTGCGGCTGTGCGAGGGCACGCTCGCGCCGGTCGGCTGCATGAAGGACGGCGAATGCTGTGACCGCGCGGACTGCTGCCCCACGCGCCCGATGTGGGAGGGGCTCGACCGCACGATCAACGACTATCTGCGCCGCTGGACGCTGGCCGACCTTGCCCGCGGCGCACAGGAGGCAAGCCGATGAGCCGGGTTCTGACCGCGCTCTCCGGCGGTGTGGACAGCGCGGTGACGGCGGCGCTGCTGATGCAGGCGGGCCACACGGTCGGCGGGGCGACGATGGTGCTGCACGACAGCGCCGAGGCGGAGCTTGCCGACGCCCGCCGCTCGGCGGAGCGGCTCGGGATCGAATTTCACGAATTTCACTGGCGGGAGGAATTTTTCCGCCTTGTGCAGACGCCGTTTATCCGGACCTATCAGGCGGGACAGACGCCGAATCCCTGCGTGATCTGCAACAAAACCATCAAATTCGGCCTCTTTCTGGACGAGGCGCACGCGCTCGGCTATGACAAAATGGCGACCGGGCACTATGCCCGCATCGAGCGCGACCGCGGCAGCGGCCGCTGGCTGCTGCTGCGCGCGCGTGACGCGGCAAAGGATCAGAGCTACGTGCTCTACAGCCTCTCGCAGGAGCGGCTCTCGCAGGTGCTGCTGCCGATGGGCGAGATGACGAAGGCGGAGGCGCGTGCGCTTGCGCAGTCGCTCGGGCTTGCCGTCGCGCAGAAGCACGACAGTCAGGACATCTGCTTCGTCCCCGACGGGGATTACATGCGCTTTTTGCTGGAGCACGGCGTCCGGCCGCAGCCAGGGCATTTTCTCGGCATGGACGGGCGCGACTTCGGCCCGCACCGCGGGCAGGAGGCGTATACGCTCGGCCAGCGGCGCGGTCTGGACATCCCCTACGGCACGCGCATCTATGTTGTGGACAAGCGCGGCAGCGACGTCATCATCGGACCAAACGAGGCGCTTTTCTCCCGCCGCGTGTTTGTGCGCGACCTCAACTGGATCGCGTTTGACGCGCCGCCGGAGGGCCTGCGTGCGCAGGCAAAGCTCCGCTACACGCCAAAAACCGCCGCCTGCACCGTCCATCTGACGCAGGAGGGCGCGGAGCTGCTGTTTGACGAGCCGCAGCGCGCCGTCACGCCCGGACAGGCCGCCGTCTTGTATGACGGCGACGTGGTGCTCGGCGGCGGCACCATCTGCGGCAGCGCCGCGGATTGACGGCGGCATCAAAAACCAACAACGGGCACTGCCCGCAGACAAAAACGGAAGGAAGATTCGTATGAAAATTGCACTTGCCTGTGACCATGGCGCACTGGAGCTCAAGGAGGCCATCAAGCGCCGTCTCGACGCACGCGGAGACACCTATGTGGACTTCGGCTGCTATGACAAGACCAGCTGTGACTACCCGGATTTTGCAGGCCCGGCGGCAAAGGCCGTCGCTTCGGGAGACTGTGACCGGGGCATCGTCACCTGCACCACCGGCATCGGCGTCTCGATCGCCGCAAACAAGGTGCGCGGCATCCGCTGCGCGCTGCTCAGCGACCTTATGTCCGCGCGGATGACCCGCGAGCACAACGACACCAACATGATGGCGCTCGGCGCGGGCGTCGTCGGAGAGATGCTGGCGCTGGAGATCGTGGACACATGGCTGGACACGCCGTTTTCCGGCGCGGAGCGCCACCAGCGCCGCATCGACAAGCTCATGGCGCTGGAAGCGGAATAAGCGCGAACGCTGCAAAGCCTTTGACAGACAGAACTGCCCTATGCACAGCCGTGCATAGGGCGCTTTTTATGCGCTGTTCACTCCTGCGAGGGGTATCCGCCGAGCAGCAGCGCGCGCTGCTGGTCGAGCAGGCGGCTGTAGCGGTCCTTGGCGATGCTGTAATAGACGCGCGTGCCCTCCATCGTGCAGTTGACGAGCCCGGCCTTGAACATCTGGCTCATGTGGTGGTGGATGGTGTTGCGCGCGAGGCCGAAGTGCTTGGAAAGCTCCTGTCCATAGGCGGGATGGTCCTGCAAATAGCAGAAAATATCAAATCGCGTCCGGTCGCCGAGCAGCCGGATGCACTCGTAGATCTGGTCGAGGCTGGCCTGCGAGGAGATCTGCAAATGCCACAGCGGCGCACGCATGACGCCGCAGTAGATCGTGTAGCTGCCGTCTGCGGCGGGCGCATCAAGGCAGAGATTCGTGCCCGGATCGACGACGAGCGGGCGCAGGTGACAGACGGCCTTTCCGGCTGGGAAGGTGGAGATCTCGCGCAGACAGGCCTCGCAGCCGACGGCGTTTACCTCGCGCGTCAGAAGCTCCGTCAGCTTCGTCAGCTCCGGCAGGAGCTGCGTGAGCGCATCCACCGTCTTTTCCAGCAGCGGAAGCGCGCGCTCGAGCACGGCGCGGGAATTTTTCTGCACGTTCAGCAGCTTGATGCGCGCGCTCTTGGGAAGATCGGACGAGAGCAGCCGCTCCAGCAGCACCGCCTCTGCACCGCACGCATCCGGGCCGAGCAGGTCCGTCATGTCGAGCGAAATGAGAATGCTCCGCGCGGTCTCATCGGGCGTGCAGGCGAGCGCCTTTTCGCGGAATCCGGCAAGATCGCCGCGGTGGCCGCAGGCCAGCGGCAGAAGCAGCAGCATCGGCGGCGAGTAGCAGCCGTTGGTCTGGTAGGAATCGCCCATGATGTCGCCGAACAGCGCCTGCACCTCCGCCTGCGGCAGACCGGTGAGCCGGTCCAGCTCGCGCCGCATCTGCTCAAACGGCGCGTAAAGCGCGCGGAAGCGGGCAACGTCGGTGTTGCCGCGGCTGCAAAAGCGCTCCTCCAGCGTCTGGCGGCCGGCTTCGTTGGCGCGCAGTCCGAGGTAGCAGAGTGCCTCCAGGATCAGATTCAGTTCCGGTGTATATTCCATAGGCGCCATCCGCGCATCCTTCTTTCTCCGCAGCCGCGCACAGAAATGCGGCCGCGATCGGGTTGCTATATTATTACACGCAAAAAGCGCATTTGTCAAATACAACAAAAAACGGTTCCCGGACGCTGTTTCTTTTTTGGGATAAGGCAAAAACTGCTCTTGACAGGAGGACAATGGAAACCGTATAATGCTTATATGCCATATCAGCATGGAACATACATGTTCGGCGCTGATAGACGGAAATTTGGGAGGTACAATCATGAAAAGAAAGCAGTTCACCCGACTCCTTTCCCTGCTTCTGGCGCTTGTGCTGGCCACCGGCCTCGTAAGCCCCGCACTGGCAGCGGAAAGCCGCGTGAGCGACACGCTGGTTCCCCTGACGGCTGAGAAGGTCGCAGAGGACGAGCTGGAGCTCGCCGAATCGATGAATGTCATGCAGTCCTTCGGCGACGCCGACGACGCTGGATTCTTCAGCGACCGCGAGGCGGACATGCAGGAGGATGAAATGGTGCGTGTTTCCATCGTGCTGAAGGACGCGTCCACGCTGGATGCGGGCTTCGCGGCGGAAAACATCGCCGAAAACGCCAGCGCGATGCAGTATCGCGCGCGCCTTCAGAGCGCACAGGACCAGCTGTGTGAGCGCATCGAGCGTCAGGCGCTCGAGGGCCGCAAGATGGACGTTGTGTGGAATCTGACGCTTGCGGCAAACATCATTTCCGCGAACGTGCCGCGCAGCGCGATCGAGAAGATCGCTGCGGTGAACGGTGTGGACTGCGTTGTGGAGGAGACCCGCTATCTTCCGGACGTGGTTTCCGTCGGCGGCACCTATCAGCCGCATACCGCCGTCTCCGGCCAGATGACCGGTGCGCAGGCGAGCTGGCTCGAGGGCTACAACGGCGCGGGCATGCGCATTGCGGTCATCGATACGGGCCTGGACGTTGACCATCAGTCCTTTGACGCCGACGCCTTTGCACACGCCATCGCCGAGGACGAGGCCGAAAACGGCCGCAGCTACAGCCTCATGACGGCGGCGGACACCGCTTCCGTTCTGGAAAAGCTCAACGCCTACGCGAAGGCCTCCGGCAATCTGACGGCGGAGCAGCTTTACGTCAACGAAAAGGTCCCCTTTGGCTATAACTACGTCGATGTCAACCTCGACATCACCCACGACCATGACGCGCAGGGCGAGCACGGCTCCCACGTTGCCGGTATCTCGGCGGCGAACCGCTACCTCAAGAAGGACGGCGCGTATGTGGACGCACTCGAAAGCGTACATGTGGCCGGTGCCGCGCCCGACGCGCAGCTTCTGGTCATGAAGGTCTTCGGCGCAGGCGGCGGCGCGTATGACGCCGACATCATGGCCGGCATCGAAGACGCCATCCTGCTCGGTGCAGACTCGGTCAACCTCTCTCTCGGCTCGGCAGCCGCCGGTACGGCGCGCAGCTCCGAGGACGCCTATACGAAGATCATGGACAGCCTGACCGAAAGCGGCCTTGTCTGCGTGATCTCCGCCGGCAACAGCTCCTACTGGGCACAGTATACCACGAGCGGCGATCTGTACTCCGACGGCGTGAACTTTGACACCGTCGGCGCGCCCGGCTCTTATACGAACGCTCTGACCGTTGCTTCCGTGGACAACGACGGCATGATCAGCGCCAAGCTCGAGATCGCCGGTTCGTCGATCGTCTACGCAGAGACGCTGACCAACGCCATCGGCACGCCGTTCGGAAACGCCTCGATGACGACGCTGGACACCACCGCCGACGGCTCCGGCACGGCGTATCCGTACCTGTTCATCGACGGGCTCGGCGCGGAAGAGGACTACGCCGGGATGGATCTGACGGGCAAGATCGTGTTCTGCAAGCGCGGCGCGATCAACCTGGTCGAAAAGGCGAGCACCGCGGCGAAGCTCGGCGCGGCAGCGACCGTGATCTACAACTTTGAATCCGGCCTCATCAACATGGACCTCAGCGGCTACAGCTACAAGGCTCCCGCCGTGTTTGCCTCTGCGGCAGCCGGCGCCCTTGCCAAGGAAAACGGCGAGGTGCACACGACCACGGGCGGCCTCACCTATTACACCGGCACCGTGACGGTCTACGGCAAGGAGACGGCGAACTATCTCCAGTCCGAATACCTCAGCATGAGCTCCTTCAGCTCCTGGGGCGTTCCGGGCGACCTGTCCCTGAAGCCCGAGATCTCCGCCCCCGGCGGCAGCATCTACTCCGTCAACGGCGGCACGTCCGCGACCGACCAGTACGAGCTGATGAGCGGCACGTCGATGGCGGCTCCGCAGGTCGCCGGTATGGCGGCGCTGGTACAGCAGTACCTTCGTGAAAACGAGATCACCGTCAGCGGCCTCACCAGCCGCGCGCTGACGCAGGCGCTTCTGATGTCCACCTCCGTGCCGATGCGCAGCGAAGCGGGCAACGGCAACTACTTCCCCGTCTTCCAGCAGGGCTCCGGCTTTGCAAACGTACTCGCGGCTGTCCAGACTCCGGTCTTTATGACCGTGGACGGCATGCCCGACGGCAAGGTCAAGGTCGAGCTGGGCGAGGACGCGGCGCGCGAAGGCGTCTACACCTTCCGCTTCCGCCTCAATAACCTCACCGGCGAGGACATGGCATACCGCCTGTCCGGCGACGTCTTTACGCAGGATCTCTACACCGACGGCGGCGTGGACTTCCTCAGCACCAACACCCGTATGCTGACCCCGGACGTGGACTTCACCGTAGGCGGCAAGTCCGTCATGGAGGCAGACAGCGCCCTGACCAACTGCGACTTCAACGGCGACGGCGTCGTGAACCGCTCCGATGCGCAGGCGCTTCTGGACTATGTGACCGGCGCGAGAAGTGAGATCCGTCACATGGACAGGGCTGACCTCAACGGCGACGGCAAGGTCGATACATACGATGTCTACTGCATGCTGCACCTGTATCAGGGCTATGTGACCGTTCCCGCGAACGGCAGCGTGAGCGTGGATGTCCGCATTGCGCTTTCCGATGCCGACCGCGCAGCCCTTTCCAAGAACAGTTATCCCGCCGGCGCCTATCTCGAGGCGTATATCTTCGCGGCGGCAGCCACCGTTGACGACGGTGTGATCGCCCCGACGCTGTCGCTGCCGGTGCTCGGCTTCTACGGAAGCTGGACGGAGGCCTCGATGTTTGATGTGGCGGACAATGCCGGTCCCGAGGAGATCCGCGCTCCGTACCTCGGCGCGTACAACGCCAATGCCGTGGGTCTGGTCTACGGCGACAGGCCCTACTCGGCGTACTACTTCGGCGGCAACCCCGTCACGCCGGACGCGGTCTACCATCCCGAGCGCAACGCCATCAACCTTGAGCGCGGCGACTACTTCTACGGCTGGAAGTTTGCGCCCGTCCGCAACGCGGCGGCTCTGCGTGCAACGGCGGTCAACACCACGACCGGCGAGGCGCTGATGGAGCCCATCTATGAGGGCGAACTGCCCGCGGCCTACTTCTATTATTCCATCCAGAACTGGATCGGCGGCGACGCCACACTGGAGATCGGCCTTTCTCCCGACATGAAGCCCGGCGAGCACGGCGAGCTGACGCTGACCGCAGCTCCGGAGCTGTATGTCGATGAAAACGGCAACGTGGACTGGGATGCGCTCGGCGAAGGCGCCAGCAAGACCGTCCAGTTCACCATCGACAACGAAGCGCCCGTCCTTGACGAGCAGAGCGTCGTTGTTGACACCGAAAAGAACGTTCTGCGCCTGACGGCGAAGGACGACCAGTATCTCGCAGGCGCGATCCTGTTCGACAACACCGGCCGCAAGATCCTCAACCGCGTTGCAGCGCCCGAGGATGCAAAGCCCGGCGAAAACGTCACGATCGAGATCCCGCTTGGCAACATCAGCGGCTACCGCTTCGTGATCCAGGTCACCGATTATGCCGCAAACTCCGTGACCTACAAGCTCAAGCAGACCATCGGCACGCCCGGCCCGCGCCCGACACGCATCTACTTCGATACGCGCAGCGGCAGATGGTTCACCGCGTATCCCGCCAAGGGCTACTACTGGTCAACCGATACGCTGAGCGATTACGCGACCATCATGCCCTACGCCGCAGCAGCCGTGGGCAGCTATGTCTACGTGACCGGCGACACCGGCAAGCTCTATGTCGCTCCGGCGGATGATCTTGACGGCCTGAGCTATGTCTGCCGTCTGGGCTATGTCCTCCGGGACATGGCGTATGACGCAAAGACCGACCGCATCTATGGCGTGACCGGCGACGGCCTGCTCATCTCCTTCGACAAGATGACTGCCGCGACGACGGAGCACGGCTACATCGGCGGCAAGGCGGGCTTCACCAAGACGCTCGGCTTTGACGGCGAGAAGTTCTACTGCGGCAAGCTCAAGGCCAACGCCAGCGATTCCACCGAATTCAGCGGCGTTTACAGCTTCACGCTCGACACCCTCGCAGAGCCGGAGCTGGTCGCAAATGCCTCCAGCAGCTCCCTCAACTTCAACGGCGAGTACCAGACCATGGAATACGACACCGAGCGCAAGGTCGTCACCTGGATCGCAAAGGCCGGCTACTATGTCAACTACAATGAGATCGACCCGGTCGCAAAGACCTGGACCAAGCCGAATATCTCGCTTTCCAACGAAGTGACCGGACTGTTCTTCCCCGACTGGACGGTGGACGACAGCTGGACCGAGTCCAAGGGCATCGTCGAGCGCGTGGCCTTTGACCGCAGCAGCGTGACCGTGCAGCAGGGCTACACCGCGCAGCTTGAGGTTCAGGTCCTCCCGTGGAACCTGAGCGAGAAGGAACGCAATGTAACCTACACCTCCCTCAACCCGGACATCGCCACCGTGGACGCCAAGGGCGTCGTCACCGGCGTCGGCGTCGGCAAGGCGACCATCCGTGTCAGCGCTGCTGACAACGCGGCGGTCTATGCCGATTGCAGCGTGACGGTCGAGGCGCTTGACCTGACCGTGGACGGCGTTCTGATGGACGCGACCGGCAAGCCCACCATGTACACATGGAATCTGGCCGGCGGCGAGCATACGTGGGAGGAGACCGTTGCACTGGACAAGAGCTATTACACCAAGTGCATCGCCGAGATCCCCGGTGCAAACGAGTTCTATCTGCTGACCTCCACCTCCGGCACCATGCACAGACTGAGCGCCGAGACCGGTCTGGACCTCGAGCCGAGCACCTCCGCATACTACGACAACAACTACCCGCTGTATGACATGGCGTACAGCAACGTCTACTCCAAAGACGGCACGAACAAGGTCTACGCCGTCCGCGAGGGCTATCTGATCCTCCCGTTCGACCCGATGAAGGATACGAACTGGCAGGCACGCAGCATGAACGCGATCGTCGTCGGCATTGCCACCGGCGGCACCGAAAAGGTCGAAGTGGAGGACTACTACGGCTGGTCGACGCAGGAGTATGACAGCGAGGTTCTCTACGTCCTCGACAGCAGCTGCCGCATCCACCGCCTGAACGTCTACGAGGAGGAGAGCTGGGGCTCGACCCGCACCAGCTTCATCGGCTCGATCACCCCGACCGACATGAAGATCAACATCCCGACCGATGATTACTTCGCGGGCTATTCCTCGCTGACCGTCGGCAGCGACGGCGCGCTCTACGCCTCGATCTTCAACGGCTCCACCTGCACGCTGTTCCGCCTCGTCTTTGACGAGAGCATCCAGCGCTACGTTTCCACCGAGATCGGCAGCTACGGCAAGGACGTCTGGCCGGCAGCGCTGCTGCATGTCGAGTCCAACCTGCCCGAAACCACGGCTGCGCCCGTCCCGACGCTGCGCTACAATGCCGAAACCGATTCCATGATCCCGATCAGCGCGAAGGCGGAAAAGGCCGGCGGTCTGAACGCGGTCAAGGTCGAAGACGGCGGCAAGCAGAATGCGGCGGCTGTCAGAGTGGACCGGAACGCAAAGACGGTCCTCGTTCCCATCGCGGCGGGCGAGAGCACCAACGGCCTGTTCAGCGTCTGCTATGACGAAAAGCTCATGAAGCTCGAAGGCGTGAGCTACGGCGGCATGACGCTCCACAGCGGCGTGAAGGCCAAGGGCAAGGTCACCGTCGGCTACGCATCCGAGACGCCCTACACCGGCACGGCGGCAAGCCTCCTGTTCAGCTATGCCGGTCTGGAGGAGACGGCGGCCACGACCCTGACGCTCGACGTCATGCAGGACGGCGCAGGCGCAGGCTCCGGCAAGAAGTCGTTTGAGATCACGCTGGAGATCCCGACCTACAACGTCACCACCGGCAGCCCCGAAAACAAACCCGCAGCAAAGCCCGGCGCAAGCCGTCCACAGTTTGACGACGTCCGCCGCGGCGACTGGTTCTATGATTCTGTGATGGAAATGGTTGAACTTGGTCACATGACCGGTATTTCTGCGACGAAGTTCGCACCCGACAGCGGCCTGACCCGCGCGATGCTGGTCACGATCCTGTACCGTATGGACGGTCAGCAGGCCGTTTCGGCAAGAAGCAGCTTCACGGATGTCGTGAAGGGCAGCTATTATGAGGACGCGGTCAACTGGGCCTCGGCCAAGAGCATCGTGAACGGCTACTCCGCCACGACCTTCGCGCCGAACGATCCCATCACCCGTCAGCAGATGGCAGCCATCCTCTGGCGCTATGCGCAGTATAAGGGCGTGAGCGTCAAGGCAAACGGCACCACCATGCCCGACTTCGCCGACCGCGCGGAGATCGCCTCCTGGGCTGGCGAGGCAGTGTCGTGGGCTTACAGCCGCGGCATCATGACCGGCAAGAGCGCAACGCGCCTTGACCCGAACGGCGGCGCGACCCGCGCCGAGGCAGCCACGATGATGCTTCGCTTCCTGAAGCTCTCCGAGACGACCGATCAGGTCAAGCAGTAACGCCCGGTCCGGAAAACAAACCACATAGCGACGCAAAGCGCCCGCCGGATACCCGGCGGGCGCTTTGGCCATGGAAAGGGAGATGGAAGACAAGGTGTATCTGAAAATGCCCAGCGCGCCCGGACAGCGGGCCTTTTCACGCCGTGCCGCGTCATTTTTCCTTGAAATACGTCAGTATTCCTGCGAAAAAATGCCTTGCGCAGCGCGAAAAATCCTCGCTGCCGGTCACATTTTCAGTTTTCAGATACACCTTAGGGAAATGGCAAAATAGAATGTCAGTCCGTGCTGCGGCGTTTCTGATGCTGACTGCGGCGGAGCCTGCACACGAGCAGGCCGCCGGCCGCGACGGCAGCGCCGGTCAAAAAGGCGGATCGGCGGCTTTTCAGGCACGGACAGCTCTCAAGCCGTTCTTTGATGGTGTTCTTCATAGAATGTATCCTCCTTTGCAGCGTTCGGATTTCCGGTTCAGCAGGAACCGTGGTCCTCGGCCCACAGCTTGTCCGCCTCGGGCGTCCAGCATTCGGCGTAGGCTCTGCACTTTTCGCACAGGTGCTCGGCGCTCTCCGGGGCTTCGAGGTCGGTAGAATGTGCGCCGCTCTCGGCAACCATCTTCGGCAGCAGCTCCGGGTTTTCCAGCATCGGGCAGGGGCGCAGATGGTTGTCATGAAAGGGCTGACCCTCGCGGTAGAGCTTGAACAGCGGCTGCTGAAGGCATTCGAGGAAGCTCTTTTCGCGGATGTTCGCGCCGGAATAGTGGATAAAGACGCACGGCTCGACGTCGCCCGCGGCGTTGATGTGGCAGTAAATTCTGCCGCCCGCCACGCAGCCGCCGGCAAATTCGCCGTCGTTCTGGAAGTCGATGCAGTACAGCTCCTTGCCGCCGGTCAGCCCGCGGATCTCGCGCACGCGGTCTTTCATGTAGGCTCTCTGCTCCGGCGTCGGCAGCAGCTCGGTCGAGGCGCTCACGCCCACGGGCATGTAGTGGAAATACCACGCAAAGACGCAGCCCTTGGAGATCAGCAGATCAAGGAATTCGTCACTGGTGACCACCTTATAGTTCTGGCTGGTGTAGCAGATGGACACGCCGAAGGGGATGCGGTAGCGGCGCATGAGATCCATGGCGTCCAGCGCCTTCTGGAAGTGGCCGTCGCCGCGGCGGCCGTCGTTGGCCTCCTCGAAGCCCTCGATGCTGATGGAGACGAAGAAGTTGCCCACGCGCAGCATCTCCTTGCAGAACTCGTCGTCGATGAGCGTGCCGTTCGTAAAGGCGTGGAAGGCCATGTCGCGGTGCTTTTCGCACAGGCGGATGATGTCCTTTTTCCGCAGCAGCGGCTCGCCGCCGGTAAAGAGGCACGCATGGGTGCCAAGTTCTTTGGCCTCGGTCAGGACTCTGTCCATCTCCTCAAAGCTGAGGCTCTGCTTGTGGCCGTATTCCGCCGCCCAGCAGCCGGTGCAGTGCATGTTGCAGGCGGAGGTCGGGTCCATCAGGATGAGCCACGGCACGTTGATGCCGTATTTTCTCGCGTTTTCCTGCGCCGTCTGGTAGCCGCGGAAGCCGCCCTCATAGGCCACGTTCGTCAGGAAGGTCTTGAGGATGTAGGGGTCGTTTTCGCGGATGATGCGCTGGGTGTAGCGCGCCCATTTTCCGTCGGGGTTCTCTGCGACCATGCGCAGCGTCTCATAGGACTTGTCGCTCCACGTGCCCTTGTGGATCTTCTGGATCATGTCGATGAGCTGCTCGGCAAGGTCGCCCACGTCCTGCGTCTGGCCCTTTTTCAGCATCGACTCGAGAATCGTCTCAAACGCCTTGCGCTCGGCTGCATGGGAGATTTTCTCGGTAATACTCATGGTTCACTCGTCCTTTCCGGTGCAAGACCGTGTTCTTTTTGGATATGTTGTTTTCGGTAGAAATAAAACGCGGTGCAGGAGGCCAGCGTGGCGGCAAGGCCGATGCCCGCTGCCATGAGAAATTGCGGGGAGCGCACGTCAGAGATGCTCATGCCCATGATGGGAAACAGCACGCACGTCGGCAGGAAGCCGAGCAGACACGCGGGGAGATATTCCCGATAGCGCACGCCGATTGCGCCCATATAGGCGCTGACCACGTCCGCGGGCAGAATGCCCAGAAGCCGGACGATCAGCACGAAGAAGAAATTGCTGTCCTTGTGAAGCGCGTGGAGCATCGCGGCTCTGGGCCAGCGCCGCAGAATGTACTGCACCGCCTGCGTGCCGAGGCTTTTTCCCAGCCAGTAGGGGAGGCTGACCATGACGGCGGCGCCCGCGAGATTGACCGCGATCGCCGCGGGCAGCGGAAACAGAATGCCGCTGGCCGCAAACAAAAATCCGCTGTAGAGAAAGACGCTCAGGCTCTTGACGGCGAACAGCGCCAGCAGAAGCAGCGCCGCAAGCAGCGGCTGGCGCGGGGTGTAGGACAAAATGCCCTCCAGCGTAAAGGCGTCCCGCTTCAGAACGCACGCGCCGACGATCGCGAGCCACACCAGCGCAAGCGCCCCTCTTGCGAGCCGGATTTGCCGGTTTTCCGGCTGCGCGTTATCCGGCCGGCACATGCGCGGGGTGCTTTTTCCTGCAAGCGGTCGCAGGAACGCGGGTAAAGGCGGGGTGGCGCTCCTTGTCCAGCGCGAACACGGCTGCGTAGACGGCCGCGCCCAGCGTCTCGATCATCATGTCGCCCATGGTGTCGATCAGGCCGATGTCAATGTAGCCCTCGAGCGGCTGGCCGTTGACGATGACGCTTTCAATCCGGTCGATGCTGCCGATGACGCCGACGGCCTCGCCGAGATCATAGGAATGGATGGCGTATACGAGGGTGTCGCGCTGCATATCCGTCCCGAACCAGCGGTCCATGGCAAATTCGTAGAACTCCCAAAGGGCGGAGACGGAGATGGAGAGCATGATCGCGAACAGGATGCGCAGCAGGCGGTCGTCTGTGTACTTTTCATCGATCAGCACGGGCAGATACGCGCCGAGCAGCGCGAACACCACGCCGCCGCAGAAATGCAGGAGCTTGTCCCAATGCGCGATGAGATAGTACAGCTTGTAGATCCGGCCGGACATGGATGCCAGCAGGTAGGACAGGCCAAAGACGAACAGCGCATTGGAAAGGCGGTAGCCGTATACCTCAAAGACATACGGCAGTGCCGCGCCGAAGCACACCAGCAGACACACCAAGGCGTCTGACACCACGCCCAGCCGCAACGAGCGCAGCATGGAGCACAGCGCGAACACCTCGCACACCGCCCAGAACCACGCCCGCCAGCGCGTCTGGTCGCCGCGAACACATTGCCTTACCTTTTGCATGTTGCTCACCTTTCTGTCAGCAGCCTCGCGGCTGTTTGTTATTCCGGCGCACGCTCGGCGCCGAGGAAGAATACCGCCACCGTGCCGGGGCCGCAGTGGGAGGCGATGATCGTGCCGATCTCGCAGATGCGGATTTTGCCGCGCAGGTTCGGGAAGCGCGCCTCAACGGCGGCGCGTGTTTTTTCGGCGTCCTCCGGACACCGCGAGTGGCAGATGAAGCACTTTCCGGCATATTCTGCGCCGTCCTGCGCGAAACACTCCATCGTATCGACGGTCGTTTTGACGGCGGCCGCCTTTCCGCGCACCTTGCCGTAGGCGATGATGCGCCCCTTGTCGTCCAGACGCATGATCGGGCAGATGCCGAGGATCGTGGCGATCATGGCGGTGGGGCCGGACATGCGTCCGCTGCGGCGGTAATGCGCAAGCTCCGTGGAGTAAAACTGATGGTGGATGTTTTTGCGGTTTTCCAGAAGCCACTGCTGCGTCTGCTCGATGGAGCAGCCCTCGTCGCGCATGTCGGCGGCATAATCGACCAGCATTCCGTAGCCCGAGGAGCTGCAAAGCGAGTCCACGACGATGAGCTTCCGCTCGGGATACTGCTCGCGAAGCTGCGCGGCGGCGCGTTCGGCGTTCACGGTGGACTGCGTCATGCCGGTTCCGAACGCGATGTGCAGCACGTCTCCGCGCTGAAGAAGCTGCTCAAAGAACTCCAGATAGCAAAACTCGTTGATCTGCGAGGTCGAGGGGAGCTTCCCGGCGTCGAGGAAGCCATAAAACCGGGAAAGCGTCTGCGGGTCCTGAAGCATGTCGTCCACATACGACTCGCCGTCAACGCTGTAGGAGTAAAAGAGAACGGGAATGTCGCGCCCGCTGATATAGGAATACGGAAGATCGACCGTGGATTCACAGGATAGAATGAAATTCGTCTGCATAAGGCATCTCCTTTGACCGGTGACCGGTTTATATTGTGCACTGCTGCCCTACTGCCCTCCGGACGCGAATGCGGCAGACCGGAACCCCCCATCGCACACACCGGTGTTTCCGGCTGCCGTCAGGGACGCCGCGGAGGGCATATAGAGCAGCGGCGGCGCAGCGCAAAACGCGCCGCGAGCTTGCAGGCGTCTGCAAGCCGTGTGCCAATCACACCTTATGCCTCGATTCTACATGCCGCATCCCAAGCCCGCAATGGCCAAAGCATCCCACGGTGTGGCGTTTTTGGACAAATACCCCCCAAGTGTGGCATTTGGTAACATTGCGGCGGGTTTTGTCCATGTTCGGCGAAACGGCGGCGTGGTATACTGGCGGACAGAAAAAGGAGGTGGCTGCTGTGCGCTCTGCTGCGCCGATGAAGGCGGCAAAAATCGGATATCTGGTGATATCCGCGCTCTTGTGTATGATGGGCATCCTTGTGATCGTTCACCCGGAGGCGTCCATGCACACGGTCGGGATCCTGTGCGGGCTGATGCTGATCGCGTTCGGAGCGATCAAGCTGCTCGGCTATTTTTCAAAGGATCTGTTCCGGCTGGCGTTTGAAAATGACCTGTCCTCCGGCGTCCTGATGCTGGTGCTGGGGAGCAGCCTGCTGCTGCACACCGAGGGCTCGCTGGCGTTTTTCTGTACGGTGCTCGGCATCCTGATTTTGATGGACGGGCTCATCAAGGTGCAGATCTCCGTGGAGGCCGGGCCGTTCGGCATCCGGCAGTGGCCGCTGCTGCTGGTCGCTGCGATCGTGACGGCGTGCTTCGGCTGCGCGCTGATCTTCCGCCCGAGCGCGCGCATTTCGATGATGGGGCGGCTGCTCGGCGTTTCTCTGATCGTTGACGGCGTCCTCAACGTCATCACCATGCTGATGACCGTGAAGATCATCGAGCGGCAGTATGCGGACGAGATGCACGACCCATGCGCCCCCACAAAGGGCATCGGATAGGCCGCCTGCGGCGCCGAATGTCCTCCATCAAAGCTGCAAAAACAAAAAAATCGGCGGTCAAGCCCGGTT
>OKSI01000135.1_pt1 | contig 29340 bp, 26 predicted proteins | sample 1606221 | NCBI WGS metagenome assembly OKSI01 (sample SAMEA3879540, study PRJEB24766) | human gut metagenome | biome: human-associated habitat; feature: feces | place: USA | collected 1985/1987 | reverse complement strand
TTGCCCCAAACCCCAGCAGGGGCGCCGCCCCTGCACCCTGCAAGGGGCATTGCCCATTGACCCTTTTTTTGTCCCCAGGCTTGGTCGCGTTACCCTACAATCTTTTTCCGCAGATTATTCGCAAGGCGTGCCGTCCATGCCGCTTTCATTCAGTCCCGTCAGGCGGACGCGCACAAATTCCCCCTGCCGTCCGGCATACCCCTCCGGCAGCGTCACCGCGATATACTCCGGCGTATAGCCCGTCCAATGACCGTTCACCGGCTCTTCCAGCAGCACCTCCGCCACCTCATTGACCCACTGCTCCCGGTACTGCCTTGCCATTTCGTCGCCCGCGGCAATCAGCAGGCGCGCGCGGCGTTCCTTCTCGGCGTTTGAGAGCTGTCCCGGCATCACGGCGGCTTTTGTGCCTTCGCGCTGGGAGTAGGGGAAGACATGAATCTTGGCATAGCGGGCTTCGCGGATGAAATCGCGCGTTTCCTCGAACTCGGCTTCCGTTTCGCTAGGGAAGCCAGTCAATACATCCGTTGTGAACGCCGCCATCGGGTAAACGGCGCGCAGGTTTTCCATCGCCTGCCGATACATGCGCATGTTGTAGCGGCGCGCCATCCGCTGCAAAACGGTGTCGCTGCCGGATTGCAAAGCGAGGTGGAACTGCGGGCAGACCTTGTCCATTGTGCGGAGGGCTTGCGCGAATTCTACCGTCGCGACGGTCGGCTCAAGGCTGCCGAGGCGGATGCGGCGCACGCCCGGCACGTCCTGCACGGCGCGAATTGCGTCCAGCAGCGTCTGGCGGGGTGTGAAGTCCCGCCCGTAGCTGGTAAGATGGATGCCTGTCAGCACCAGCTCGGTGAATCCGGCTTGCGCCAGACGTTCGGCTTCGGCACGGATTTCATCCACCGGGCGGGAGCGAATCGGCCCGCGCACGCTGGGGATGATGCAGTAGGTGCAGTGGTTGTTGCAGCCCTCCTGAATTTTGAGCGTCGCACGGGTGTGTTCCTCCTGCGAGGTGATGGTCAGCGGCTCGAAGGGGGTCGTGGCGTTCAGCTCGTTGACGGCGTTGATGGATGTGTTCTCCCGCAGCGCCTTTTCCAGCAATTCGACGACTTCGCCGCGGTGCTGTGTGCCGATGACGAGGCGCGCGCCGGTTTCCAGCAGTTCCTCCGGCTTGCGCTGCGCCAGACAGCCCGCCAGAATCAGCGCGCTGTCCGGATGTTCGCGGCGCAGGCGGCGCGCCAATTGCAGGGATTTCTTGTCGCCTGTGCCAGTCACGGTGCAGGTGTTGATGACGTAAACATCCGCGTCCGCGTCGAACGGGACGATTTCATAGCCGGCGGCGCGGAATTTCTCCAGCATCGCCTGTGTGTCGTATTGGTTGACCTTGCACCCAAGGGTGTGGAAGGCAGCAGTTTTCATGGTTTCACTCCAATTCACCGTATAGGCAGAACAAGGCGCTTAAGGCGCAAAGTCCTGCGGTTTCGGTGCGTAAAATGCGCGGACCGAGCGTCACGCTTTGGCAGCCGCAGTCTTTCATCCGGGCGATTTCGTCCGCGCTCATGCCGCCTTCAGGGCCGATGACAATTGCGAGGTCGCGAATATCCGGATGCTCCCGGTGGAAGGCGGTCAGGCTGTACCCGCGCGCGTCCTCCCACGGGACGATGGCGGCTTCGTGCGTTTTCAGCGCCGCCAGCAGGGCGGGGAAAGCAATCGGCGAATCCACCGCTATCATCTGGCAGCGCCCAGACTGCTTGCAGGCTTCGCGGGCGATTTTCTGCCAGCGCTCCTGCTTCTTCGCGCCGTCCTTGGCGCTGAGCTGCACGACGCAGCGGCTCATGGCGACCGGGACGACCCGCGCCGCGCCCAGCTCCACCGCCTTTTGCACAATCAGCTCCATCTTCTCCGCTTTCGGCAAGCCCTGATAAAGCGTGATGCGCAATTTCGCCTCGGTGGAGGGCAGCTCGCTTATCAAGCGCGCCGTCACGCCCTCCGCCGTCATTTCCGCGATTTCGGCGGAAAAGCGACGGCCGTCCAGAAACAACTCCGCCGCGTCGCCCGGCTGCATCCGCAGCACGCGGGACGCATGGCGCGCGTCCTCCTCCGACAGCGTGACAAGGCTGCCGATTTCACCCAGCCCGTCAGCATAAAAGCGGTGCATTACTTCTTCCTCCGGGACAGCATGGCGACCCACTCGCCCTTGCGCTTCGTTTCCAGAATCGTGTAATCGGCGGCGGTCAGCGCGTTCACCACGTCCTGTTCGCGTTCCTTGATGATGCCGGAGCAGATGAACAGCCCGCCGGGGACGATGTGATCCACCAGCGGCTGCGCGAACATGCAGATGACGTCGGCGATGATGTTCGCCACGCACAGGTCGCACACGCCGTCGCTGCTCGCCAGCAGATTGCCCTCCACCGCGCGGACGCGGTCGGACAGGTGATTGTGCTCGATGTTCTCTTTTGCCACGCGCACCGCCACGGGGTCAATGTCGATGGCAAGCACGTCCTTTGCGCCGAGCATCGCCGCGCCGATGGCGAGAATGCCGCTGCCCGTGCCCACGTCGATGACCGATTCGCCGCCGTGCATCGCGTCCTCCAGCAGCTCCAGGCACATCGAGGTCGTCTCGTGCGTGCCGGAACCGAACGCCATGCCGGGGTCAATCTCGATGATGCGGTCGCCGGGCTGCGGTTCGTAATGTTCCCACGTCGGCTTCACCACCAGCGAACGCCCCGCCTTGAACGGCTTGTAGAACTTCTTCCACACCTCCGCCCAGTCCTCATCACGAACATTCAGCGTCGAAATTTCCAGCGTGCCGAGGTCAAGCCCCAAATCCATGTGATGCAGTTCGTCGCAGCGGCTGCGCAGCGCCTGCATCCGGTCTGCGAAGGAACTGTCCGGCGTGAACCACGCGTGCACCAGCACATCCTCCGGCATGGAGGCAATCAGATTCGGGTCGATAATCTCCCAGTAGCCATTGGGCTTGTCAGGGTCGGGAATATCCGCGCGATCCTCTACCATCGTGCCGGTCGCGCCCTCCGCCATCAGCGCCTCGGACACAATGTCCGCGCCTGCCGTGGTGGTATGAATCGTCAATTCAATCCAGTCCATGTGTGTACCTTCCTTACAGATAAAATACCAACATAATTATATAGCAAAACCCTGCCGAAATCAACCCGGCAGGGTAAAGGAGATGAAAAACTGTGGCGGAAAGTGCTGGAAAGGGGGGGAAATTCCGTGATTCCCCCTGCAACAACAAAAGTCAACTATGGAAGTGTGCACCCGAAGGGGTGGAGGGGGCGATCGGAAAGCCCCCTCCTCGCCTCCGCAGAGGCGAAATCCCTGCGAATGAAGCAGAATCTTCTACGCAGAAAGCACGAATCAATCAGTCGTAGAACGATTCTATCCCATCCAGCAGATGCCCCTCGCGCACATCGCGGGTGGTGGTGTACATCCGCCGCGTCAGCACCGTGCCGCCGCGGTAGTACAGGCAGATGAACGGGCAGTCCTTCGCAAACTGCTCCTGAATGTCGTACAGCACGGATTGGTAATCCACCTGCGTGACCTGCGTGCGCAGCTTCTTGAACAGCGCATCCATCGTCTTTGAGCGGTAGGCGACGTAGTTGCAGGTGTTGCCGCTCATCAGCAGAAAGCCAGGGTCGGGGCAGACGTCCATGGCGAAGGAAACCAGCGCAATGTGGAAGTTGCCCGCTTTCAGGCGCTTCTGCATTTCGGTGTACGACACCGTCTCCACCGTCGCCTTGATGCCGATTTGCCCCAGCATGTCGGCAATCATGTTCGCTGCCTGCACGCGCACGCTGTTGTCTGGCTCTTCGTAGGTGATGATGTTGTAGGTGAGGTCGGCGGCTTCGTTGTTCTTGTTGGGCTTGTCCACATAGCCGCTGCCATCGGTGTCGTACCAGCCGTCCTCCTCCAGCAGCTGCCGCGCCTTGTTCAAATCGACTTGGAAGTAGGAGGACAAGTTCGAGTTGTACATCCACGTTCCCTGAATCATGGGCGTGTTCGTCCGGTCGACCATGCTCATGTAGACGGACTGGACGATGGAATCAATGTTGATGCAGGAGCGAATCGCCGTGCGCATGTTGTTCGTCATCGAGCCGAGATAGTTGTTCAGCAGCAGGCACTCCAGCTGATTCGTGCGGTAGGTGATGGCGAGCGTGTTGGTGGAAGATTTGTACTGCGCAATGGACAATGAGCGGGAGAAAATGGCATCGACGTTGGAATACTGGTACGCATTTACCACGTCGGCGTCCTTGCCGTACAGGTCGAAGTAGAGATTCTTGAACTGCGGCGGCTTGCCGCTGTAATACGGGTTCAGCGAGAGCGTCATGCTGCCCTTCGTGCCGTTGGAATAGGGCGTGAAGGCCGTAATCATGTACGCGCCCGTGCCGGGGGGATTTGCGCTTTCCAGTGCGCTCGCGGGCAGCACCGGGAATGTCATGGCGTACAGCACGCCGTAATACTGCCGATCAGCGCGCACCTCCACCGTGTAGTTGTCCCGCGCCTTGATTTCCTTGACGAAGTAGCGCAGATTGGCGTAGTATCCCTTGTTCGTCAGGTTTGTGTCCTTGGCGCAGGAAATGATGTAGTTCGCCGTCGCGACGACGTCGTTCGCCGTCATTTCCGTCCCGTCGGAGAACAGCACGCCCTGCCGCAGCGTGAACGTCCATGTGCGGCCGTTGCCGGTCTGCGTCCAGCTTTCCGCCAGACCGGCCTGCGGCTGATAGTTGTCGTCAATGGTGATGAGCGAATCGTACATCAGGTCGAAGATGGAAAGCATGTCCCGCTCGACCGGGAAGAGGGGATTCAGGCTCGTCGTCTTGCTGCTCTGGATGCCGATGACCAGTGCGTCACTGGTTGGCGACGCCTGCGCGGACAGCACGGGCAGACATAATATCGCCAGCAGCAGCGCCAGCAGCTTCCGCACTTTCGTTGGGGTAGAGAAGGGCTTCGTAAATGCCATAGGATGTCGTCACTCTCCCTGCGTATTGTTTGGTCGGGCCGTCCGGCAGCTTGTCCACGGGGATGGTCACGCCGTCTGACGAAATGCTCTTGTCGCTCAGCCAGCGGGTGACGGTCGTCTGGCCCGCGTGATAGGCGGAGGAGACAAGCACCGCGTCGCCCCGGAACAGCTTGGACAGGTAATTCAAGTACCAGCAGCCGTAGCGGATGTTCGTTTCCGCGTCGTAGAGGTGGTCGAAGGAATAATTGCTGTCGCCAATTTTCCCGGCAATCCATTCTGCCGTGTCCGGCATCAGCTGCATCAGCCCGCGCGCGCCCACACTCGATTCCGCATCCGTGCGGAAGGAGCTTTCATTGCGGATGATGGCGGCAACGAACGCGGGGCGGAGGTTGTATTCCGCCGCGTAGCGCTCAATCAGCGGCTGGTAGGTGATGGTATTTCCGTTTTCGCCCTCGACGACGTGATAGTAGCTCAGCGTGTTCTGCCGCGCGGTTTCCCACTCCTCAGCGCGCGTCGTCAGGTACGCCTGCATCAGGTAGTGCGCCGCCAGCAGCCCCAGCAGCACGATGCACAGCCCGACAATCGTCCACGTCAGCCAAAGGGGCAGGCGGTTCGGGTCGGCAGTTTCCGCCGGGACGGATTCCGTCGAGGCGGATTCCACCCGATGCGGCACGGCGGATTGCGTCGGAAGCGGGGCAGTGCGGCGCTGCGGATGCGAATACGCCGGATTCATGCCCGCATACGGCGCCTGCGCCTGACGCACGGGCGGCATTTGCGCGGGACGCTGCGGCGGACGCTGATTCGGCAGCTGCGTATAATACCCTGTCTGCTGCTGATACCACGCGGGCGCGGCAGAGCGCGGCTGCATGGCTTGCTGCACGGGCGAGGGTGGTGGATTCTGTGAATTTGATTGCGGCGGATAACCCCGCGTCGGCTGCACCGGATGTTGCGTCACCGGCTGCGCTGCCTGCGCGGATGGGGCTGCCTGCGCCTGATAGCGGTCACTTCGTCTGGGACGCGGTGTGTTTTCCATGCGAACCCTCCTTCGCAAGTTCGGCGGCGTAAAGCGGGGGAATCAGCGCGGCGGTTTCTTCAATCGTGCCGTCTGTCGGGATGACGATGTTCGCCCGGCGCGCCTTTTCTGCCGTGTCCATTTGGCTGCGCAGGCGGTTTTCCGCTTCCTCGCGGGTGAAGCCGTCGCGTGCCATCAGGCGGGCAAGCTGCGTCTCGCGGGGGAGCGACGCGCACCAGACTGTGTTGCACAGCCCGTCCAGCTCAGCTTCGTAGAGCAGCGGCATGTCCAGCACGCAGATTTTCGCGCCGCCCTCCGTTGCGCGGAGGATTTCCCGTTCAATCATTTCCCGCAGGAGCGGCTGCATCAGGTCATCCAGCGCATGACGGCGCTCGTCGCTGGCGAAAATGAGGCTGCCCAGCGCGCGGCGGTCAAGCGTGCCGTCCGCGTGGAAAACCTCGCTGCCGAATTCCGCGCGAATCGCGGGCAGTGCCAGCCCGCCCGGCTGTGTCAGCGCGCGGGAGAGCTGATCGCCGTCGATGATGGTGGCGCCGAGCGATTTCAGCGTGAGCGAAATGGTGGATTTTCCACAGGCAATACCGCCTGTCAGACCGATGATGCGCATGAGAATATCCCTCCTTTTGGGCGCGCAGGTTTGCTTATCAAACGAATCAGCGCGCCAAAAGACTGCATTTCAATCCACGCTCCCCACGCGGGGAGCGAAAGCGCAAAGCGACAATTCTGCCTGCCAAAACCATACGCTTTGCACAATAAAATCAACCGATAATGAAGCAAAACACCCCGGCAGGGCGTTTTTTTTCGCGTCCTGCCGGGAGGTTTGGGGAAAATCAAATCTTCGTTTCCAGCAGCTTCTTTTTGAGGTCGTTTTCCATCTGATAGAGCGTCTTTTCGGCTTCGACGCGCTTGGTGTGGCCTTCCTGCTGGATGGTCATCACCTCGCTGATGGTGTCGATGAGGCTCTGGTTCGTCTGCACGAGCGTCTCGATGTCGATGATGCCGCGCTCGGATTCCTTTGCCGTCTCGATGGTGCTCATTTTGAGCGTCTCGGCGTTCTTCTTCAGCAGCTCGTTGGTCATGTTCGTGACCGCGCGCTGCGCCTGCATCGCCTGCTGCGTGTGGTGCAGCCCAAGCGCCAGCACCATCTGGTTCTTCCACAGCGGCAGCGTGTTGGAAATGGTGGACTGAATGCGTTCCACAAGTAAGCTGTCATTGTTCTGCAAAAGGCGAATCTGCGGCGCCATCTGCATGGATACCTGACGGGTCAGCTTCAGGTCGTGGAGCTTTTTCTCGAAGCGGTCGCACTGCGCGGCAAGGTCGTTCGCCTTCTGCGCGTCCATCGCGTCGCCGGATTCCGCCGCCTTCGCCATCAGCTCCTTCAATTCGCCCTTGCGCACGCGCTGCAATTTCTCTTCGCCCGCGATGATGTAGAGCGTCAGCTGGCGGAAATACGCCGTGTTCTGGTCGTACAGGCGGTCGAACATGGCAACGTCCTTGAGCAGCTGCGCCTGATACCCTTCCAGCGAGGTCGCGATATTTTCGACGTTCACATTCGCCTTGCTGTAGCGCGCCTTCATGCGCTCAATACGGTTGTCGGCACTGTGGAAGATTTTGAAGATGCCCTTGGGTTCTTCCGCGTCCGCCTCAAAGCCCTTCAGTTCAACGACGAGGTTTTCCAGCATCTTGCCGACTTCGCCCGTGTCCGACGTGCGGACGGCTTGCAGCGCGCTCTCGGAGAAATCGCTGATGTGTTTTTGCGCATCCGCGCCGAAGAGCAGCACATGGTCAGGGTTGGTGATGTCCAGCTTCGTCAGGAAGTCCTCAATCGCGGCGCGCTCGGCGGGGGTCAGCTGGCTCTGGTCGAGGCGGGGCGCGGTCGCTGGGGCGCTGGTCTGCGGCTGCGCGGCGGCAGCGGTCGGCACGGCAAGCGGTTCAGCTGTGGTCGATGCGGGGGCGGCGGGCTGCTGCTGAATGCTCTGCGCGGGGGCTGCGGACGGCGCGACGGGATCGGGAACATCCGGCGTGAGGGAAAGCATCGGGAACTGATCAGCCATGGGAAAATCCTCCTCGTGTATATTGATAATTGTTAATTCTGATAGAACTTCTTCTGCTGCCGGTCGGCTTCGGGAATATCCTCCTCCGGCATTTTCAGCACGGGCGCGCCCTGATTCATTTGCCGCGCCGCCGCCGTGCCAGATGTGTGCAAATCCGCCTGCTGCGTCGAATAGGGGACAGACGCGTTCTGCTGCCGGTTCGCCTCTTTCAGCGATTCGGACAGCACACTCTCCATGTAGCCGTCGCGCTTGAGCATCTGTTCCAGCACGTCCATGTCCGCGCTCATGTCCAGCATGTCGTCCTTGTGCATGGCGTCAAGCTGCTTCTGCGCGGCTTGCAGAATCATGTCCAGCGCGTGGATGAGGTTCTCGCGCGTCGTGTTCATCTCGCTGTACGACACGCCGCGGGTTTTCATCGTGCGGTAGGACTGCAGGAGTTTGAGCGTCGTGGGCAGATAGTAGCTCATGAACTTGCGCATCCGGCTGGCTTCATTGGGGTCATCGACGACTGTTTGCAGCATCTTGCGCACCAATTCATCGAGATCTTTCAACCGCCGGGTCATCACGAACTCGTCAATTTGCTCGCGCTCGGCGGCAATCTGGCTGAGCAAGTCCAGCCCGCCGGCGACGACTTCCTTCGCGCGCTGATCCTCCGGCGTACCCACCTGAATCACCGGCTCTTCCTTCACGCGCTCGCCATTCTCGGTGTGCAGCCCATCCAGCGGCGTCGCCATCGTCTCAATCAGCTTCTTCAGCCCGGAGGCAATGGCGAATCCGCCGACGAACCGCCAGAAGCCGGGAATCGGCAGAGAAATAATCCCCAGAAATGACACCCAGAACGCAATCTGACCGGCGATAACCGCTTTGGTTTCCTTTTTCTTCTTGGACTTGCTCATGGAAGTCTCCTTACTCCTCAATCAATCGCGGGATGCTGTCATTATACCGGAAAGCGGCGCGGATGCGCAAGGGGAAGCGGCGGAAAAATACGCTTTGCCGCCTGAAAAATACACTGTGACCGCGCAAAACACAGCAACCCTTTCTATTATAGCACACTTGCTGGGCAAAAGGAAAGCACAAAAGATGAGAATTTCATGAAACTTGCGCGTTCTGCCGGGGGAGAATTGCGCATACCTTGTCCCGAACAACCGAAAGGAGGAAAACGCGGTGGATGCGCAGCTTCGGAAGGAAACGGTGACGATGGAGCAGGTGACGGCACACGGCGCGTCACAGGCGGTGGTGGAAGGCGAAATTACGCTGCCCGGCGGCCTGCGGGAGGAAACGCACGTCCTGCACGCGGGCGGGATGGCGGTGGTGGACAGCGCCGAAAGTGGGGCTGACCGCGCGACGCTCTCCGGCAAGGTGATTTTCCACGTCCTCTACACGCAGGGCGCGCCGAATCAGGTGCATGTGGTGGAGGCGACGGCGGATTTTATCCACCAGTGCGATTTGCCGGGCGCGCAGCCGAAAGGTCGCGTACAGGCACAGGCGCGGGTGGAGCATGTGGATGCCTCGGTGCAGGGCGGGCGGCTGAATATGCGCGCGATTGTGCAGCTGGATGCCCGCGGCGCGTCCACGCAGGCGCTGGAGGTGCTCACAGGGGTGAATGCGCCGGGCGGCGCGGAAGTCGCCACGCAGGAGATTGCCCTGCGCCGAACCGTTGCCAGCGGACAGGCGGATACGCTGCTCCGGGAGGAATTTGAGCTGCCGGAGGGCTTGCAGGTGCGCGAGACGCTCTGCGCGGACGCGGCGGCGCAAATCAGCGACATCACGGGCGGGCAGGGGCGAATCGGCGTGGAGGGCACGGTGACGGTGAATGCCGTGCACGCCAGCGATTTGCCCGGCAAGCCGCTTGTCGTCACGCACCATGAGGCGCCGTTCAGCCAGACGCTCGAACTCAGCGGCGAAAACGGCGATCTGCTCGATGCCCGCGTGACCGTGCGGGATGTCGCGGTCGCCAGTCAGGACGCGGGCGACGGGGGAAAGACGCTGCGGGCGGAAGTCCTCCTTGGTGTGCAGGGGACGGCGGACACGCAGGAGAAGCTGACTGTCCTGCGCGATGCGTACACCTATCAGGGGGCGGCGCTGACCTTTTCCGGGCGCGACGTGGTGATTCGCACGGGGCAAAGGCGCGCCTCTGCCGCTGAATCCGGCAAGACGACGCTGCTCCTGCCCGACGGCACGCCCCCTGTGCGCGGGATGCTTGCCGCGTTTGCCACGCCCATCATGACCGCGCAGGACAGCACGGGCAGTCGCTTGAACACCGAGGGGATGCTCGAAATCACCCTGCTGTACATGACCGACGAGAACACCGCGCCCGTGACCGTGCATCAGGAAACGCCGTTCCGCACGTCCTTTGCCGTCTCTGCCGCGCCGGACAGCATTCTGACCTTGACGGCGGATGAGGTGGAAGCTGTGCCGATTACCTCCGACCGCGTGGAACTGCGCTACGTCCTCCGCCTGACCTGCGACGGCGTAGAAACGCAAGGCGCGCACTTGCTGACCGACGCGCAGGAGGATGCGGCGGATGAGGTGGATGACGGGCTGTACCTGTGCTACTGCCAGACCGGCGAGGACTGGTGGACGCTGGCGAAGGAATACCGCGTGCCGCAGGAAAAGCTGCGGCGGCTGAATCCCGACTTGCCGGATGCGCTCAAGCCGGGGACGGGCGTGGTGGTGTGGAAGAAGAGTCAATAAGCAAACAGGTCGGAGGCAATCGCGCTTCCGACCTGCTTTGGCATATCAAATTTGTTCGATGACGCTCTCCATGCACGTTGCGCACCGAAACACCCTGTCATACCGCTTTTCCAGCGCCGCAAACGCCGCGTCCGCGGATTGCTCCGTCTCGAACGCGCCGAACACCGCCGACCCGCTCCCGGTCATCAGCGAAGCCGCCGCGCCGTAATTCCGCAAATCCATAATCGCATCCGCAATCGCTGGACGCATCTGCTCGCTCACCGGCTGCAATACGTTCCCCAGCGCCGGGGACAGCGCGCGCAAATCCCCATCCGCCAAAGCCGCCTGCGCCGCGTCATTGTCCGGGCGGAACGAAACCGCCTGCGCGTGGTATGCCGCAAATACGTCGCGCGTCGAAAGCCCGCCGCACGGCTGAATCACCACCAGCGGGAAACACTGCCCGCAGGGGAGTTCCTGCATTGCTTCCCCAATGCCGCGGGTGCGGGTCAATCCGCCGCGGATGCAGAAAGGCACGTCCGCCCCAAGCGTCAAGCCGACATCTTCCAGCTCCGCCCGCGTCAGCCCGGTTTCCCATAGGCGATTCAGCCCCACCAGCACGCCTGCCGCGTCGCTGCTGCCGCCGCCCATGCCCGCCCCAACGGGAATGTGCTTCTCGACATGAATGCGCGCCCCCAGCGGACAGCTTGTTGCCTTTTGCAGCGCCCGTGCCGCCCGCAGCGCCAGATGATGCTCGTCCGCCGGGAGCAGCGGCGTGCCGCCCGTCGTCAGCGTGATGATGCCATCGGTCGTCTTCTCCAGCGTGATTTCGTCGGCAAGCGTCACGCTCTGCATCAGCATGTCCATCAGGTGGTAGCCGTCCGCCCGCCGCCCGGTAATATCCAGCGTCCAGTTGATTTTCGCCCGTGCTCCAATCCGCAGCATAGCTTTTGCCCTCCACAAAAGTGTCTTTCCTCTATCATACGCCAAACGCGGTGATTGTGCAAGGCGAAAAAATGTGCTATACTATAAGCGCCGCCGACAAAAGGCGGCAAACCACACGTTCGGATACAGTCCGAGAGGAGCAGAAGTGAAGAAACAGGATAAAACGCCCGTGCTGATTAACCTGGTCAGCACCATCCGCGACGAAGAGGGCGAGCAGGAAGCGCCGATGCAGCTGTTCTGCCGCGGAGAACTTAAGAAAACCGCCAGCGGCTATCTCATCCGCTATCAGGAGTCCATGCCGACGGAGGATGACAGCGAGATGGTGACGAGCGACGTGATTCTGTCGCTGTCCGAGCACCGCGTGACCATGAGCCGTCCCGGCGAATACGGCACGACGATGGTGTTCGTAAAGGATCAGCGCTTTGAGGGCGCGTATCACACGCCGTTCGGGGATATGGCGATGGCGGTGTTCCCGACGCAGGTCAAGTGCCGCGCGGCGGACGACGCCGGGATGGTGCACCTCGAATATCAGCTGGATGTGCAGGGGCGCTTCACGGCGATGCACACCATTCACATTGACTATTGCGCGACGGGGGCGCAGTAAGCATGTTGTCGGCGCTTCGGCAGGAGCTGCAGGAGATGCTGGCAACCGTGCCGACGCTTCGCCGTCCGGCGCTGCGGCGGTCGGAGGACGCGAACGCGCTCTTCGCGACGGATTTGCCGCTTTTGGCGGATGCAGCGGATTTCTGCCGACTGGCAGAGAAGCACGGCTGGCGGACGTGGATGCAAGGCGGCTGGCTGCTGCTGGACAAGCTGCCGAATCCGCCGGATATGCCGACAAAAATCCCCGGTGCGCCGGGTGAACTCGGCTGCTGCCTGTCGCTGCTTGCGCGCCATCCGGATGATACGGCGGACGACGCGCTGCTTCGGGCACTGCTGAAATCGGCGGATGCGGGCGGTCAGGCGATGGAGAAATACTGCCGTATGCTGCATCGGGATTTAGCGGCGCGCTTGCGGACGCACAATCCGCTGCCGGGACGCTTGCTGCCGTACCTTTGCCGCGCGGCAGAAGAAAGGACGGGAAATCCATGATTATCAGCTGTATGGGGCACGCAAAATTTGTCATTGAGCTGGACAACGGTCTCCGCATCGTCACTGATCCGTATGATGCGTCGTGCGGCTATCCCGTGACGGCGAATCCGGCGGATGTGGTGCTGGTGTCGCATCAGCACCATGACCACAACGCGGTCGAGACGATTCCGGGGAATCCGCGCGTGATTGACCGGGCGGGGGATTTTGACCTCGGCGGCGGCGCAGCGGTGCGGGCGATTGAGGCGTACCACGATGAGCAGCAGGGGAAGCTGCGTGGCAAGACGCTGCTGTTCTGCCTGAAGGCGGAAGGGCTGACGGTGATGCACCTTGGCGATTTGGGGCACATGCTGACGACGGAGCAGCGGTTGCTTTTGGGCAGTGCGGATATTGTGATGCTGCCCGTCGGCGGGTACTACACGATGGACGCGAATATGGCGAAGCAGGTGGCGGACGTGCTGCACGCGCGGGTGATTCTGCCGATGCACTACAAGACGGAAGCGAATGCGTCGTGGCCGATTGCGCCGGTGACGGACTTCCTGCGCCTGTATCCGGAGAAAGCGGAGGAGCTGCCGCTGCTGCGGGTGTCGGCGGGGGATTTGTCGTGCCAGCCGCACTTGGTGGTGCTGATGCCGCTGAGCTTGGGGAATGTCAAAGCGTAATGAAAAATGCCATCGGGAGCGAATTGCTTGCCCGATGGCGATTTTTGCTTTTGGGGATTTTGATTTTCCCCATGCAGTGCGCTTTTGGAAGCAAGGGTTTCCCCTCCGCAGAGGCGAAACCCTTGCCGCTCATGGCGCAGTCAACTCCTCCTCAATCCCATTCGCGCTGATTGTCAGCGGGCGGCGCAGCATCCACACGGCGATAATCAGCACCGCCGCGTAAACCGCGCTGCCGGTCAGCCGCGTCATCAGCAGACGGAAAGAACCCTGCGCCGTGCCGAAGCGGTCAATCAGCGCCGATTGCAGCGTCAGCAGCGACAACAGCGCCGCGACGAGCGAAAGCACTTTCGCTGCCGAGAGAATCGGGCTGCCGAGCTTGCGGAAGCGAATCAGGTTCGAGATGGCAAGAAACATCATGACGAAGGTGTAGAGCGCGGAGAGGTAAATCAGGTGGCCGGGCAGCGCGGAGACGGATTGCCCCGACACCATCAGCATCGTCAAGCCGCCAATTGGCACATTCAGCGCCAGCAGCGACCACGCGACGCGCCGATAGCAGCGGGATTCGTGGCGCGGCAGGGCGTCCGGCGGCAGCTTCCGCCCACGGTGGTGCGAGAGCGTCAGGTCGGTGCGGACGATGGCGAGCATCAGCGTGTAGATGCCCAGCGACAGCAGCCACACCGACCCGCTTTGCAGCGCAGTCAGCAGGCTATAAGCCGCGTAAAGGTAGTTGAGCACCATCACCAGCTGCAAATTTACGCTGGCGCGGAAGATTCGGTCTTGTTTGTACTGCACCGCCAGCGCGCTGCCCAGCAGCAGCCCAAGCGTACGGCGGAGGCGCTTGCTGCCCGGATTCTCTTTGGGAGAAGCAGAAGATTTGAAAAGCATCGTCGTTTCCTCATGAGAAAGCAGATTGCCAAAGCGCTTTCCCTTTGGCAAGTTCAACACGGAGCGGGCAAAATCCTGCTTGATACCGCAAAAAGGTGCAAACGAAAACAGGACACTGCCGAAGCAATGCCCTGTTATCTCTCGTGATAGCTCGTGAGAAGCAGCTGTCTCGAAAATTAGTTGAGACCGAAGCGCTTCTTGAAACGATCGACACGTCCGCCGGTATCCACCAGCTTCTGCTTGCCGGTGTAGAAGGGATGGCACTTAGAGCAGATATCCACTCGAAGTTCCTTCTTGGTCGAGCCGGTTTCAAACGTCTCACCGCACACGCAGCGAACGATGCACTTGCCGTAGTTGGGATGGATCTTTTCCTTCATTGCGATTTCACCTCTTTCGCGTATGCAATGATCAGCTTATTCAGCCGCAGAAATCATTGTATCATATTTGCCGGGGGATTGCAAGCCTTTTTTCTCTGAATCCGAAACTTTTTTCTGCTTTTTTGGGAAGCAGGGCGAATCACTGCTTCATCAGCGCCGCCCAGTCCTTGATGCGGACAAGCAAATCCTCATTGTTGGTCGTCTTTTCCAGCATCGACAGCAGCTGCGGAATCATGTCCACCGCGCGCAGGCTGCCCAGCATCTCGTGGATGAGCTTGATGCCGTCCAGCTGCTCCTTGCTGGCGATAAGTTCGGCGCGCTTCGTGCCGGAGAGCAGCAGGTTGACCGGGGGATAAATGCCCGCGCGCGCCGCCGCCGTGTCCAGCACCAGCTCCATATTCGCCGTGCCCTTCAGGTCTTCCGCGATGGAGTCATCGACGCGGCTGCCCGTTTCGATGTTCATGACGGCGAAAATCGTCAGCGAACCGCCTTCACGCAGGCAGCGCGCCGCGCCGAAGAGCTTCTTCGCCTTTTGCAGGCTTACCGGATTCACCATGCCGATGGTCTGCCGCCCCTGCTGAACAGCCGCGGTTGTGTAGACCTTGGAGAGGTAGGTCAGGCTATCCACCAGCAGAATTACGTTTTTCTTCATTTCCACCAGCCGCTCGGCGCGCTCCAGCACCATGTCGGTGATGCGCAGGTGATTTTCCGGCGTCTGATCGAAGGTGGAGGCAATCACCTCGCCGTGCGTGTGGTCACGGTAGAGCGTCGCGTCCTCGGGCGTGCCGCCCAGCAGCAGCGTCATCACCACCGCATCCGGATGGCAGATGCTGGCTGCGTTGGCAATGGAGGACAGCAGATGCGCCTTGTCCACAGCAGGCGGGCAGTGAATCAGCCCGCGCTGACCAAAGCCAATCGGCGCAACGAGGTCAATCAGGCGCATGTCAAGGAACTCATTGCTGCCGCCTTCCACTTCGAGGGTGATGTGCTCGTGCGGATAGCAGGGCGTCAGGGCGTCAAACGCGGGGCGGTTCGCCACCGAATCAGCGGGGCAGCCATTGACCTCGGTGATGTAGAGCATGGCGGAGTACTTGTCGCCGTCGCGCTGGGGACGTACCTTGCCGGTTACGAAGTCGCCCGTGCGGAGATAGAAGCGGCGAACCTGCGCCATCGAGACGTAAATATCGCGATTGCTGGGGGTGAGCGACGCGCCGCGCAGGAAGCCGTAGCCGTCCGGGTGCAGCTCCAGAATGCCCGAACCATCCTGACATTCCGCCGGGGAGAGCATGTCGCTCGGCGAACCTGCCCACATGCTCTGCAAGTCTGACGGTACGTCGCGCTGGGGACTGTTGAAGGCGGGCTGACGGGCGCGGCCGCTGTCAAAGGCGCTCGGCGCATCGTAGGAACGGGAATAGCGGGGAGCGTCCGTGCCGAAGGCGGAACGCGGCGCATCCGTGCCATAGGCAGGGCGGCGGTCGGGCAGGTCACTGCCATACGCGGGACGGCGATCAGGCACATCCGAGCCATAGGCGGAGCGGCGATCGGGCACATCGCTGCCGTACGTCGGGCGGCGGTCAGCCCAGCTGCTGGTCGTGCGGGGCGCGTCATACGAGCGGTCATTCGTAGAATCCGCCTGCGCCGCCGGGCCAAAGCGCGTGTAGTTTACCGGACGCGCCGGGCGGGCAAAGTCGTTCCCCTGGGGACGTGCCGGGCGATTGCCAAACGAATTGCTGGATGCCTGATAGGCAGGCTTGCTGCCGAAGCGCGGCGGCGTCGCGGGCGCTTGATACGCCGGGCGGAAGCCGCTTATGGCGGGGCGCGCATCCGATGCGGGCTGTGCGGGCGCAGCGGGTTTTTCCGCTTCCGGCTTGGGCGCGGCGACCGCAGGTGGGGCGACCGCGGATGCCGCGACCGCGGGTGCGGCAGTTTCCGGTTTGGCGGCGGCTGGTACGGGCTGCTTGTTGGCAGGCGCAGGGGATTCCGACGGCTTCTCATCCTTCACGGCAGCGGGAACCTCGGCTTTTTCCACGGGGGATTCCTGTTTGTCGTCAGACTTTGGAATGGGGGTGAAATCCATCGGCACAGCGGGGATGTCGCTGTATTTCGCGTTGCGCGCGCGGTCGAGTTTCTCGACGATACCTGCCTTGGAAATGCCCGCGCCGAGCTGCACGCCCATGGCCTTGGCAACCTTGCGCAGCTCCAGCACTGTCAGCTGACTAAAATCTTGATTCTTCCATTCGGACATAGCTTGAAAAAGCCTCCTTGCTCTCCCAAATCTCTGTAATCTATATTATCCGTTACGGCTGTTCATTGCGGGCGACGATGAAGTCGCGGTGCACTGCCTGCTCAACGAAATGCGAAAAGTCATCATACGGCGGCTCGGTCAGCGGCGTGAAGCCTGCGTTTTGCAGCAGCGTCAGAAGCGTATCCTTGCGCAGCGTCAGCGTGTTGAAGGAAATAGCCGCCGCGCCGCCGGGCTTGAGCGCCCGACGCCATGCGGGGAGGATACGCTCCAGCAGCGTGGGGAAGCTCTCCGCCTTTTTCCCGTTCTGCGGCGCGTGCTGCACGCCATAGGGAAGGTCGCAGACGAGCAAATCCGCCGGACGCTTCTTCAGCAGGTCGCCGACAAGCCCGCTGTCCCCTTCCGCCAGCATCAGCGTGCGCACATCATCCGCCGCGAAATGCTCCTTCGTGTCGCTGAAGGTGTATTCGGCAATCGGCACGGCGGTCTTTTGCAGCGTGCGGCTGCTCTGTGCGAGGCGGTGCTTCAGGCGGTGGAATTGCAGATAATTGCTGAAATAATCCGCCGCTTCCTTCAAATCCTTGCGGTCTATGTCGAGGCAGACGGCGTTCATGCCGTTTTGCAGCGCGACGAAACCGGTTGTGCACTTGCCGCACATGGGGTCAAGCACGGTCAGCGGCTGTTCTGCAAGGGCGAAATCACTCGCGGCACGGGCGCAGTTCATCATCATATGGGTGAACGCGGCGCTCGTTTTGCCCTTGTACTTCAAAATCTCCGAGAGGTCGTCGGGCAGATAGGCAGTGCGCGGCCAATCCAGCGGGCGCAGCAGACCGCCATCCACGCACTCGAAGAGCATCAGACGTGTGCTGTGCGTGCCCAGCAGCGCAAGGGCTTCAGGAGTCAGCGCCTTCGCAGAGAAAGTCAGGCATGGTACGCCGCCGATGGTCGTCACCTGCGTTTCAGCGGGCAGGGAAAGCGCACACAGCAAACAGGTCAACTCGGCTTGACCAAGTTTGACCTGCGCGTCACGGTAGCGGATATTCGCGTGTGGGGCTAACTGCAAGCAAAATTGCATAGAAGAAACATACTCCTTAGCGCAGTAAAATCAGGGTATCAAAAAAGGCACACGAAAAAAGAATAATGATGTAAAAAAATCAGCCAGCAGGGACGTAAAGTGCAAAATCACCATATAGAAAGGCATGAGAAACCTGCTGTTGCCAATAGTATAGCAAAATACACGCGATTATGCAAGGGGCGATAGGAAAGATTTTTCATAATGCGGAATGCGAAATTAAAAAGAAAACCCCTTCCGAGGAAAAACCTCGAAAGGGGAATGCCATTGCGCACAATCAGCACATTCGTGGCGAAGGGCAAAGAACCCTTACAGCCGGACCATTGAGAAATGCCGCGGGGCAATGATGACAAAAGTCATCAATACTTGCGCTTGCGGGCAGCTTCGGCCTTCTTCTTGCGCTTGACGCTGGGCTTTTCGTAATGCTCACGCTTACGAACTTCCTGAATCACACCACTGCGGGCGCACTGACGCTTGAAGCGCTTCAGAGCACTCTCCAGGGATTCATTCTCACGGACGCGTACCTCGGACACTGTTATCCCTCCTTTCGCTCATCTCGCCTTGACATCAGCCACATAGACAGACGGATGGCGAACCGTATAGCTATTATAGCAAAAGATGATGCGCACGTCAATGCCTAATTGCAAATTTCCGAAAAAAATCTCCTGAAAAATTGCGGATTTACGCGTTGCGGACGATGCTTTCCAGCACATTGACCATTGCTTCCATCGCCTCGACGGTAATCATTTCCTTTCTGCCGTGGAAATTATAACCGCCGGTGGAGAGATTCGGGCAGGGCAGCCCCATGTAGGACAGGCGCGCGCCGTCCGTGCCGCCGCGGATGGGGGAGATGATGGGGGTCACGCCGTTTGCCTCAAATGCCGCTTTCGCCTTCTCCACCACGTCCATGTGCTGCTCCATGATTTCGCGCATGTTGCGGTAGCTGTCGCGGATGACGCACTCGAATGTCCCCGCGCCCCACTTCTGGTTCAGATAGTCGGTAATCTGCTGCACGGTCGCTTTGCGCGCGTCGAACTTCTGCGCGTCGTGGTCGCGGATGATGTACTGCAGCGTCGCCAGTTCCTCGTCGCCCTCCATGTGCATCAGGTGGTAGAAGCCCTCGTAGCCGCAGGTGTGCGCGGGCGTTTCCGCCGGGGGCAGCATGCTGTTCCACTCAATGGCCATCAGCAGGGCGTTGCGCATCTGGTTCTTCGCGCTGCCGGGGTGGATGTTCACGCCGTGTACCTTGATGGCGCACGACGCGGCGTTGAAATTCTCGTACTCCAGTTCGCCCAGCGCGCCGCCATCCACCGTGTAGGCGTAATCCGCGCCGAAGCCTGCTACATTGAAGTGATCCGCGCCGCTGCCGATTTCTTCGTCCGGCGTGAAGCCGATGCACACCGTGCAGTGCTCCGGCGCATCGGGGGCGGTCAGCCGCTTGCACAGCGCCATAATTTCCGCCACGCCCGCCTTATCATCCGCGCCCAGCACGCTGTCGCCGCTGGTGACAATCAGCTCCTGCCCCTGCAAGTCCTTCAGGAACGGGAAGCCGTCGATGACCACGCCGTTTTTGAGCGTGATGGCGCTGCCGTCGTAGTGTTCGATGATGACGGGGTGCGTCGGGCCCTTCACGCCGTCGGATGTATCCATATGCGAAATCAGCCCGACTTTCGCCGGATGATTGCCCTTGGCGGGAATCGTCGCGTACACATAGCAGTGGTCGTCTACGCGGGCGTTTTCGATGCCCATTGCATGCAGCTCGTCCACCAGCATTTTTGCCAGCACCCACTGGTTCGGCGTGGACGGGCAAGTGCCGCTCGTCTCGCTGGAGGTCGTTTCAATCTGGACATACCGCAGGAAATTTTCTTTGACGTTGGACATGGGAAACCCTCCTTATATAATGTAGATTTTGTGGATGATGTGGATTTTTGCCGTCGCTGACCGGGCTTGGCGTTTCACAAAGGCGGAAGCGCTTTATTCCGCGTGATGATGCAGCGCCGCGATTGCGGTCTGAATCCCATCCACCGCCGCGGATACGATGCCGCCCGCGAACCCCGCGCCTTCGCCCGCCGGGTACAGCCCATCCACCCGCTCCGCCATCAGCGTCTCCCGATTTCGGGGCAAACGCACCGGCGACGACGAGCGCGTCTCCACGCCTGTCAGCAGCGTATCCGGATGCGCAAAGCCATGCAGCTGCCCATCCATCCGCCGAATGCCGAACTTCAAGTCCTCGATGATGAAATCAGGCAAGCACGCGCGCAACTCCGCCGGCACAACGCCCGGACGGTAGGTCGGCTGCACGTCGCCAAGGCGCGTCGTGGCGCGGTCGTGCAGCAAATCCTCCACGCGCTGCACCGGCGCTTTGTACCCGCCGCCGCCAAGCCGGAACGCCGCCTGCTCAATGCTCCGCTGCCACACGAAGCCTGCCAGCGGGTGATCATCGCCAAAGTCCTCCGGACGCACGCCCACCAGCAGCGCACTGTTCGCGTTTTCGCCCGCGCGCGCGTGGTAGCTCATGCCGTTGACGCACAGACCATCCGGCTGACTTGCCGCCGCAATCACCTCGCCGCCCGGACACATGCAGAAGGTGTATGTTCCGCGGCCGTCGGGCGTATGGACGGCGAGCTTGTAGTCTGCCGCCTTCAGCACGGGGTGCGTCCAGCATTTGCCGTATTGGCTCTGGCTGATGAGCGCTTGCGGATGCTCAATGCGCACACCCATGGCGAATGGCTTCTGCTCCATGCGCACGCCTTGCCGGAACAGCGTCTGCATGGTGTCGCGCGCGCTGTGACCGATGGCGAGAATCACCGTGTCGGTGCGGATTTCCTGTGTTTCGCCGCCGCAGAGCACCGTGATGCCCTCCATGCTTTCGCCGCGCATCATCAGCCCGGTCAGGCGCGTGTCAAACCGCACTTGACCGCCCAGCTGGATGATTTCCTGCCGCATCGAGCGCACAACGCCCTTGAGCAAATCCGTGCCGACGTGCGGTTTTGCGATGTACAGGATGTCCTCCGGCGCGCCGTGGTCGACGAAGGTTTGCAGCACCGTGCGAATCAGCGGTGATTTCGTGCCGGTGGTCAGCTTGCCGTCGGAAAACGCACCCGCGCCGCCTTCACCGAACTGCACGTTGCTTTCCGGGTCGAGGATGCCCTGCTCCTGCATCATCTGCACGGATTTTGTGCGCTCCTCGACGGGCTTGCCGCGCTCGATGAGAATCGGCTGCACACCCGCGCGTGCCAACGTCAGCGCAGCAAACAGCCCTGCCGGGCCAGCCCCGACGACAACGGGCGGATGCTCGAACCGCGCTTTCGGCAGCGTCGGCGCCTTGGGGAAGGTGAACGGCGCCGCAACACCCGGCTTGAGCCGCGCGAGCACCTTCGCTTCATCCTTCAGCGTCACCGCGACGCTCAGGACGAAGTGCACATCCGCCTTGTCGCGCGCATCGACCGCCTTTTTGAGCAGCACGACGCTTTTGAGCTGCTCCGGCGCACATTTCAGCTTGCGGAGAATCAGCGCATTCAGCGTTTCAGGGGTGAAATCGAGGGGGAGGCAGAGAGAATCGAGACGAAGCATGGGGAACTCCTTTGTTTAATGCGGAATTAGGCACGCCGTCCCCCGGATCAACACGCGGGCACAGCATGAAGATGTGACTAACTGAATCGCGCGAAAGGGTCAAGGGAAGAAGTCCCTTGTGGAGTCCAGAGGCAAAGCCTCTGGTGGGGGTTAGGGGCAACGCCCCTCGTCTCTCCCTTTACATCGCTTCCGTCCGCTGCACAACGCCGCCGTGACCGGGGAAAATCAGGTAGCCTTTGCCGTCCAGCATGGCGAGGACGGCGCGGAGAATCGCGTGGTAGCGCGGAGAGTCGACATTCACGCTGCGGGCAAGGTAGGGGGCAAGGCGGTCGAATTCCTTCTGCGGCGGGGTCATGTTGTGCGGGTTGATGTAGTCGTCGCCCGTGAATGCCACGCGGTGCACGGGGTCAATCAGCATCGTTTCGCCCGGCACATGCCCGCCGTTCCCTTGTAGGACGTTAAAGCGCATGTCGCCGAAGAGAAACGCGCCAATCGGGCTGATGGGCTGCTCGTCATCGCCGTGGGACGTGTTCAGGATGCGCAGGCGGTTCAGCGGCGGCACGGCGTATTCCGTAATCAGCTTGTTCAGCCGATAGTAGGGCAGCCCCGTCGCGCTGGCCTCCCGCGGGGATGGCAGCCCCAGCGATTCGTTCGCGAAGCAGTCCGCCGTCCGCTGGCTGCACCAGATGACCGGCATACTTTCCGCCAGTCCCGTGTGGTCGGAATCTGAGTGGGTCAGCAGCATTTCGCGCTTCCGCTCGTCAAAATCAGGAAAAATCGTCCGCAATTGCCGCAAGGTGTAGCGCGCACAGCACCGGAAGCCGCTGTCAATCACCAGCAGCGCCCGCGTTTTCGCGTCCTCCAGCACGGTGATGTTGCTCCCGAACGGCGGCTCCAGCACAACTGCCCGAACTTGCTCCGTCAGCGGCACATGCGTTACGCGGCACTCGTACGCCGCGCCGTTGTGCTCCGCCACGAAGCGCGCAAAGCGGTTGATGTACTCAAACGTCTTGCTCGGCGGCTCGTTCCGCTCGTCCAGCTCCTGCATGATGAGGTTCGCGTAATAGGTGAACTCGTTCGTCTGCTCCTGCGTCAGGCGCAGAAGCCGGCGGATTTCCGACGCGAAGCGCAGGTAGAACACGGTCGTATCCAGCTTCTTTTCGCCGGAATCGTACGAGAGAATCTGCACCGGGCACAGCGCCGACAACTCCCGCAGCAGCGTATCCATCACGCCTGGCTCTTCGATGTACAGCCCCATTTTCAGCGACGCATGACCGCTGTCATTCGACTGGCTGGAAATATAGGAGATGTTGACGTGATGGCGGTTCAGCACTTCCAGAATCGGCACGACCGCGCCCGGATGATCCGGCACGTCGAACTGCGCCAGAATAATCTTCGCGTGCGGCACGGATTTGAGGAATCCCGCCTGATTCAGTTCGCCCTCAATGGCACTGAGCACCGCGTCGTCCGCCTCAACATCCAGAAACAGCGCGTGCGCATCCACTGCTTTGTTGTAGCTCACGCGCACGATGTTCCCTTGATGGCGCTCGATAATCCGGCTTGCCGCCAGAAACGCGCCGCACTGGTCGGGCATGTTTGTCATGAATGATTTTACCATGGGTCAACAGCTCCTGTGGGGTAAAAATGGTTATTCCTCATGCCAGCGGACGGCTTCGGGCATCCGAAACGCTTCCTCCGGGTAGTAGACTTTCGTCAGCTCCAAGCCGTGCGGCGGCGCGGTCACGCCCAGCGACAGGCGGTCAAGCGTCCGGAACGCCTCGGTGAAGGCATCCGCGCTGCGCCGATGCAAGCCGATTTCGATGAGCGTACCGGCAATGATGCGCACCATATTATATAGGAAAGCATCCCCCTCGACAAGGAGGATAATCTCGTCGCCCTGCACGGTCATCTCCGCCATGCGGATGGTTCGGATGGTCGTTTTCGCTGTGCCGCCGGACGCCTGATACGCGGCGAAATCGTGCGTACCGAGCAGTGTCGGCAAAGCCTGACGCATCGCGTCCACATCCAGCGGAATGGGTACATGCGCGAATGTATTCCGGCGGATGGCGCTGCCATGGCGGCTGTTCAGGATGCGGTAGGTGTAGCGCTTGCCGCAGGTCATGAAGCGCGCATGGAAGCCGTCCGGCACTTCGCGCCCCGCCTGCACGCGAATGTCGCGCGGGAGCATGGTGTTCAGCACGAACGGGTACTTTCCCGGCGGAATGCGGGAGGAGGTGTCGAAATGCGCGCACTGCCCCAAAGCGTGTACGCCCGCGTCCGTCCGGCTTGCGCCTGTGATAGCGATTGCCTCGCCCGTCGCGCGGGTGAGCGCTTCCTCAATCAGCTGCTGCACCGCCAAGCCGTTATACTGCCGCTGCCAGCCGGAATACGCCGTGCCGTCGTACTCGATCGTCAGCAGAATGCGCCGCGCCATCAGAGGATTCCCCCGATGTGCGACACGACGACGCCTTCCAGCACAATCAGGAGCATCAGCGCAAGCACCGCGCCATAGGCAAGGTAGTCGTTTTTCGTGATTTCCAGCTTGCGCAGGCGCGTGCGGTTCTCGCCGCCGTGGTAGCAGCGGGCTTCCATCGCCATTGCCAATTCACCCGCGCGGCGGAACGCGCTGACGAACAGCGGCACCAGCAGGGGAATCATCGCCTTCGCACGGGCGAAAAGGTTGCCCGTCTCAAAATCCGCACCGCGCGCCATCTGCGCCTTCATAATCTTGTCCGCTTCCTCCATCAGCGTGGGGATGAAGCGGAGCGCAATGGACATCATCATCGCCAGCTCGTGCGCGGGAAAGTGGAAGCGCTTGAGCGGCGATAAAAGCAGCTCAATGCCGTCGGAGAGCGCGATGGGGGAGGTCGTCAGCGTCATCAGCGAGGTCGCGAGGACGAGGAACACAAGGCGCAGGGAGTAATGCACCGCCTGCGTCAGCCCTTCGCGGGTGATGTGGATAATCCACCAGTCGATGAGCGGGGTCGTGCCATTGGAGAAGAACAGGTTCAGCACAAACGTCAGAATCAGGATGATGCGCAGGGGCTTGATGCCCTTCATCAGCATCTTGAAGGGGACATTCGAGCATTTCGCCGCCCAGTAGAGGAATGCCAGCACCAGCGCGTACCCGATGAGCGAATGCACCATGAACACCGCGACAATCATCAGGATGGTTAGGAGGATTTTCGTGCGCGGGTCAAGGCGGTGGACGAAGCTGTCAACGGGGTAATACTGCCCCATGGTGATGTTCAGATTCATTTCGCCGCCTCCTTTTCCTGCTTTTCTTTCCACAAACGAAGCAGATGGTCGTGCAGCTCCTCCTGTGTGAACAGGTCGTCGGGCAGTTGAAGCCCAGCGGCGCGCAGGCGACCGCACAACTCTGCCGCTTCCGGCACACCCAGCCCGATGGAGCGCATCAGGTCAGCTTGGCGGAAGACATTGCGCGGCGTGTCAGTCAGCACCAGTTCGCCTTTGCTCATCACAATCATGCGCGTCGCCAGCCGGGCGCAGTCGTCCATGCTGTGGCTGACCATGACGATGGTCACGCCGCCCTCGCGGTGCAATTCCTGCAGCATCCCCAGAATGCGCTCACGGCCGCGCGGGTCAAGCCCGGCAGCGGGTTCGTCCAGAATCAGCACCTTCGGCTCCATCGCCAGCACGCCCGCAATCGCCACGCGGCGCATCTGTCCGCCGGAGAGGTCGAACGGGCTGCGCTCGGCGTACTTGTCGTAGTCCAAATGCACATGCGCCATGGCGCGGCGCACGCGCTGGTCGATTTCTTCCTCCGACAGCCCTTGGTTCTTCGGGCCAAACGCAATGTCCTTGGCAATTGTCTCTTCAAACAGCTGATATTCCGGGTACTGGAACACCAGCCCGACTTTCTGCCGGATGCGGCGGCGGTCAACACCCTCGCCGTTCATGTCCTCGCCGTCGACGAGCACCTGTCCGCTGGTGGGCTTGAGCAGTCCGTTCAAATGCTGCACCAGCGTCGATTTGCCGCTGCCCGTGTGCCCGACGATGCACACAAATTCGCCGTCCTCTATCGTCAGCGACACGTCATGCACGGCGGTTGCCTGAAAAGCGCTGCCGGCGCTGTATGTGTGGGTCAAGTGCTTTACTTCGAGGGACATAGCAGCGTCAGCACCTCCTTGGTCATTTCGTCAACGGTCAGGATATTCCCCGGCAGGGGCATCCCGTCCCGGCGGAGCGAATCCGCCAATGCGGTCATGTGCGGCACGTCAAGGTGCAATTCGCGCAGGGTATCCACCTGCGGAAACACCTCGCGCGGCGTGCCGGACAGCGCCACCTCGCCCTGATTCATCACGATGATGCGGTCTGCCTGCGCCGCTTCTTCCATGAAGTGGGTAATCCACACGACGGTGATGCCCTTTTCGCGGTTGAGACGGCGGATGGTGGACAGCACCTCCTGCCGCCCGGACGGGTCGAGCATGGCGGTGGATTCATCCGCGATAATGACGGACGGCTGCATGGCGAGAATGCCCGCGATGGCGATGCGCTGCTTCTGTCCGCCGGAGAGCATATGCGGCGCGGCTTCGGCGAACTGGCTCATGCCAACCGCTTGAAGCGCCGCGTCGATGCGCGGAATCATCTCTTCGCGGGGAACGCCAAGGTTCTCCAGCCCGAATGCGACATCCTCCCGGACGACGGTCGCGACAAGCTGGTTATCAGGATTCTGGAAAATCATCCCTGCCTTTTGGCGGATTTTCCAGAGATTCTCGTCGCTTTGGGTATCCATGCCGCAGACGGTGATATGCCCTTCTGTGGGCAGATAGAGGGCATTGAGAAGCTTTGCGAGGGTGGATTTGCCGGAGCCGTTATGGCCGAGGACGGCGAGAAATTCGCCTTCGTGGACTTGCAGGGAGACATGGTGGAGAGCGGGTTCAGGGGCATCCTCATAGGTGAAGGAAACGTCCTGAACGTCGATGCATACATTCATGGTGATAACTCCTTTTCGGGGTGGAAAGTGAAACCGGGTTTTATTTTAGCACTAATAAGGTAAAAAAGCAATTAGAAATGCGGAAATCGGAATGCGGAATGCGGAATAAAGCCGCGTACAGAATACCAAAAAGCACAGCAACGTAAAAATTTTCGCCAAAACCCAAGCCGCATCCGGAGGGGAGCGCGAAGGAGTCCAGAGGGCGACCGCAGACTTCGTCTGTTCTCATTGCCCTCTGGAACTTGCAAGTATGACCAGTTGCGGAGAAGCAGCCAATTCCGCCAGCCACACAAAGTCCTCCGCAAAGGCGGAAAAATGCCTTCCTCAGGGCATTCCATTTTTCCGCAAATGGTGATATACTGATTTTTGAGAAAGTGTTAAGGGGGATGCTGAGATGGATCAGCTCGAAGCAACGGTGGAGGGGACGGTTTACCGCAATGCCGAAAACGGGTATTCCGTCGTGACGGTGAAGCCGGAGCAGAAAATAGGGCTGAGAACCGTGACGGTCGTTGGTACACTGCCGATGCTGTCCGGCGGCGAAACGGGCATCTTTACCGGCGAGTGGATGGAGCATCCGCAGTACGGGCGGCAGTTCAAGTGCCAGAAGGTGGAGCTGCAGCGCCCGACAACCCTGCAGGGCATCCTGAAGTATCTCTCCAGCGGCATCATCCACGGGGTTGGCGCAAAAACCGCGCGCGATATTGTCAACTGCTTCGGCGAAGATACGCTGAAAATCCTCGATGAGCACCCCGAACGATTGCAGGAAGTGCCCAACATGGGCAAAAAACGCTGGAAGCAGATTATTGAGGACTATCAGCAGCAGCAGAGCACGCGCGCGGCAATGGTGTTTTTGCAGACGTACGGCGTGAGCGCGTCGCTGGCGCTGAAAATCAGCAAAGTGTACGGCGAACGGACGCAGGCGGTCATCCGGGCGAATCCGTATCAGCTGTGCGACGATATTGACGGCGTGGGCTTCAAAACGGCGGACGCTATCGGCACGGCCATCGGCATCCCCCCGGACAGCGACGGGCGAATCAGCGCCGCGCTCAAGTACGTCCTGCGCGATCAGGCAGTGAGCATGGGGCATGTCTATCTGCCGATGGATGAGCTGCTGAACCGGTGCACTGCGCTTTTGCGGGTTTCGCGGGAGATGGTGGCGCATCAGCTGAAAACGATGCAGCTGCTGCGCGAACTGGTGATTTCCGGCGACGATGGCGATGAGCATGTGTACCTGCCCGCATACGACAGCGCCGAGCGCGAGGTAGCAACGCGCCTGTGCGAATTGATGGCATCCACCGTGCCGTCGTGCGCAACAAACGCCGAGGACAGCATCGACGCGTTTGAAGCACGGTATCACATCGAGTTCAGCCAGCGCCAAAGGGAAGCCATTTTGATGGCGCTCCGGCGCGGCCTGCTGGTGATTACCGGCGGCCCCGGCACGGGCAAAACGACCATCATCAAGTGCATTATTTCCCTCCTGTCCGAGTTCGGGGAGGTGGTGCTGTGCGCGCCGACGGGCCGCGCCGCCAAGCGCATGACCGAAACCACCGGGCATGAGGCGAAAACCATCCACCGCCTGCTGGAGTACGGCGGCGAAGAGGGGCAGTTCGGCCGCAATCAGGATACGCCCATTGAGGGCGACTGCATCATTGCCGACGAAACGTCCATGGTGGATATGATGCTCATGCGCTCCTTCCTGCGCGCGGTTGCGCCGGGTACACGCCTGATTCTTGTCGGCGATGCCGATCAGCTGCCGTCCGTCGGCGCGGGCAATGTATTGGGAGACATTCTGCAAAGCGGCGTGATTCCGTCGATTCACCTGACCGACATCTTCCGCCAGTCCGAAACGAGCCGCATCGTCACCAACGCGCACCGCATCAACGAGGGAAAGATGCCGCTGATGAACGAGAAGAACACCGACTTTTTCTTCGAGCGGCAGATGAGCTTGCAGCAGGCGGCGGACACCATCGTCGCCCTGACGACGCAGCGTCTGCCGAGGTTCCTGAAGTTCGGCGACGACTGGCGCAGCCGCTCCGTGCGTGAAATTCAGGTGCTCGCGCCGATGAAAAAGGGCGAATGCGGCGTACAGGCGCTGAATATTCGTTTGCAGGAGGCGCTCAATCCGCCCGCGCCCGGCAAGCCGAGCATCACTTACGGGGAAACCATCTTCCGCGTTGGCGATAAGGTGATGCAGACGCGCAACGATTACGACATGGAATGGCGCAGGCGCGTGAATCTGGGCTGGGAGGACGGCAAGGGCGTTTTCAACGGCGACGTGGGCTTCGTGACGGCGGTGGATACGGAGAATCACGCGCTGACCGTCCGCTTCGACGACGAAAAGGACGCGGAATACACGGGTCAGCAGCTGGAAGACCTTGATTTAGCGTACTGCCTGTCCGTGCACAAAAGTCAGGGCAGCGAGTTCCCGGTGGTGATTCTGCCGGTGGTATACGGCCCGATGATGCTGCTGACAAGGAATCTGTTCTACACGGCTTTGACCCGCGCGAGAAAGCTGGTGGTGCTGGTCGGCAGGGAAGAGATTATCCGGCAGATGGTGGAGAATGACCACATCATGAAGCGGTATACGACGCTGAGTGACCGACTGCGGCAGGTGGCGACGATGCTGCCGAAGGTGGATGTGTTCGGCGCACCCATAGAGGAGTAAAAAAAGAAAAAAGCAACACGCGGAAGCAGCATGAAAGTGCGCTCAACTCAATCGCGCGAAGGGGTCAAGGGGGGGGACTTCGTCCCTTTTCTTCTGCCCCTTGCAGGGTCAAGGGACAGCGTCCCTTGTGGGGTTTGGGGCAACGCC
>OKSI01000116.1_pt1 | contig 31176 bp, 25 predicted proteins | sample 1606221 | NCBI WGS metagenome assembly OKSI01 (sample SAMEA3879540, study PRJEB24766) | human gut metagenome | biome: human-associated habitat; feature: feces | place: USA | collected 1985/1987 | reverse complement strand
GCTTCATCTGCATCATGCTCAAGTGGAAGATGCAGACCGTCCATAAGAAGGTAGAGGCCGACGAGTATGTCGCCACGGGCGGATTGAAGCTGACAAAGCAGTACGACCGTTACACCCATACCACCGAAACGCGGAGCAAGATACATGACGACTCTGACAGCGGCGGTAGTACCAGCAGCTGCAGCGGCGGAGGCGGCAGCGGCCGCAGCGGAACGTTCTAAGAAGGAGGCGGACGATGAAGCATTTGTTCCTGCGCAGGTTCCTTCCGGCGCTTCTCTGCCTGGTATTGGCGCTGAGCCTGACTGCCTGCGGCGGAAAAGAGGACAATACGACGAAAGACGGGGACGAGGGGACAAAGGGAATGATCTCCGGCGGCAAGGGCGGCAAGGGCAATGTGTCCGCATCGAAGGTCGATCCGAAGCAGGCGGCGGAATCGCTTGCCCTGCTGCAGGGGGGGCTTATATACAGCGACCAGACCACCGGCGCGGTGGCCTATCTCGGCCAGCGCGAGCGGCGCGACAGATCGCCGATGACGGACTGGCTGCTTGAAAACTGCGGAGACCTTGCATCTGCGCTGCCGTTCCTGCTGGACATTCCGGCGGAGCGTGTCCTCGGCGCGGGCTACGGCAACCTCTACTGCATCGTGCCGCGCGATGAGAATACCAGCCTTGCCGTGAACCATATCACTTGGGAAGCCTACGGCAACGGTCTTCATCCCGAGGCGGACGAGGTACTCTATCGCGAGGAATACGCCCAGCCCGTGCTGGTGTTCGTAGATGCCGACGAGCCGGACATCGAGATCGTTCTGGTGACGAACGAGGGCGTGTCGCTTGAATGGATCCCGCAGATCGACGAGTACGAAATTCCCATCATACCGATCGGGGACGACGGTGAAGCGATGCTGATGGACTTCGCCATCTTCGGCTATACGACCGGCCTTGACTACGGCGATGATTGGGATCTTGAAAACTGGGGGCCCAATGACGGGAACTGGGAGCCTGCGGGCGACGACTGGTGGCTGCCGCCCACGGATGCCGGCCTCGAAAACACCACTTGGATCTGCGATTGTTGGATGATGGAGCTTACTGCGGACGACAGCGAGGCGGGCTACGCAGGCTCGGCCTACGTCTACTTCCAGCCGCAGGAGTATCAGGAATACGAGCTTGTCCGCGCCGGCGTCTGGCGCATGGAGGACGACTGCCTGCGCCTCAAGCTCACCGCGCCCGTCGTCGACGGCGATGTTGACGCGGCCTTCCCCATCCTCATCGCTCCCTCGGGCGAGGAGATGCATTTTCAGCGCGCACGCACCGGCGAGGGCATGCCCTTCCTGCTCAGCGGTGCCGACTCCGTCGAACTGACGCGAAGCTACGGCTGAGAAGATCGATCATCAGAGCGGAGACTCCGAAGGGAACCACTTCGGAGTCTCTTTTTTGTGAAAATTACGGAAAACCTCAACAAGAGTTGATGTTGCGTTGAGGGAGAGTTCATCTGCCTGCGATATAAGAGTACAATCCGATTATATCATTTCCACCGGGAATACCCGCGTAAATCTGACCTACGGGGAAGGAAAACACGAACAATGCGAGTAAAAATCATTTCAGACAGCACCTGCGATCTGTCACCAGAGCTGCTCAAACGCTACGATATTGCCATTACGCCGCTGTGCATCATCAAGGACGGAGAAGAATTTCACGACGGTGTGAACATCACGCCTGCGGATATTTTTGCCCATGTGGACGGCGGCGGGAGCCTTTGCAGCACGGCGGCGGTCAGCCAGTACGAATACGGTGAAGTGTTCGCGCGCTATGCGAAGGAATACGACGCGGTGGTGCAGGTCACCATCGGCGCGAATTTCTCCTGCTGCTATCAGAACGCCTGCCTTGCCGCGCAGGAGTTCGACAATGTCTATGTGGTCGATTCAGAGAACCTGAGCAGCGGGCAGGGACTTCTGGTCGTGGCGGCGGCAAAGCTCGCCGCGCAGGGGCTTTCCGGCAGCGAGATCGCCGAGCGCGTGCGCGCGCTTGCGCCGAAGGTGGAGGCAAGCTTCCTCATTGAGCGGCTCGACTACATGCGAAAGGGCGGGCGCTGCTCCGCTGTGGCTGCGCTTGGCGCGAACCTTCTGAACCTCAAGCCCTGTATCGAAGTGTGCGAGGGGAAGATGGGCGTTTGCAAAAAGTATCGCGGCTCGTTCGAAAAGTGTATCCGTCAGTATGTCAAGGAGCGCCTCGACAGGCGCGAAGACATCACGGAAAACCTTGCCTTCATCACGCACCCCGCCTGCGAGCAGAGCGTGGTGGACGCGGCGATGGAGGAGGCGGCGGCATACGGCGCGTTTGACGAAGTTGTTGAAACGCATGCGGGCTGCACGGTGTCCTGCCACTGCGGGCCGAGCACGCTCGGTATCCTCTTTGTGCGCAAATAAAAAACCGAAAGGGAGCGCTCCGGCATTTGCCGGAGCGCTCCCTTTCAGACTGTCAAAAAACCATGTCATAGTGTGTTGGCTAAGGCTCCACTGTGTCAGTGGAGCTGTCAGCGAAGATGACTGATGGGTTGTAAATGTTCAATATTTTCCTATTTTTCAGCGAATCGTAATTTTTTTGGCTTACAATCCATCCCTCACGGCTGATGCCGTGCCCCCGCCCTTTGATGTCATTTTCCCTGCTCAGAGGCATTCCCGTCGATGCCTTTGCAGCTTCATTTTGCAAAATGAACTGTGATCGGGCAGATCTCCGCCTTTGTCCCCACGCGCATATTGGGCCCGAAGAGTCCGACGCCCGAGGTCACGATGTTGTGCATCTTCCCTTTTTGAAGGTACCCGCAGGCATTCTCCCACATCAGCTTGATGGTGAGGTTCCCCGGGAACATCTGCCCATCGTGCGTGTGGCCGCAGAGGTCTAAGTCAACGCCCGCGTCTGCAAGGGCCTGCAATTCCTTCGGCTGGTGGTCGAGGACGATGATGGGCTTATCTTGATCCATGTTCGCCGTGATCTCATCCGGCGTTTTGCGCACCTCGACGCCGCGGCCGGGACGGTGCGCGTCCGGGCGGCCGTAGAGGTAGAACTTTCCGTCAATGAGTGTTCCCTCATCGTGCAAAAGCGTGATGTTTGCCTCTTTCAGAAAAGCGTCCATGCGCGGGTCGCTCTCCTTCTTCTCGCTCTGGCGGAAGGTGAAGCCCGCAAGCACCGGTTCCTCGATGTCGTGGTTGCCATAGCAGGCGTAAACGCCGTATTTCGAGCGGATACCGCGCAGCGTTTCCGCGATGCGATCCGGGTCGTCCACCGCCTCCCACTCATTGTCGAAAATATCCCCTGCAATGACGACAAGATCGGCGTCCTGTTCGTTGATCTTTTCCACCATTCTCTGCATTTGCTTTTCGCCGATGTTGTAGCCAAGGTGCAGATCCGCCACGAGCACGACCTTCATCTCGTCCATGCCCGCAACATTTTTGTCGATCGTCACGTCATAGGGTGTTACATGAATGATACGCGCATTGACAACGCCCCAGAGAGACGCGGTCAAGATGGCAAACGCACAAAGGCAGCCCGCGATGCGGTGCATCTTCGTCGTGACAAAAATGTGCTTAAACGGCAGCGCATACCCGAGCAGCAGCCGCAGAAGATCCGCCGCAACAATCGCGAGCAGCACATAGAGCAGAACGCCCAGCCAGTAGTTGCCGATGAGCTTCATCACACGCCGCGCCCTGCCCTCGGGCAGGAAAAAGGCGACGACGATGGAGCAGGCCAGAAACACCTGCACCGCAACGGGCAGCGCCCAATGGCGCACCGTTCGAAAAAACGGGAACCATGCCTTCACCCAGCCCATCGTGCGGCGCAGCAGATAGTAATTTGCCAGCAGATAGGCCGGCGCAAGCAGAATTGCGATCATGGCAAGACGGGAGCTTTCTTCTGCACTCCCCTCGCTTCCTTTCCTATCCAAAATCTGCGGTTATCATAGCACGTTTTCTTGTCTATTTCAATGCGTTACGGCAGTTGACATTCGCTCTTTGGCATGATAATTTTTTAGATAAGATAGATACATGAAACTCGCAGAAAAGAAGGGAAAGCAAGTATGACTCTGGATCAGCTGCATATCGGGGCGTCCGCAGTGATCACCGCTGTCGGCGGCGACGGCGCGCTGCGCTGCCGCCTGCTGGACATGGGACTCATTCCCCGCACGCGCGTCACGCTGCAAAAGGTTGCGCCCATGGGCGACCCCATTGAGATCCGCGTGCGCGGCTATGAGCTGACGCTGCGCGTGGAAGAGGCGCAAAAAATTGAAGTGGAGGGCGAGCTGAAATGATCTTTGCTCTCGTCGGCAACCAGAACTGCGGCAAAACGACACTCTTCAATGCCCTCACCGGCTCCAATCAGCACGTGGGCAACTTCCCGGGCGTGACGGTCGACCAGAAAATAGGCGAGATCCGCGATGAAAAAGGCTGCTCTGTTGTGGATCTTCCGGGCATTTACTCGCTGCGCCCCTACACGCAGGAGGAGATCGTCTCGCGCGATTTCATTCTGAACGAAAAGCCGGACGGCATCATCAACATCGTGGACGCGACCAACATTGAGCGCAACCTCTACCTCACGCTCCAGCTCCTTGAGCTGCGCGTACCGATGGTGCTGGCGCTCAACATGATGGACGAGGTGCGCGCCAACGGCGGCGCGATCGACGTGCAGAAAATGAGCGCGGCGCTCGGCATTCCCGTCGTCCCCATCACCGCCGCCAAGGGCGAAGGCGTGAGCGAGCTGACCGACCAGGCCATCGCCGCCGCGCGCGGAAAGGTGCTGCCCAAGGTGACGGATTTCTGCCCGGATGATTCGGCGGTGCACCGCTGCATCCACGCCGTCGTCCATCTCATCGCCGACCACGCCGACCGCATCGGCGTTCCCGCGCGTTTTTGCGCCGCCAAGCTCATCGAGGGCGGCGACGATTTGGCCGATCAGCTTGCGCTCGACCAGAACGAAAAAGAACTGCTTGAGCACTGCATCGTGCAGATGGAGACCGAAACGGGGCTCGACCGCAACGCGGCGCTCGCCGACATGCGCTACACCTTTATCGAGAGCGTGGTCGACGCTTCCGTCATCAAGTGCCACGAGAGCCGCGAGCACGCGCGCTCCGTCCGCATCGACAAGATCCTCACCGGCCGCTATACGGCCATTCCGACGTTTCTCGGCATCATGCTGCTGACGTTTTACCTCACCTTCGACGTGATCGGGCAGCGCTTATCCGACCTTCTGGGCCTTGGCGTAGACGCACTCACCGCTCTCGTCGACCGTGCGCTCACCGCCTACGGCATCAATCCCGTCGTCCACAGTCTCATCATCGACGGCATCTTTGCCGGTGTCGGCAGCGTGCTGGTCTTTCTGCCCATCATCGTCACGCTCTTTTTCTTCCTCTCCATTTTAGAGGATACCGGCTACATGGCGCGCGTGGCGTTCGTTATGGACAAGCCCCTGCGCCGCATCGGGCTTTCCGGGCGCAGCATCGTGCCGATGCTCATCGGCTTTGGCTGCTCGGTGCCTGCCATCATGGCAACGCGCACCGTCTCGTCCGACCGTGACCGCAAGATGACCATTCTCCTCACGCCGTACATGAGCTGCTCGGCCAAGATCTCGATTTACGCCTTCTTCACGGCGGCATTCTTCCCCGCGCACCGCGCGCTCGTGATGATCTCACTGTATCTGCTCGGCATTCTCATCGGCATTCTCGCGGCGCTCATCATGAACAAGACCGCGTTCCGCGGTAAGCCCGTGCCGTTTGTCATGGAGCTGCCGAACTACCGCATGCCGGGGCTCAAGAGTGTGGCGCTGCTGCTGTGGGAAAAGGCCAAGGACTTTTTGCAGCGCGCCTTCACGGTCATCTTCCTTGCCACCATCATCATCTGGTTTTTGCAGAGCTTCGACACACGCCTCAATGTTGTCTCTGACAGCGCACAGAGCCTGCTGGCACTGATCGGCAAGGGCATCGCCCCCATTTTTGCGCCCCTCGGCTTTGCCGACTGGCGCTGTGCCACCTCGCTCATCTCCGGCTTCATTGCCAAGGAGAGCGTTGTCAGTACGCTTGAGGTGCTGCTCGGCAGCACGGCCATCTCGTCTCTCTTCACCACGCGCTCGGCCGTCAGCTTTCTCGTCTTCACGCTGCTCTATACCCCCTGTGTTGCCGCCGTCGCCACCATTCGCCGCGAGCTAAATTCCACGCTCAAGACCGCGCTCGTCGTGCTGATGCAGTGCGCCGTCGCGTGGGTCGTAGCTTTCGCCGCCTACGCGCTCGGAGGGCTGCTCTGATGAGCGCGCTCGACTACCTGCTGCTCGCGCTGATCGCGCTCGCCGCGCTCCTTGCCCTGCGCTTTGTGCGAAAAAGCAGGAAAAACGGCAGATGCAGCGGCGATTGCGCACACTGCGGCGGCACCTGCCATCGCAAAGAATAACTCTCACTGAAAAAATCGCAAAGGGAGCGCCCCGGCAAATGCCGGAGCGCTCCCTTTCGGCTTGTCAAAGAACCTCGCCACTGGCGAGGTTCTTCTGCTATCATAGAGAAAAAAGGGGGGGGTAAGGTTGGGAAATTGGAGAAAGAATTCTCGAAGAGATATCGTGATGGTGGATGTAGATGCCTTAGTCCCCAAGGATCATTTATTGCGCAAGATAGAGAATGTAATGGATTATGAATGGCTGTATGCACGGCTAAGTCCATATTATTGCGCAGATAACGGTCGCCCCGGATCAGATCCGGTGGTGTTAATAAAAATGGTGTTGCTTCAGCATCTGTATGGGTGAGGCTTAAATATGCTGCCATGAATCTCAAAAAGATCGCTATTCGGAAGTGAAATGCTTCCAATTTTGTTCCCTATATAACGATTTTTACTCCCCTTAATGATAAAACGCCAGTCCTCGTGTTTTGAGAACTGGCGTTTTTTGACAAGCTGAAGGGTGGGGAAACTCTTTTTCAAAAGAGTTCTCCCGCCCTTGATTGGTGCGGTGCTTTTTACAGCTTGCGGAAGCGGTCGGCGACGATGGCTGCGGCATCGGCGGTGGAGAGAATGCCGGTGTCGAGATAGAGATCGTAGCCGCCCGGTGCGCCCCAGATGCGGCCGGTATAGCTTTCATAATACTTGCGGCGCTGCTTGTCCATCTTGCGGATCAGGCGCACGGCCTGGTCGCGCGTGAGTTTTTCCTGCGCCATTTTGCGCTGAAAGCGGTGCTCGTCCGGTGCGGAGACGAAGACGGTGAGGAGCTTCACGTTTTCCTCGCGCAGCACATAGTCTGCGCATCGCCCGACAAAAACGCACTCTTCGTGGCGGGCAATGCGGCGGATCTCGTGGCTCTGCAGGGCGAAAAGCACCTCGCTCGTCGGCTTGCCGCGCAGCACATGGTGGTTGCCCTCGTGCACCGTCTGAAAGAGGTAGGGGTTGGTCGCCTTTTCGTCTGAGGGGGAGAGCGTTTTCTCCGAAAGCTCGCCGTATTCACACGCAAGGCGGATCAGCTCGCGCTCATAGACGCGGATCCCGAGAAGATCCGCTGTTTTTACTGCAACTTCGTGGCCGCCGCTGCCGAACTGGCGGCTGATGCTGATGATGCGATTTTCCATGATTGGTAACTCCCTCCGCTTTTCTATTGTTTCAGCGCATTGAGCGCCGGCTGGGGAATCGAGAATTCGCGTTCCGCCGGCGTGATGACGGCGGAGAGCGACGCCGGAGCGTCAGAGAGGATGAGATGCAGCGCGCCGCTGCACGAAATGTTGACAGACTTGAGCGCGCCCTGCTCGCTCACGAGCACGGAGATGCGCCCGGAGGAGAAGGTCACATTCTGCGCCTTGATGTCCGGCGCGATGGCGGCGGCCAGATCATTCATGGCGTCAGAATCGAGCGAGAGCCCGTAGAGATAGCCGTCGCTCACGCGCTCGCAGCCTGCGCTGCCGTCAAGGATCAGGCGGTAGCAGAGGTCGATGAGCGAAGAGGCGTCGACGAGCTGCGCACTTGCGGTGTCCACACTGTTGCCGCTCGCGTCGCAGATCTTGTCACCGGAGAAGTAGACGGCGAGCGTGTTTTTGCGAATGCAGCCGTAGCTCTGACCGTCGATGCTGCTGCGGTCGTACTGGAGCGTGCTGCTCAGCACGATCGGGCCGCAGTCGGCGGAAAGGGAAATGTCAGACGAAGAAATGTCATTCGTCAGCTCGCCCCATGCGTGCAGCAGGCGGAGCGCATCGTCCGTCAGCGTGGAAGAAGAGGCGGCGCTGGACGAGCGAATGGCGGAGAGCACCTCGTCCGGCACCACGGGCGCAGACGCATCGGTAAAGACGGCGTCGGCATTTACGTGCAGATCACCGGAATTCTCCGCCGCAAAGTTCATGCGCATCAGCTCGCCGCTCTCTGCGGTGAGCGTCACGCGGATCGAGGAGAGCGCCGCGGCGTCGGCGATCTCGTCCGAGGTGAGAAGACGCAGCAGCGCGCTCGCGTCGTCGCCCTCGGCGGTGAAGGTGTAGACCTTGTTCTGCCCGTCCACGGATTTGCTCACGCTCAGCGTGCGGCAGAGCTCAGCGGTCGTATCCAGAAGCTCGGCGTAGTCGGGAAACGCGCCGCCGACGGCATAAGACTTGCCGTTTTCCAGATAGAGCGCACTGTTCGCGTAGTAGAGCGCCGCGCCGTCGCGGTCGATGCAGGTGACAGAAGTCCCATCTGCTTTCGTGCGGGCGACGGAAGCGTCTGCGCGAAGAACGAGCTTGCCGCAGGAAGCGTCAACGGTGACGTCCATCGCCATGGGATCTTCCTTGATGCGCGCTTCGATGAGGCGGCAGGCCTCAAGATCCTTCTTGAAGTCGGACTTGAGGAAGAATGCCGCCGCTGCGCCAAGCAGAACGAGGATCGTGATGAGGATGGGAAGGAAGCGGCGGCGTCTGCGCTTTTTCGGCGCGGGCGGGACCGCGGGCTGCGTGAGTGCGTTTTCGCGCGCTTCGCGCTCCTCGCGCAGCAGCCGCAGCTCCTCTTCCGCGCGCGCAAGGCGCGCCTCAATGGAATCAGAGTCAACGGGAGCGGACGGAGCGGGAGCAGCTGTGGAAGCATTTTCTGCGCTTTCCGCTGCGGTGGTGACGACCGGTGCGGGGACTGCCGCGGCGGGAACGGCGGACGCTTCCGGCGCGCCCTCGCTGGCCTTGACTGTATCTTCTGCCTGGGCGCTTTCGGTATCCGCGCTGCGGACGATCTGCTCGGCCTGCGTAACGGCGCTCATGCTGCGCGCGAGCGCTTCCGCGCGCCGGCGTGTCCTGCGCTTGCGGCGGCGGACAAGCAGAACGATCAGAAGAACAAGAACCGCCAGCACAGCAAGGCTGATGAGCCAGATGCCAAGGACGTTCAGCGTCCGCACGGCGGCGAAGTCAACGCTGTCACCGCTTGCCGTGAAGGTGAGGTAGCTGCCCATTGTGTCGCAGCCTGTTTCCTGCCAGCTGCCGCCGTTTTCGCGCACGTAGATGCGGATATTTTTCTGCCCATCCGGCGGAAGATAGCGCAGGGTGTGCGTGTCCTGCCCGTCGTCGGCAAGCTCCACGTGCCACTGCTCAAGCACTTCTGCGTTGGCGGTCGTGGAGGGGATCTCGCCGCGGCGAAGGCAGGAGAAATAACCCTGTATGCGGTCGAACACGGTGCCGGATTGAACATCGAACGCCGCGGGCGTAAGAGACTGAGCGGTCATGGCGATGGCGCTGCCGTCGTTGTAGTTTCCTTCGACGAGAAGAATGGCAAGTCCGCCGTCGCGCGTCTGCTCGGAGGCAAGCGCGGGGGTGTAGGCTTCGTAGACTGCGGTGACAACGGTGTCGAAGTGCAGGTTTGTAAGGTCGCTTCGATCCCAGTGGACATGGCAGCCGTCCTTCTGCGGCGGATCGGGAATGTCGCTTTCGGCGAAGGAATCGCCGTAGTGGAAGGTGCGGCTGAGCACGGTCTCACCGTCGGCAACGAAGGTGAGAGAGAAGGATTTCATGCTCTCCGGCAGCTCGGGAAGCGTGAGAAGCTCTTCGTAGGAGGTGGGTTCTGCGCGTCCAGCGTAGCTCTGGCGGTTGATGCCGGGGAGATCATCGGAGACGTAGTAGTTGTACTCAAATGTACCTGTATCGCTGCCGGAGATCGCGCCGCGATATTGCTGGCAATCGGTGATGTCCACAAGCGAATAGTTCCAGCGCACGCTGCTTCCGCTGCCGTCGATATTTTCCTGTACGCCGCTGCCGACGATGCCGCCGACGTACTTCTTGCCGCTGAGCGTGCACTTGGCAAAGCTGCCGTGTACCGTTGCGCCGGTAAGTCCGGCGATGCCGCCGGTGTAGCTGCCGTTTTCGCTTGCCACCGTGCAGGAAGCGGTTTCGCATGCGGTGAGATAGCCAAGATCCATGCGCCCGACGATACCGCCGACGTAGCTGCGCTTGCCGGTCACATCGCCGGTGTTCACACAGCTCTGGAGGATCGCCCTGTATTCGTACTGCTTGCGGTAAAAGCCGGAAAGATGGCCGGTGACGTCGTCCTCGGGGTCGAGCGTGTATTCAATGGTCATGGAGCCCGTGATGCCGCCGGTATTCACATCGCCGTACACCGCGCCGCTGTTGCGGCAGGAAGAGACTTTGCCGAACGTGACGGAATCGATGTCGACATCGGAGGCGTCGACAATGATGTCGCCCGTGCCGCCGCTGAGCGAGGAAATGGCGGAAAACAGCGTTCCTGTCAGCTCGTTGAACTTATTGTTGATCGAACGAATGTCATTTGCCAATGTGCCGACCGCGCTGCTGGCGGCGTTGTTGAGCATCGTGACCTGACTGCTCAGGCCGTTGATCGACGAGGTCAGCCCGCCAAGATCCGGTGCAGCGACGATCTGAGTCGAGCCGGTGACGGTGCCCGAGGCATTGCCCTCGTGGCTTGCGCCCGCGCCTGCGGCACTGCCGCCCCAGATGGTGGTGCTGTGACCGCTGTCGGAATGCTCATGGTCGATGCCGCCGGCTGCGCCCTTGCCGCCGCCGATCAGAGTGTCGGAGGAATGGGAGCCGTCGCCGGTGATGACGCTGTCAATGCTGGCGTTCAGCCGGACGTTGTTCAGCTCATTGGCCGCGTTGTCCACATAGCCGGACATGCTGTTCAGGCGCGAGGCGATCTCGTTTGAGCCGCCTTCGGCATGGTTGGCTGCCGTGTTGACAAGACCGCTGAGCTCGTTGAGTTGTGTTTTGAGCTGCTGCAGCAGACCGTCGGAGACCTCCATGCGGATATAGGGCTCCATTTGGCCGGCGATGCCGCCGACGTCCTTTCGCCCGCAGACCGCGCCTTCATTGCTGCACGCGAGCACCTGTCCGCTGCTGCGGCCGACCACGCCGCCGATATTGTAGCCGATGTGCTGATAACCGACGGCGGCGTAGTTTGTGCTCGACGCGATCGCGCCGGAGGAATAGCCTGCAATGCCGCCGGTGTCGGTGGCGGTGTTGAGCGTGTCGGGGCGGGAGAGCTTGGCGAGGTCGAGCGAGAATTCAAGGTTCAAATTGCTCAGGTCGATGGAGGGGTCGGTGCTCTCGATGTTTACATAGGCGCGGCCGCGGCAGGAGATGATGGAACCGAGGTTTTCACCCACGATACCGCCTGTCATATTCTGTCCGAAGATCGCACCGGAGGCTTCACACGCGCGTACAACGCCGCTGGATCGGTTGCGGCCGACCACGCCGCCGACGCTGCGCTTGCCCGAAACACTGCCATTGAACGTGCTCTGTTCGATGGCGCCGTAGTTTTCGCCCACGATGCCGCCGACGCTTTCACTGTCGCCCGAGGGAGAGACCGTGCCTTCCACGTTCAGCTCTGTGATGACGGCGTCCTTTTGCAGTACGCCGAAAAGACCGGCGGGGGAAACGCTCTGCGTGATGGAAAGACCGCTGATGGTGTAGCCGTTGCCCCGGAATGTGCCGCCGAATGTCGGAATGGGCAGCGCATCGTCGCTTTCGAGCACGATGTCGTTGTCAAGAACAACGGTTTTGCCGCGCGACCAGGAATCGAGTGTGCAGGAGCGCGCAAGCTCCTGCAGATCTTCTGCGCTTTTGATGTGAATGGCGCCGTCCCCATCGGCAAAGGCCTGCATGACGGGAAACAGCGACACGAGCAGCAGGCACGAGAGTGCAAGCGCGCAGAAGCGATGGAAATAATTAGTCTTCTTCATCGTCTTGCTCCTCATTTGCAGATCCGGAGATCAGATTCAGGTCGATGTCGCCCTCGACCGTGGCGTGCATGATGCCATGCACTGTGCCGTTGATGTTGCCGCGCACCATGCCGTTGACGGAGATCTTGCCGTGTCCGGATTTCTTTTCCGAAATGGACGGCACAGAGAACGACGTTTTGTCGACGATGCCGCTGCCGATGAGCAGGATCTGCGGCAGGGCGAACATGACCATGATGATGGAAATGACCGTGCCGCGGCCGAGACTCTCGCCGATGCCCGCAATGACGGGCTCGGAGGTCATGCTGCCGATCAAAAAGCCGCAGATCGAAAGGATCGAGCCAGAGGTGATGATCGTCGGGAAGGCAAAGTTCAGCGTTTCCACGATGGCGTCGCGGTGGTGCATCTTGCCCTTGAGCTCCTGATAGCGGCTCGCGATGACGATGGCGTAGTCGATGTTCGCGCCCATCTGTATGGAGGACACGATCAGATAGCCCAGGAAAAATACATATTTGCCCGTGATGGTCGGGAACGAGAAGTTGAGCCAGATGCAGCCCTGGATCACCAGGATCAGCAGCACCGGCATGCCGGCGGAGTTGAACGTGAAGAGCAGCACCAGCATAACCACGAGCACCGATACGATGCTCACGACCTTGTTATCCACGGCGAAGGACTTTTCGAATTCATATTCGTTCGTCGATTCTCCAGCGAGATAGACCGTGTCGTCAGGATAGTACTTCTTGGCGATCTCAAGGATCTTGTCGGTGAAGGCGTAGGTCTCATCGCCGCTTTCCGGTAGCGTGAGGTAGACGAGCATGCGGTCATAGTCCGGGCCTTCGAGCTGCGCCTTGGCGCTGCTCATCTGTACCTCAGCTTCCTGCAAAAGCTTCGTCTGCTCGTCGCTGAGCGTGACGATGCCGGCGTCCACCTGATCGCAGACAAAGAGGAACATGTCGATGAGCGGGACTTTGTAGGTGGCGAGGTTGCCCGCAAGCTTGCCGTATTCCGAATGCTGCGCGGCGTAGGCGGCGTAAACGACCTGCGCGGCCTCATAATCAAGCCCCGCAAGCTCGGCAAACTGACGCGGCGTCAGCTTGTCGGCGAGCATGTAACCGTCGAGCGCTTCAATGTTGGTAAGACCCATCGTGGAATCGACCTCGTCGTACTGACTGAGCTCGCTTAAAATGGCAGATTCCTTGTCGTAATCGCCCGTGGGAACGATCAGCGCGAGCATATTTTTTGAGGTAAAGTTGTCCTCGATCATCTGCTGGGCAAACTGCGTTTCATTCTGCTTGGGCGCGGTGATGAGGCCGTAGCCGTAAGCATAGGGACAGTTGGACGAAAGGCGGAAACCGATGACAGCCAGCGCGACAAAGACCAGAGGAATGATATAGCGCGTGGCAAAGTCGAGCTTGCCGACAAAGGAGATCTTGGGGACGAAGCTGCGGTGCTGTGTGCGGTCGATGAGCGGGCCGAAGAGCATCAGAAGGCCCGGCATCACGATGAACGCGGCGAGCAGCGCAAAGAGAATGGATTTGATGAGGCACAGCGCCATGTCGGGGCCGAGCTTGAACTGCATGAAAAGCATTGCAACAAGGCCGCCGATGGTCGTCAGGCTGCTCGCGCCGATCTCGGGAATGGACTTGCTCAGCGCGATGATAACGGCTTCGCGCAGCGGCAGCAGCCGGTGTTCCTCCTTGAAGCGGTTGCAGAAGATGATGGCATAGTCGATGGAGAGCGCCAGCTGCAAAATGCTCGTGACGGAGTTTGAAATGAACGAGATCTTGCCCATCAGGAAATTCGTGCCCTGATTCAGAACGAGCGCGACCACGAACGTCAGAATGAGCACCGGCACCTCGCCGTAGGTCTCGGACGTGAAGAGCAGCACGAGCACGATGACGATGGCAACATACACCATGATGACACTGATCTCGTGGTCGATCGTTTCCTGCTGCGTGTTGCCGAGGTCGGTGTCGACATACAGATCATAGTTGGAGAGATATTCCTTCACAGCGTTGAGCGAGTCAAGGCAGGCGTCGTCATCTTCGCTGTAGGCAAAGGTGATGGAATAGAGTGCGGAGAGGTTGTTGTAGTGCGCGGTGGTCTCGTCGTAGTCCACGCTCTGCACGCCCTTGATCTCCTTGATCTTAGGCTCCAGCGCAGCGGCCTGCTCGGGCGTGATGTTGGCCACCATGACCTCGGCCGTGCCGTAGGTGGTGAACTGCTCGTCCATGATGGTGAGCGCCTGCTTTGTCTCCGAGCCACCCGGCAGATAATACGTCAGGTCGCTTTCCACCTCGACCCAGTTGCGGGAAAAGACGGAGAAAACGAGCAGAATAATGGTGAGCAGAAAAATGAGATTCCGCTTGTCGACGATCACGGTCGCCAGCTTTTCCATAAAGCTGGAACCGGTCTCTTTGGATTCGTTACTCATGGTATAGCGATGAGCCTCCTTTTTCTCTGGATTGGGTTCGTTTCTTTCTGCGCTCTAAGCCGTTTTTGATCGGCGCTTCGCTCGGCGCGATCTGTACGATGTCGCCAAGCGAGCAGTCGAGCTTACGGCAGATGCGCACGAGCACCTCAAGCGAAACGAGTTCATTTTTCGAGAGCTTGGCGAGCGTATTGGAGCTGATGCCGACCTCGCGTGCAAACTCTGTTTTATTGAGTCCCTTGTCGATGAGGAGCTTAAAAAGGTTGTTGTAGGTAACGTACATGGCTGTACCTCCTGTTCTGTCGACAACATTATAGAAAAATGTCGGGAAGAAGCAAGATAAAATTTGTGAAAGCAGATATTTTTTACGCAAATGTGACAAATTGACCAAAAAAGCGAGGGCGCGGCAGAGGCGCATCTTCCGCGTTGACAAATATATGGCGGCTGCTTATAATTGATATGTCTGAAAAAATGTAAAATTGTATCGCAGAGGTGCCGCCGCAAGGCGGAGAATAGAGAATCCGGTGCGAATCCGGAACGATGCAGTCACTGTGTACGGGAGCGGCCTGCAATGCCACTGGGAAACTGGGAAGGGCAGTGCCGCGATGAACGAAGTCAGGAGACCTGCCTCTGCGGGGAATCTCAAGCCCGCTGCACACAGGCTGATATTTCTGCGAGTTTACCCGCGGCGCGACCATGTTCGCGGCGCGGTGTTGCTGGTTGGAAGCGTGAGAGCGGCTGTGGATCCACAGCCGCTTTTATATTTCTTTCAGAACGATTTTTGAAGAAGAGGTAGAAGAATATGAAAAAGACGCTTGCACTTTTGCTCACAGCCGTGATGCTGTTGGGCGCGCTGACCGCCTGCGGCAGCAAAAATGACGATGCGGCAGATGACGCGCAGAATACGGCAGAGGCAGACAAGGCCGCGGCCGACCATGTTGCCGCGCTGATCGACGCGATCTATGTTCAGGAGCGCACCGACGAGACCGACGCACAGTGCGAAGAAGCCAAGGCTGCGTGGGACGCGCTGACCGACGCGCAGAAGGCCATGGTCGAGGGCGAGGAAGCCAGCCCCGACTACTTTGGCCTTGACACGGGCGACGCTGCGCTGGACGATCCCCGCAATCAGGACGGCATCGGCGAAAACGAGCTTCTGGTCGTTTCGTTCGGCACGTCCTACAACGACAGCCGCGTCAACGACATCAAGAGCATTGAGGACGCCCTGCAGGAGGCTTACCCCGACTGGTCTGTGCGCCGCGCATTCACGGCGCAGATCATCATCAACCACATTCAGGCCCGTGACGGCGAGAAGATCGACAATATGACCCAGGCGCTTGAGCGTGCCGTGGCCAACGGCGTGAAGAACCTCGTCGTGCAGCCGACGCATCTGATGCACGGTGCGGAGTATGACGAAATGTGCGCCGCCATCGACGAGTATCGCGATCAGTTCGAGTCCGTCTCCATCGCGGAACCCCTGCTCGGTGAGGTCGGCAGCGACGCGACCGTCATCAACGCCGACAAGGAAGTTGTCGCCAAGGCCATCACCGCCGCCGCGGTCGAGGCAAGCGGCTTTGACTCTCTCGAGGCTGCCAAGGAAGCTGGCGCCGCATTCGTCTTCCTGGGCCACGGCACCGCACACGTCGCCAAGGTCAGCTACAGCCAGATGAGTACCCAGATGCAGCAGCTTGGCTACGAAAACGTCTTTATCGGCACGGTCGAGGGCGAGCCGGAGGAGACCGCCTGTGAGTCCGTCATCGAGAAAGTCCGGGCCGCGGGCTATACGACCGTTATCCTGCGCCCGCTGATGGTCGTTGCGGGTGACCACGCCAACAACGACATGGCCGGTAGCGACGATGTTTCCTGGAAGCCCATGTTCGAGGACGCCGGCCTTACGGTGGACTGCCAGATCGTGGGCCTTGGCGGGATCGCGGACATTCAGGCGCTTTACATCGCGCACACGCAGGCCGCCATTGACTCCCTGAACGCATAAAAAGGACAAAAAGGGCTCCGAAGCGGGCATGTTCCGCTCCGGAGCCTTTTGGACAGAACGAATTGGAGAAATTGCAGATGAAAAAAGTAACGACGATCGCGCTCACGGTACTGCTGCTGTGCGCGCTTTTGACGGGCTGCGGTGAAAAAAACGGAGATGACGCAGCGCAGCTCCCCGCGGAGCCTGCGCTCGCCGACGGCGTGTACACCGCGGAATTTAATACCGACAGCAGCATGTTCCATGTGAACGAGGCCTGCGAGGGCAAAGCAACGCTGACGGTCGAGAACGGGCAGATGAGCATTCACATCAGTCTGCCGTCGAAGAGCATTCAGAATCTCTTCTGCGGCACGGCGGAGGACGCGCGCAAGGACGGCGCGGCGCTCTTGCAGCCCACGACGGACACGGTTACCTACTCCGACGGGCTGAGCGAGGAAGTGAACGGCTTTGATATTCCCGTGCCCGCGCTGGACGAGGAGTTCGACGTTGCCATCATCGGCACGAAGGGAAAGTGGTACGACCACAAGGTCTCCGTGACGAATCCCGTTTTGAAGGAAGATGACACTGCCGCCGCGCCCGCTGAGACGCTGGCCGACGGCACCTATTCGATCGCTGTAACGCTCGAAGGCGGCAGCGGTAAGGTCAGCGTCCAGTCGCCCTGCACACTGACAGTCGCGGACGGCAAAATGACCGCGCAGATCGTCTGGAGCAGCAGCCATTACGACTATATGCTCGTGGACGGCGAACGCTATGACGCGATTTCGAACGAGGACGGATCGACGTTTGAAATTCCCGTTTCCGCGCTCGATACGCCGCTTGCCGTCATCGGTGATACCATCGCCATGAGCACGCCGCACGAGATCGAATATACGCTGACGTTTGACGCTTCAAGCGCTGAGGTGAACGGATGAAACGCCTTTTTTGCGCGCTGCTTGCCGCACTGACCGCGCTGGCGCTCTGCGCCTGCGGAGCGGCGCAGGACAGCGAGAGCGGCGGACAGGCCTCCCTTTCGTGGGGGGAGCTTTCATTTGAAGAAACGATGCCGCTTCGATACGCCGAGCAGTTTTCCGTTTCGTATGCGGGAGAGGGCTACAAATTCATCACCATCGGGAAGGATCAGGAATTTTTGCTCGTGGCGGAGGGCGCAGATGTGCCGAGCGGCGTGCCGGAGACTGTGACCGTATTGCAGCAGCCGCTCGACGAGATCTATCTGGTCGCCAGCGCGGCGATGGACAGTTTTGCCCGGCTCGATGCGGTCGGCTGCGTCCGCTTCAGCGGGCGCAGGGAATCGGACTGGTGCATCGGGAAGGCGCAGCAGGCGATGCGCTCGGGTGAGCTGCTCTACGCGGGCAGGTATTCAGAGCCGGATTACGAGCTGATTTTATCAAAGGGCTGCGATTTGGCGCTTGAAAACACGATGATCTACCATTCGCCCGAGGTCGTTGAGCAGTTTGAAACGCTGGGCATTCCGGTGCTGGTAGAAATGTCGAGCTATGAAAGCGAGCCGTTCGGCCGCATGGAGTGGGTCAAGCTCTATGGTGCGCTGCTCGGGAAAGAGGACGAGGCAACGGCGCTGTTTGATGAGAAAATGGACAGCGTTTCGGGCGTTCTGGACGCCGAGCCCACGGAGAAAACGGTTGCATTTTTCTATGTGACGAGCAACGGGGCGGTCAACGTGCGAAAGTCGGCAGATTATGTTGCCAAATCCATCGCCATGGCGGGCGGGCAGTACGTTGCCTTCGATGATTCCACGGAGGAGAACGCGCAGTCCGCCGTCACCGTCCAGATGGAGACCTTCTACGCCGGCGCGCACGACGCGGATGTGCTCATCTACAACGGCATCATTGACGGCGAACTCACGACCGTCGAGGAGCTTCTTGTGCTCGAACCGCTGCTCGGCGACTTCAAGGCCGTGCAGAGCGGCGATGTCTGGTGCCTGACGAAGGACTTCTATCAGGAGTCGCTCGATCTGAGCGACCTTGTGGTGGATCTCCACACTGTTTTGAACGGTGCGGACGCACCGCTCCGGTTTTTGACGAAGCTGCAATGACGGATCGCTTCCCTGACGGGAAAGCGATGCTGACAACTTTGAAATTTTACCAAAGGAGGGACGAACATGGAGCGAAAGCGGGCAAAACGGACGTATCTCGGCTTTTCACTGCTGTTCGTCCTTCTGGCTGTTTTTCTGATCTGGAATCTTCTCGCGGGCAGCGTTTCGCTCTCCGCGTCTGAGATCTGGCAGATCCTGCTCGGCGGCGGGGAGGATCTGATGCAGCGGAGGATCATCATGCAGATCCGGCTGCCGCGCATGATGGCGGCGCTCATTTTGGGCGGCGCACTGTCGGTGTCGGGGTATCTGCTGCAAACCTTTTTCCACAACCCCATTGCGGGGCCATTCGTGCTGGGCATCTCGTCGGGGGCGAAGCTTGCGGTTTCGCTTGTGATGATCTTTCTGCTCAGCCGCGGCGTAAAATCCTCGTCGGCGCTGCTCATCGGCGCTGCGTTCGTTGGCGCCATGCTTGCGATGGGGCTCATTCTGCTCATCTCGCAGTATGTGGATCAGATGAGCCTGCTCGTCGTCTGCGGTGTGATGATCGGCTACATCTGCTCGGCGCTGACGGATTTTCTCGTCACGTTCGCCGATGACTCCAACATCGTGAACCTGCACAACTGGTCGAACGGTTCATTTTCCGGTATGAAGTGGGAGGACGTAGAGACCATGGCGTGGGTCTGCGGCGCGGCGCTCCTTTTGACCTTTTTCCTCTCCAAGCCCATTCGCGCCTATCAGCTCGGCGAGGTTTACGCGCGCAATCTGGGGGTGCCGATCCGGGCGTTCCGCACGGCGCTCATTCTGCTCTCAAGCGTGCTTTCCGCCTGCGTGACGGCCTTTGCAGGGCCGGTCTCCTTCGTCGGCATTGCGCTGCCGCACCTGATGAAGGCGCTGTTCAAAACGGCGGAACCGCTGCTGATGATCCCGGCGTGCTTTCTCGGCGGGGGGATCTTCTGCCTTGCGTGTGATCTCATCGCGCGCACGGCCTTTGCACCCGCCTCGGTCAGCATCAGCTCGGTCACGGCGGTGTTCGGCGCGCCGGTCGTCATCTATATGATGATCCGCAGAAAGGCGGGGCGGACATGAAAAGCTATCTGAAAACGGAAGACCTGGCCGTCGGCTACCATGGAAAGCCGCTCATCGAAGAGGTTTCCCTCTGCGTGCAGCGGGGGAAGATCGTTACGCTCATCGGGCCGAACGGCTCGGGAAAATCGACGATCCTCAAAACGATCATCGGGCAGCTGCCGGAGCTTTCCGGCACGGTCTATCTGGACGGGGAGACGATGCGCTCGCGCAGCCGGAACGATATTGCACGGCGCATGGCGATTTTGATGACGGTGCGCGTCGAGCCGGAGCTGATGACCTGCCGCGATGTGGTCAGCTCCGGGCGCTACCCTTACACGGGAAAGCTTGGCGTGCTGCGGGAAGAGGATCGGAGGATCGTTGAGCAGTCGCTCGCGCAGGCGGACGCGCTTTCCTTTGCCGATTCGCCCTTTTCCGCGATCAGCGACGGTCAGCGCCAGCGGATCCTGCTGGCAAGGGCGCTGTGCCAGCAGCCGCAGCTCATCGTGCTCGACGAGCCGACAAGCTATCTCGACATTCGCTACAAGCTCGAGCTGCTGTCCGTTCTCAAGCGCATGGTGCGCGAAAATGACCTCGCCGTGCTGCTTTCACTGCACGAACTTGACCTTGCGCGGCGCATTTCGGACACGATCGTGTGTGTGGCGGGCGACCGGATCGACCGCATCGGCCCGCCGGAGGAAATTTTTACCAGTGACTATATCGCGCAGCTCTACCATCTGGAGCGGGGAAAGTACGATCCGTGCTTCAGTACGCTGGAGTTTGTTCCGTAGAAAATAAAAGGGGGGAGATCATGCGGAAAGCAACGCCGCGGCTGCTCATAGCCGGCAGCGGCAGCGGCTGCGGAAAGACAACGGTGACCTGCGCTCTTTTGCAGGCACTTGTCGAGAGCGGGAGGCGTCCCGGCGCAGCCAAATGCGGCCCCGATTACATCGACCCCATGTTCCACCGCGCGATCACCGGCGCGGCGGGCTGTAATTTAGATCCCTTCTTTTTTGACGATGACACACTGCGTTTCCTTCTTGCGCAGGCCGGCGCGGGGAAAGATGTGACGCTCATCGAGGGGGTGATGGGCTATTACGACGGCATTGGCCTTGCATCTTCGCGCGCGAGCACCTTTGAGGTCGCGCAGCGGACGGAGAGTCCCGTTGTGCTCGTGCTGAACGCGAAGGGGGCGGGGCTGTCGGTGCTTGCCGTGCTGGAAGGATTCCTGCGCTTTGTGCCGCGCAGCGGCATCTGCGGCGTTGTGCTGAACGGCTGCACCGCGATGAGCTATCCCACGCTCAAGCGGGAGATCGAATCGCGCTTCGGCATTCGTGCCTGCGGCTTTCTGCCGCAGCTGTCGGACTGCTCGCTTGAGAGCCGGCACCTCGGCCTCGTCACCGCGGCAGAGGTGGAAAACTTGAAGGAAAAAATGCAGCGCCTCGGCGCTGCGGCACGCGAGTCGATCGACCTGGACGCGCTGCTTGAAATCGCAAAGAGCGCGCCGCCGCTCACATTTGCGCCGCCCGATATTCCGGAAGCGGGGGAGCATGTCCGCATCGGCGTTGCGCGCGACAGGGCATTTTGCTTTTATTACGAAGACAGCTTGGATCTTCTGCGCCGCCTCGGCGCAGAACTTGTGCCGTTCAGCCCGCTTTCTGATGAACGGCTGCCGGAAGAGGTACACGGTCTGTACCTCGGCGGCGGCTATCCGGAACTCGATGCGGACAAGCTGGAGAAAAACGCTCCGATGCGGAGCGCTGTCCGTGCGGCGGTGGAGGCGGGAATGCCGTGCATCGCCGAGTGCGGCGGGTTCATGTATCTGACGAGCGCCATCGCGGGGCGTGCAATGGCAGGCGTTTTCCCCGGCGGGTGCTTCGACGCGGGGAAGCTGACGCGCTTTGGCTACCTGACGCTGACGGCGCAGCGGGACTCGATGCTCTTTGACACGGGCGAGAAGATCCCCGCCCACGAGTTCCACCGCTGGGACGCCGAGCGGCCGGGAAACGATTTTCTTGCGGAAAAGATCAGCGGCAGGAGCTGGCGCTGCGCCTATGCGAGCGAAACGCTCTACGCAGGCTATCCGCACTTCCACTTTTATGCAGACATCGGCGCCGCGGAGCGCTTTGTTGCTGCCTGCCGAAAGGAGAAACACCGCCATGAGCGAACCGATGAAGCCGATGGAAATTGAACAGCGCAGCTTTGCGATCATCACCGAGCTTTTGGGCGACAGGGTGCTTGCGCCGGAAAACGAGCTTGTCATCAAGCGCGTGATCCACACGACGGCGGACTTTGACTATGCCGATACGCTCTCTTTTTCCCCCCACGCGGTGCAGCAGGGCATCGCCGCACTCAAAAACGGCTGCGATATTGTCACCGATACACAGATGGCGAAGGCGGGCATCAACAAGACGATCCTTGCAAGCCTTGGCGGCGAGGTGCACTGTTTCATGTCTGACCCCGACGTTGCGCAGGAGGCGAAGACGCGCGGCGTGACGCGGGCGTTCGTTTCGATGGAAAGAGCGACAATGCTGCAAAAACCCTGTATTTTTGCCATCGGCAACGCGCCGACGGCGCTGCTGTCACTCGAGGCGCTGATGGAAGAGAATAAGGTTGCCCCCGCGCTCATCATCGGTGTGCCGGTGGGCTTTGTAAATGTGGAAGCGAGCAAGGAGCAGATCATCGACGCGGCGCGCGCGCCGTACATCATCGCACGCGGGCGCAAGGGCGGCAGCAATGTGGCGGCCGCCATCTGCAACGCCCTGCTTTATCAAATCAGGCGGTAGCACCATGGAAGAATATCTCGTAAAGGACGGCAAGCGCCTGCGCCTCGGCTACACAACCGGCTCGTGCGCCGCCGCGGCGGCCAAGGCTGCGGCGTGGATGCTGCTGACGGGCAGGAGGAAGGAGTCCATCCGCCTGCAAACGCCCAAGGGCATCGAACTCAACTTAGACGTACTGGAAACGGAACTGTCTCCGGACGGGGCGCGCTGTGCGATCCAAAAGGACAGCGGCGACGATCCGGACGTGACGCGCGGCACGCTCATTTTTGCCGCGGTGAAAAAATCCGGAAAGGCTGGTGTGACCATTGATGGCGGCGAGGGCATCGGGCGCGTGACAAAGCCGGGGCTCGACCAGCCGGTGGGCGCGGCGGCCATCAACTCTGTGCCGCGGCGCATGATCGAAGAAAACGTGCGCGAGGTCTGCCGTCTTGTGGGTTACGGCGGCGGGATCAGCGTGACGATCTCCGCGCCGGAGGGCGAGGTGCTTGCGAAAAAGACCTTCAACCCGCGCCTCGGCATCGAGGGCGGCATCTCCATTCTGGGCACGAGCGGCATTGTCGAGCCGATGAGCGAGCAGGCGCTGCTCGACACCATTCATGTGGAGCTGCGGCAGCGGCGCGAGAGCGGCGCGGGCTATGTTCTGCTTGCGCCGGGCAACTACGGCGCAGATTATATCCGCGACTTTTTGGGTCTTGACCCCAAAAACGCGGTGCTGACGTCGAACTTTATCGGCGACAGCCTTGAGCTTTGCAAGGAACTCGGCTTTCGCGGCGCGCTGCTCATCGGACACATCGGAAAGCTCGTCAAGCTTGCAGGCGGCATGTGGAATACGCATTCAAAGTTTGGCGACTGCCGCATGGAGATCATCGCCTCGCACAGCGCGGCGCTGGGGCTTGGCAGTGCGCAAACGGAGGAGATTTTGCATTGCGCCACCTGTGATGCAGCGCTGCGCATTCTGGACGAGGCGGGACGGAAAGATGCCTTCCTCGCGCGTCTGGGGCAGCGCATCGGTGTGATGCTCGCAGGCAAGGGCGGCGCGCTTGCCTGCGGCGCGATCCTATTTTCGAAGGAATACGGTTTTCTCTGCGAAACGGAAGGCGCGGAGGAACTGCTCGAACAGATCAGGGAGGGCTGAACGTGGTACATTTTGTTGGCGCCGGAAGCGGCGCGCCGGATCTCATCACACTGCGGGGCGCAAGGCTCCTTGGCGAAGCAGATGTGGTGATCTACGCGGGTTCGCTGGTGAATCCCGAGCTGCTTACACTCACGAAACCGGGCTGCGAGCTTCACGACAGCGCAAAGCTGACGCTTGAGGAGGTCATTGCCCTCGTCGAGGCAGCAGAGCGCATGGGCAAGACAACGGTGCGCCTGCACACGGGCGACCCGAGCATTTACGGCGCGGTACGAGAGCAGTTTGACGAGCTTGCAAAGCGCGGCATCGCCTTTGACGTCTGCCCCGGTGTCAGCTCGTTCTGCGGCGCAGCTGCGGCACTGCGGACGGAGTATACGCTGTCCGACGTGAGCCAGACGGTCATCATCACGCGTGCGGCAGGCCGCACGCCGGTGCCGGAGCGGGAGTCGATCCGCTCTCTTGCCGCGCACGGGGCGACGATGGTGCTGTTTTTGAGCACGGCGCTCACGGAAACGCTGCAAGGTGAACTACTTGCCGGCGGCTATGCCGCGGAAACGCCCGCGGCCATTGTCTACAAGGCAACGTGGCCGGAAGAAAAGATCTTCCGCTGCACGGTGGGCACGCTGCACGAAACGGCGGAGGAAAATGGACTTAGGAAAACAGCGCTCATCGTGGTGGGCGGGTGCCTTGGCGAGGAATACCTGCGCTCGATGCTCTACCACCCTGACTTTACGACGGAATACCGCAAGGGGAACGCATGAAAATCGCAATTTTTGCCTATAGCCGCGGCGGCTGCGCAACGGCGCAGCGCGTCTGTGCGGCACTGCCGGAGGCAGAAACGCTTTGTTATACGATGCCGCGCTTTGAAGAGGCGGGATTTCTGCCGCTTTTCGGAGAGGCCTATCGGGAGAGATTTTCGTCCGCGGATGCGCTTATCTTTATCGGCGCCTGCGGCATTGCCGTGCGTGAGATCGCGCCATATCTTGCAAGCAAAAAGACTGACCCTGCGGTGCTGTGCATCGACGAGAAAATGCAGTTTGTCATTCCGCTGCTCTCCGGCCATATCGGCGGGGCGAACGATCTGGCGCGCCGTCTTGCCGCGGCGCTCGGCGCATCGGCGGTCATCACGACGGCAACGGACGTGAACGGTAAATTTGCCGCCGATGCCTGGGCGGCAAAAAATGAATGCGCCATTTCGAGTATGCTGCTTGCAAAAAAGGTCGCAGCGGAAATTCTGGAGCGCGATGTGCCGCTTGTGAGCGATTTTCCGATCAAGGGTGCATTGCCCGGCGGAATTGTGGAAAAAACGCACGGTGCGCTGGGGATTGTGATTGGATACCGCACGAAAGAACCGTTTGCCGAAACGCTGCGCCTCACGCCGAGAGTATTGCGTGTCGGCATCGGCTGCCGCAGGGGAACTGCACAGGAAACCATTGAAGCCGCCGTTGCGGCGGTGCTTTCTGCGCATCAGCTGGATCCAAGCGCGGTCAAGGGCGTCTATTCCATTGACTTAAAGCAGCAGGAGGCGGGGCTGCTTGCCGCCTGCGCGAAGCACAACTGGCCGACGGTATTTTACACGGCAGAGGAATTGCGCAGCGTACCGGGCAAATTTACGGATTCCCCCTTCGTGCAGGAGATGACGGGCGTCGGCAACGTCTGCGAGCGCGCGGCGATGCGCGGCGCGGAGAAATTATTGGTGAAAAAGACTGCGGTGGACGGCGTGACCGTCGCCGTGGCGGCGGAGCATTGGGAGGTTTCCTTTGGGTAAAGTGATCGTGGTGGGCATCGGCCCGGGAAACTATGAGAATATGACGATCCGCGCCGACCGCGCGCTGCAATCGTGCGACGCCATCGTCGGCTACGGAGTTTATGTCAACCTTGTGAAGGAGCGCTATCCGGACAAGGCGTTTTATGAAACGCCCATGACGCAGGAGGCAAAGCGCTGCGCGCTTGCGCTCGAACTTGCGCGCGCGGGCAAGACCGCGGCCATGGTCTGCTCGGGTGACAGCGGCATTTACGGCATGGCGGCGCTTGTTTACGAGCTGCGCGGCGAGAGCAGAGAACCGGAGATCGAGGTGATCCCCGGCCTGACGGCGGCGTGCAGCGCCGCGGCGCTTTTGGGCGCACCGCTGACGCACGATTTTGCCGTCATCAGCCTGAGCGACCGGCTGACGCCGTGGGAGACCATCGAGAAACGCCTTGCGCATGCGGCGCAGGCGGATCTTGCTATCGCGCTTTACAATCCCGCGAGCCGCTCCCGCCCCGAGCATTTGAAGCGCGCGTGCGATATCCTGCTGCGCTTTCTGCCTGAGAACCGACTCTGCGGCATCGCGCGCAACATCGGCCGCGCGGGAGAGAGCTGCCGCATGCTGACGCTCGGCGAGCTGCGGGAGGCGGAGGTCGACATGTTCTGCACCGTGCTCATTGGCAATGCCATGACCAAAACCATCGGCGGGCGGCTCATCACGCCGCGAGGATATAAAAATGTATAGAATCTGTATTTTTGCAGGTACGACGGAAGCGCGGCGGCTTGTGGAGCTTTTGAGTTCGCAGCGGCATGTTGCCGTCATGGCCTGCGTGGCAACAGAATACGGCGAAACGCTTTTACCGGACGCCGACAACGTGACGGTGCGCTCGGGACGCATTCCGGTGTCGGAAATCATTCAGCTGCTTTCCGACACAAAATATGATCTGGTGATCGACGCGACGCACCCTTACGCGGCGTCCATCACCGAGAGCGTCGCGCGCGCCTGCGCGGAGACGGGGACGGAGTATCTGCGCTTGCTGCGTGAAGCATCGGAGCAGGCAGAAAATGCGCTCTGCGTTGCCGACGCAGAGGAAGCGGCGGTGCTTCTTTCCAAGAAAGAGGGAAATATCCTGCTGACGACAGGCAGCAAGGACTTGAAAATATACCGTAAGATCAAGGGCTTCCGCGAACGCGTCTACGCCCGCGTGCTGCCGCTGGACGCGTCGCTCGCGCTCTGCCGCGAGGCGGGAGTGGAAACGTCCCATATCCTTGCAATGCAGGGCCCGTTTTCCGAGGAGATGGACGAGGCGATGCTGCGCGCCGTGTCGGCGCGGTGGCTTGTGACGAAGGACGGCGGCGAAGCGGGCGGTTTTGCGGCAAAGGCCGCCGCGGCGCGGAAGGCCGGGGCGCAGCTTCTTGTGGTCGGGCGGCCGAAGCAGCGGGAGGGAAAAACCTTTTCGCAGGTGCTGGATCTGCTCGCCGCGCGTTTTGGCTGTGCTTTTCGTCCGGAGGTGCGCATTATCGGCATCGGCCCGGGAAGCCGGGAGATGATGACGCGCGAAGTCTGCCGCGCGATCGAGGAGGCGGACTGCCTGATCGGTGCGCAGCGCATGCTGGACGCCGCCGCGCGGGAGGGGCAGAAAACCTTTGCCGCCGTTGCGCCGCAGGAGATCGCAGACCATATCCATGCGCACCGCGAATATCGTCGAAGCGCAGTTGTGATGTCGGGCGATACGGGTTTTTTCAGCGGCACGAGAAAGCTGCTGCCGCTGCTTTCCGACTGTGAGGTCGATGTGCTGCCGGGGCTGAGCTCGCTCGCCTGCCTCTGCGCAAAGCTGCAAACGTCCTATGAGGACATTCACGTCGTCAGCCTGCACGGACGCGCGCACGATATTGTGCCGGAGGTGCGCGCGCATGAGCGCGTTTTCGCGCTCGTCGGCGGTGAGGACGGCGCAGCGCACCTGTGCGAAACGCTGGTAGAGAATGGGCTTGGCAAGGTGAAGCTGAGCATCGGCGAACGGCTGAGCTACCCGGACGAAAAGATTACCACCGGCACGGCGGAAGCGCTGCGCGGCGGTGCATTTGCACCCTTGAGCGCCGTCTTGATCGAAAACGATCGCCCTGACGCCGTGGTGACCCACGGCTTGCCGGACAGCGCTTTCCTGCGCGGCGAGGGGGAGGGCGGCGTTGTACCCATGACGAAGAGCGAGGTGCGCGCCATCGCGCTCTCCAAGCTCCGCCTGAGCGAGCGTGCGGTCTGCTACGATATTGGTGCGGGCACCGGCTCGGTGGCCATTGAAATGGCGCTTCAGGCAAAAAAGGGGAGGATTTTTGCCATCGAGTGCAGGGCCGACGCGGTGGAGCTGCTGAAGAAAAATCAGGCGGCGTTTTCTGCCGAAAACCTGACGATCGTTGCCGGCAGCGCGCCGGAGGCCTGCCGTGACCTGCCCGCGCCGACGCACGCCTTCATCGGCGGCAGCGCGGGGAACCTGCACGGCATTCTGGCAGTGCTGCTGCAAAAAAACCCGCAGGTGCGCATTGTGGCAACGGCGGTCTCGCTGGAGAGCGTCGCCGAGCTGACGGCGTGCATGAAGGAATTTCCCTTTGCGGATACCGAGGTCGTGTCCGTCCAGATCGCCCGCAGCCGTAAGGCGGGGGCGTATCAGTTGATGACAGGGCAGAATCCGGTGTATGTGTTCACCATGCAGGCGGGAGGCAGCGTATGATCCGACTGCTGCTGCCGCTTCTTGCCGGCTTTGGGATCGACTGCCTTTTGGGCGACCCGCACAGCCTGCCGCACCCGGTCGTGTTGATCGGAAAGACGATCAGCGCATTGGAGCGTGTGCTGCGCAAGATGTTTCCCAAAACGCCGCGCGGTGAGCGCGCGGCGGGGGCGGTGCTGTGGGGGATCGTGAGCGTTCTTGCAGCGGCGATTCCCGCGATGATCCTCTGCGCTTGCGAAAAGGTGAGTCCGTGGCTGCGCCTTGCGGTCGAGAGCGTGATGTGCTGGCAGATTTTGGCGGCAAGATCGCTGCGTGACGAGAGCATGAAGGTCTACCGGGAACTCGAACACGGCAGCATCGAATCTTCGCGCCGCGCCGTTTCTATGATCGTGGGACGCGACACGGCGGCGCTCGACGACGCGGGCGTGACGCGCGCGGCAGTCGAGACCATCGCGGAAAACACGTCAGACGGTGTGGTCGCACCGCTGCTGTATCTGGCTGTCGGCGGCGCGCCGCTGGGCTTTTTTTACAAAGCGGTGAACACGATGGATTCCATGCTGGGCTATGTCGAGCCGCCATACAAGGACATTGGTTTTGTGAGCGCGAAGGCAGACGATATTGCAAACTATCTGCCCGCGCGCCTATCCGCGCTGCTGATGCTTGCAGCAGGCGGAATCCTGCGCATGGACGCCAAAAACGGCTGGAAGATTTTTCGCCGCGACCGTTATCAGCACGCAAGCCCGAACTCCGCACAGACGGAGTCGGTCTGCGCGGGGCTTTTGGGGGTGCGGCTTGCCGGCGATGCGTGGTATCACGGCGTGCTGCACAAAAAAGAGCACATCGGCGATGCGCTGCGCCCGATTACGCACGAGGACATCCCGCGCACCTGTCGGCTGATGTACGCCACAACAGTTTTGGCGCTGCTGCTTGGCTGCGCGGTGAGAGTGCTTATTTTTTCTCTGTGAGGGAGACACATGCTGTACGGAAGAGAAAACTGCCATGGCGGAGATATTTATGCGGGCGACGTGCGCCTTGATTTTTCCGCGAGCGTCAGCCCGCTTGGCACGCCCAAGAGCGTGATCGACGCGCTCACGCGGGTGCTGCCTGAGCTGTACCATTATCCTGACCCCCGCTGCCGGGCGCTCGTGCAGGCGATTGCGAAGTTTGAGCGTGTGCCGCAGGAAAGGATCCTCTGCGGCGCCGGTGCGTCCGAACTGATCTATACTTACTGCGAGGCTGTGCGCCCGAAGCGTGCGATGATGCTTGCGCCCACGTTTTCCGAGTATGCAATTGCCTTGCAGCGGACAGGCTGCGAGATCGTGCGCCATACGCTTGCTGCGGAGCAGAACTTTGACCTGCAAGAGGATCTTCTGCCGCGCCTTTCGCGCGAAGGGATCGATGCGCTGTTCCTCTGCAACCCCAACAACCCGACGGGGCGGCTGATCCCGGGGGAGTTGCTTGAAAAGATCCTGCTGCGCTGCCGCGAGAGAAACATTGCGCTTTTTGTCGATGAATGCTTTTTGAGCCTGTCGGACGGAGCCAATGATCTGACGCCGTTTTTGCCTGACGTTCCGCAGCTTTTTATCCTCAAGGCGTTTACGAAAAGCTATGGCATGGCGGGGCTGCGGCTTGGCTACGGCCTGTGCGCAGACAAAGAGCTGCTGCAAAAAATGTCGGCGGCAGCGCCGCCGTGGACGGTTTCAACGCCGGCGCAGGCGGCAGGCGTCGCCGCGCTGAAGAACGCGGCGTTTCTTGCCGAAAACCGCGCGCTCATCCGCGCAGAGCGGCCGCGGCTTGAAGAAGAGCTGCGAAAGCTCGGCTTTTGGGTGTGCCCATCGCAGGTGAATTATATCCTCTTTCACGGCGCACCGGACTTGCATGAAAAATTGATGCGGCGCGGCATGGCGATCCGGAACTGTGCCAACTTTGAGGGATTGGCACCCGGCTGGTACCGCGTCGCGGTCAGGCGGCGCGAAGAGAACGAGCAGCTCATTGCGGCGATCAAAAGCGTGGCGGAGGAGTGAGAGCATGGCAAAGAATATTATGATCCAGGGCACGATGTCCAACGCGGGCAAGAGCCTGCTTGCTACGGGGCTTTGCCGCGTTTTGAAGCAGGACGGTTATCGTGTTGCGCCCTTCAAGAGCCAGAACATGGCGCTCAACTCCTTCATCACGAAAGATGGCGGCGAGATGGGGCGCGCACAGGTGGTGCAGGCCGAGGCTGCGGGCATCGAGCCGGACACGCGCATGAACCCGATCCTGCTCAAGCCGACGACGGACGTCGGCAGTCAGGTCATCGTCAACGGGCGCGTGCAGGGCAATATGCCAGCGATGGAATACTATCGCAGAAAACGTGATTTTATCCCTGCGGTGATGGAGGCATACGAGAGCCTCAGCAGGGAGTACGATGTTATCGTGATCGAGGGGGCGGGCAGCCCCGCAGAGATCAATTTGCAGGAAAATGACATTGTCAACATGGGGCTTGCCCGCATGGTGGACGCGCCGGTGCTGCTGGTGGGAGACATCGACCGCGGCGGCGTGTTCGCCCAGCTCTACGGTACGGTGGCGCTGCAAAGCGAAGAGGACAAAAAGCGCATCAAGGGCGTCGTTGTCAACAAATTCCGCGGCGACCGCGCAATTCTGGAGCCGGGGCTTAAAATGCTCGAGCAGCTCTGCGGCGTTCCCGTGGCGGGCGTTGTGCCGTACCTCTCTGTGGATATTGACGATGAGGACAGCCTGAGCGAACGCTTCGGGCGCGGCAGGGAGCCGCGGCTCATCGACATTGCCGTGATCCGCCTGCCGCGCATCTCGAACTTTACGGATTTTTCTCCGTTTGAGCACTATGCGAATGTTTCGCTCCGCTATGTGGAGCGTGTGCGCGACCTGCGCGCGCCGGATATGATCGTGCTGCCCGGTACAAAGAGCACGATCGCCGACCTCAGGTGGCTGCGGCAAAGCGGACTGGAAGCGGCGATCAAAAAGGCCGCGAGCGGCGGCACACTGGTTTTTGGTGTCTGCGGCGGCTATCAGATGTTGGGACGGCGTATTTCCGACCCCGAACAGGTCGAGGCCGCGGGCGTGACGGAGATCGACGGAATGG
>OKSI01000096.1_pt1 | contig 33909 bp, 28 predicted proteins | sample 1606221 | NCBI WGS metagenome assembly OKSI01 (sample SAMEA3879540, study PRJEB24766) | human gut metagenome | biome: human-associated habitat; feature: feces | place: USA | collected 1985/1987 | reverse complement strand
GCCGAAGGTTTCCAAAGGGCGATCGGAAAGCCCTTTGGTGCGCCCGCAGGCGCATACCCCCTGCAACAATCAAAATCAAGCCACAAATCCGCTTTCATCATCATAAAAAATCACCCCAACATAGGAGGATTCATCCAATGATTCACCACTTTTTCGCCTACATCGCCCGCCTGCGCTATATCCGCCGCTGGGGGCTGATGCGCTCGTCCATGTCCGAGAACGACGCGGAACATTCCCTGCAAGTCGCCATGCTTGCCCACGGAATGGCGCTCATCGGCAAAAATCGCTACGGGCGCGACTGCAACCCGGAGCATATCGTCACCCTCGCCGTCTATCACGATGCCAGCGAGGTTATCACCGGCGATATGCCCACGCCCGTCAAGTACCATTCATTGGAGCTTCGCGGCGCATATAAAGATGTAGAAAAAATGGCGAACGACCGTCTGCTTGCCATGCTGCCGGAGGATTTACGCGGCTGTTTCGCGCCGTACCTGTGCGAGGGGCGCGACTATGACCACCAAATCGTCAAGGCGGCGGATTCGCTCAGCGCGTACCTCAAGTGCGTGGAAGAGCGGCGCGCGGGCAATCACGAGTTCGACGCGGCGGGCGAGGCGATTCGCCGTCAGTTAGATGCCATCACCCTGCCCGAAGTACAGGACTTCATCCGCGAATTTGTCCCCTCGTTCTCGCTCACGCTGGACGAGCTGAATCAGCCAGGAGGGCATCAGGCATGAAAATCGGGCTGTCAAGCGCCGCCTATTACGGCCAGCTGGAGACGGATGAGGCCGCCGCGCACATTGCGGAGCTGCCGCTGGACACCTGCGAAGTGTTTCTGGAAACGCCCAGCGAATACACGACGGATTTTACCTTTCGGATGCGCTACAACATGAACAACTTCCCCGTCACGTCGGTGCACCCGCTGGGCACGCAGTTTGAGCCGCAGCTGTTCGGCCGCGCCGCGCGCCAGTCGGACGATGCGTTTGCAATGTTTGCGAACGTCTGCCGTGCGGCAGAGTCGCTCGGCGCGGCGTACTACATTTTCCACGGGCCGTTCGGCGTGCGGGGGCATCTTTCGCCCGCGAACATCCCCTTCCTGGAAGAGCGTTTCGACCAAATGCGTGAGCGTGCGGCGCGCCATCACCTGCGCGTGCTGTGGGAGAGCGTCAGCTGGTGCAGCGTCGCCACGCCGGAGGACGTGCGCCTCCTGCTCAAACGCATCCCGGACGTGGAGTTCGTGCTTGACACCAAACAGGTGCATCAGGCGGGCGTTGACCCCCTCGACATGCTGCGCGCCATGCAGGGGCATGTGCGCCACCTGCATGTGCTGGACTGGACGGCGGATGGCAAATTGTGCCTGCCGGGGCGCGGCGTGTTTGACTGGCAGCAGTTTGCGCGCGTCCTGCGCGAGGATGGCTTCGACGGCGCGGTGATTCTCGAACCGTACGCGCAGCTTGTCGAAAGCGAACAGGCCTTGCTGGAGAGCATCCGCTTCCTGCGCGGCGTGTTCGGCGCGCCTGCACAAATGTAACAATTTCCGCGAAAAATCGGCAATGGATTGCATTTTTCCCCCCAAGCCGCTATAATAGGAATGCATACGACGAAATTTCCCGTAAGGAGGCAATTTGCCCATGAAGATGTGGAAGCAGTGGATGGCGCTGCTGATGATTTTCTGCCTGCTGATGCCGGGCGCACTGGCGGGCAGCATTGACCTGACCGATGATTTGGACGAGGAAGTCGGCAGTGTGACTGAATCATCCGCGGGTGAGGACTACACCATCAGCGATAATGGCGATATTATCCTCGATGATGACGACGACCTTGGCGGCGACGTGATTTTTGATGACGACGGCTCGACCATCGAAATCACAGACAACGAAATCGACGACACCATTGACCCCGATAAGCTGGACATCAACGCCAACCTTCCCTCGAACGTCGTCAACATCCTGCTCGTCGGCGTGGATACCCGCTCGACGTCGCTGGATGACGGCTTGCAGAATGGCGACGTGCAGATTATCGTGTCCATCAACAAGGACGACGGCTCGATTAAGCTGACCAGCATCCTGCGCGACCTGTATGTCACCATTCCCGGCTACAAGAACAAGAACCGCATCAACACCGCCTATTCGCGCGGCGGCGGTCAGCTTGCCATGCGCACCATCAACAAGAATTTTGAACTGAACATCGAAAATTACATTACCATCAACTTTTATGGCTTGGCATCCATCATTGACAGCTTGGGCGGCATTGACATTGAAATGACCGCAAAGGAAGCAAAGGCCATTAACACCTACCTGCGCCAGCATCCGCCGAAGTATGACAATCAGAGCAAGGATTACACGCGTGAGAATCTGCCCAACAAAGCCGGCACGCACCACTGCGACGGCATTCAGGCGGTCATGTACGCCCGTCTGCGCAAGGTGGACAACGACTTTGGCCGCACGGCGCGCCAGCGCAAGCTGATGGAGCTGCTGCTGGAAAAGGTGCTGGACGGCGGCATGAGCATGACGGAACTCAACAACCTGCTGAACGCCTGTATGCCCTATGTGCAGACAAACATGAAGGCAAGCACGCTCTTTGATTTGGCGCTGGGCGTCCTGCGTTCGGGCATTTCCGACCGCCTGACCCGCGGCGAGTCTCTTTTGGAGCAGCACCACGTCCCGATGGACGGCACCTACTCCTACCTTGACGTGGACGGCGCGAGCGTCATCAACATGGGCAGCAAGTCCTTCCCGAAGAACGTGCAGGCGCTGCACGAGTTCATCTACGGCGAGTACATCCCGGCGGATTGATGCTTAAATCAGAAATCCCTGCTGATATGTCCTTTAAGACAGTCAGCAGGGATTTTTCTATTCTATATCAGAAAATGCTATTTCCAGATTCGCCTGCGCATCTTGGCGCATTTTCATCTGGAAACAGGATATTCGTTATGCTTTGCGGATAATCCTGTTTTTCAGCGCCAGCAGCCGGAAATACGACTCACGCGGATTCTCGTTTTCGTAGAGCATCGCGCCGTTGCCGGAGAAGCTCGGCTCGATAAAATCCCACCACGTCAGCGCCTGAATCTCCTTGCGCGACGCGGCGATGGTGTAGAACTGCTCCAGCCAGTCCGCCTGCGTGTGTTCGTTCCAGCCGCCATGCCAAGTACCCTCGGACATTGCCATCTGCGACCAGCTGCTGCCCGCGTTTCCTTTCTGCCGGAAGCCGCCGTTGACGCCCATTTCGGTGATATGGATCGGCTTGCCCAGCGCAGCAAAGGCGTTCAGCAGCAAGTCCACCGCCACCAAATCCCTGCCGGGGAAATACAGCTGAATACCCACCACGTCAAAATCAATCCCCGCTTCGATGATGGCCTTGAAGTAGCTCAGCGGACTGCGCAGATGCTCCGGCAGCGCGCCATAGCAGTTGTACCGCCCCGCGACGTACTCCGCGAACGGCAGGCAGACGTTGACAATCGACACCGCCTTGTCGTTCCCTTCGCGCAATGCATCGGTCGTCGCGCGGGTGAGGTCAATCAGCTGTTCCTGCGTCAGCTCGAAGCAATTTGCCCAGTCGTGCGCTTCGTTCATGGCGTCCCAGTACTGAATCGTGTCGCGGTAGGTGCTGACGTGATGGCGCGCGATGTTCGCGGCTTCCCGGCGCAGTTCCGGGTACGGCAGACCGAAGAGCCACTTCGGGTTCACGTCCTGATGTCCGAACCAGAGCGGGTGCCCCTTGGGGGTAATTCCCTTGTCCAGCAGAAACGACAGCGCGTGATCCACATACGAATAGTCGTAGCAGTCCTTCTCCGGCACAGTCGTGCGCGGATAGAACGGAATCGTCGCGAAGTCGAATGCCTGCGCGAAAAACTTGGCATAGCGGGAGGCATCCGACGTGTAGCGCGCGAAGTTGCAGCCAAGTTTGAGGTCGCTTCTCGGCGCGGCAAACGCCTTTGCACGGGCAGACTCCACGAGCGCCCCCTCCGCCGCGTAAATCGCGTTCGACAGCGCGTACAGGCGGTTGTCCGGCGTATCCTGCCCGCGGTTTGCCAAGTGCTGCAATTCAATCGCCGCGTCAAGATGCCCCTGCGTCGTCGGGGACAGCGTGATACCCGCCGCGTACTTCTGCGCATGGTGGATATAAGTGCGGACGGCCTCCGTCACGAAGTCCACAAATTCGCCCGTGTACCCATCCCCCTGATTGTCCGCCATCACCCACAGATGCCCGTATAGCGGCACGTTCATCTTGACGTGAATCATGTACGGTTCTTTTGTCACTTGCAGGCTGACGATGCCCTCGCTGTCAATCGTCATGCGGCGCTCGTCCGGCTCAAAGTCCATGCCGGTCGCGTAGGTGCTTTTGAGCGTCTTTTCATCCATCGGCATTCCGCCGAGGCCGTCTAAACGGATTTTGACTGTTTTCATATTATACTCCTTCCTCAATTTTCACTGTGCGGAGGATTTTTCCGTCGCGGTTCGTCACCAGCCGGACGCCACAAGGTTCACTTCCGACCGCAATTCGGTTTTTGTAGATAGCACCCGACCGACCGTCGGATTTTATCTCGTACACATCATCCCCGAACCGCTGCGCATAAGTATAGGACAGCCCCGAACCCAAGCTGAACCACACTTCGTCGCCGACCAGCGCAATCCCCCAGATATGCGCGATGTACTCCAGCGCCGCCAGCAGCGTCGGGCCGTAGGAATCCTGAAACGGCTCATCGCTGTCGCGGGAGAGCACCTCATGCGACACCATGCCCACGCGGGATGGTTCGCCCGTGAAAGGATCGAACTGCTGCGTGAACACATACCCGCCGCGGATGATGGCATCCAGCAGCTTCCTGCCGAGCTTTGTCACAAGCGGTTCATACCCGTAGCGCTCCAAGGCGATAATCGCGCGCTGGTACGTCAGGCCCTCGCACTGCCCGCTCCAGTTGTTCTCCGGCGCATTGCGGAACAGCGGGTCGTTCACCGCAACGCTCGGCAGGGGCAGCGGCGTCCAGAATTCCTGCGGATTCAGCAGATGCTGGCGCACAAACGCATCCGCCATCTCCTGACTGATGGAACCCCAGTACATGCAGCGCAGCGTGTTATGGCACAGCACGTCGATGGTCTTGCCGTGCTTGTCGCGGTCAAAGCAGGCGTGGCGCTTGTCATCCCACAAGCGTGCTTTCAAGTTCGCCGCGACCGCGTCCGCCTTTTCGCGCCATTCGCTTTCCCGCCCGTCGCCGCGCAGGCGGCTGATTTCCGCCAATGTATCGCGGCAGGCGTAGGAGAACGACGTCACGTCCATCGACGCCATCGGCACAACGTCCGCATCTTCGGGCGGCGTATCGGTCGTGCAGTAGACAGGCGCGTGACCGTAGCGCAGGGCGTTGTCCTCCCCCGTATCGTAGACGCAGAAGGATTCAAGACATCCGTCGCCGTCGGAATCACGCGTTTTCCAGAGATACGCATCGAATTTCTCTAAGCAGTCCGCCAGCATATCCAGGTACGCCGGTTCTTTGCCGGAGAGATACCACATGTTCAGCGCGTGCAGCGGGAAGCAGAAGCCCTGAAACTTGTTGAACTGCGGCTCAATCGTCCCGTCGGGATGGCACTGAATCGACCCGGCAATCCGCCCGTCCGCACGCTGGGTGCGCATGAACAGCAGCTGATTGTTCATCGCGGCGGTCATGTTGCGCTTCCAGTACATTTCACCGCCCATCGGCTGCGTTTCCAGCCAAATCTTTTCGTACCCGCCGCCCTCGACCAAGACGGTATCCGCGCCGAAGTCCTTCAAATTATGAAGGCACTTGCGCTCGGCTTCGTCGAAGAGCTTTTGCAGCGCCGCGTTATCGCAGGAAAAGGTCACCCCTGTTTGTGGCAGCATTGGCTATCCTCCTATCATTTTGCAGAAGCAGAAATGTCATTTTTGTCCCGCTTCCGACCTGTTTTTCCTGTCCTATTCTACCTGAAAACGCCCAAATTTGAAATGCGCAATTTTTTCGCACATTCGCAAAGCCTTGAAAAATCGGCATTTGCACGATATGCACAAAAATTTCGTCGATTTACAGGCGGCGTGCTGCATGGTATCATATTTGTAGTTGATTACGGGGCAGCGTTCCCGATGAACGGAGGGGTTTCATTGCAAAAGGCGGTAACAAAGACGGCAGCGAACAAACCGCATCAGCCGTTGAGTGTTCGTGCTCGGCGGACAATTCACCGCGACTGGCAGCTGTGGGTTCTGCTGATTCCAGCGTTGGCTTTCTTCATTGTATTCTGCTACTTCCCGATGTACGGTGTCCAGATTGCCTTCAAGGACTTCAAGATTGCCAAGGGTATCGTCGGCAGCGAGTGGGCATCGACGAAGGGGCAGCTTGACCTGTTCAAACACTTCCGCAATTTCTTCAGCATGTACTACTGCGGGCGCATGTTTGCCGACACGCTGCTGCTGAACCTCTACGGCCTGCTTTTCTCCTTCCCCATTCCGATTCTGCTCGCCATCATGCTCAACCAGCTGAACTCGAAGCGCTTCAAGGGCTTCACGCAGACGGCGATTTACGTTCCGCACTTCATCTCCACCGTCGTGCTGGCTGGTATGCTCTACCTGTTCTTCTCCCCCACCAACGGCATCGTCAACAAGGTGATAGAGGCCTGCGGGGGCAAGTCGATTTACTTCATGGTCGAGGAAGGCTGGTTCCGCCCGCTGTTCATCGGTTCGGACATTTGGCAGAACGCCGGTTGGAATACTATCCTTTATATTGCCACGCTGACCTCCATCGACCCGCAGCTGTACGAAGCCGCGACCATCGACGGTGCGACTCGCTGGCAGAAGATTAAGAACATCGACATTCCGCACCTGATTCCGATTGCCGTCATGATGCTGATTCTCTCCTGCGGTTCGCTCCTGTCCTCCAACACGGACAAGGCGCTGCTGCTCCAGACCTCCGGCAATATCAAGACTTCGGATATCATCGGCGTGTACGTCTACAACACGGGCATCGGCAAGGCGCAGTATTCCTACACCTCCGCCATCGGTCTGTGCCTGAACGTCATCAACTTCGTCATCATCATTTCCGTCAACGCCATCTCCCGCAAGGCCAGCGACATCAGCCTGTTCTAAGAAAGGAGGGAAAGCAAAATGGCAAAGAAGGAAGCGGAAGTACACGGCATTCGCATCAAAGAGACGCGCGCCGACCGTACTTTCAACGTTATCAACCTGATTTTCTGGATGCTCGTGCTGTTTATCACGCTTTACCCCCTGTGGCTGGTGCTGATTGCGTCCGTCTCCGACCCGGATGCGGTGCTGGCGGGTGAAGTGCTCTTCTGGCCTAAGGGCTTCTCGCTCATGGGCTACGAGGCGGTTTTCCAGCACAGCGAGCTGTGGCAGAGCTACCTGAACTCCATCATTTACACGGTTCTCGGTTCGGCGCTGTCGGTGATTGTCTCCCTTGCAGCGGCGTATGCGCTGAGCCGCAAATTCGCCGGGAAAGCATTCGTCAACTTCCTGATTACGTTCACCATGTTCTTCTCCGGCGGCTTGATTCCGATTTTCCTGAACGTGCGCGACTTGGGGCTGTACGACACGCGGCTGGTCATGATTCTGATGAACACCGTGTCCGTGTGGAACCTGATGGTTGCCCGCACCTACATTCAGTCCTCCATCCCCAACGAGCTGTACGAAGCCGCGGTGATGGACGGCGCGGATCACTTCACTTACTTCTTCCGCTGCGTCCTGCCGCTGTCCGGCACGATTATCGCCGTGCTGAGCGTCTACTACGGTGTGGCGCGCTGGAATGACTACTTCACGGGTCTGGTGTTCATCCGCAACCGCGCGTATCTGCCGCTGCAGACCGTGCTGCGCGAAATTCTTGCTTCGCTGTCCATTTCCGGCTCCAGCGATACGTTCTTCGCCGCCTACGCCGACAACCTCGGCGGCCTGCAGGAAGCCATGCGCAAGGCGGAAGTCGCCAAGTACTGCTGCATCGTGGTGTCTACGGTTCCCGCGATTGTGCTGTACATCTTTATGCAGAAGTATTTCGTCAAGGGCGTTATGATTGGGTCGCTGAAGGGATAATCCTTTCAGACTTTCCTTCGGTTTTTCTCACTGCAATGCGCTTTTGTGGCAGGGGGATTTCGCTCCTGCGGGAGCGACAAGGGGGCTTTCCGATCGCCCCCTTGACCCCTTCGGTTCCCCATTTTTTTCGGATTTCACACGTCCGCAGCGGCGTGATGAATCAATACCGTGCCGTTCCCCGCGTGAGAATGGCGCAAAAGAAAGGAGATTTTCTCTATGAAGAAAATCGTCTCTGTTCTCCTCGCACTGGCTCTGACGCTGACGCTCGTCGGCTCGGCGGTGGCGGAAGACAAGGTCAACCTGACGGCCTTCCAGTACACGCTGGAAAACCAGTCCACGGACTTCAACAATCTCTGGTTCTTCCAGCAGATTGAAGAGAAGACCAACACCCACGTTGACTTCACGATGGTGAAGGACGGCGACTTCCAGACGCAGCTGAACCTGATGTTCATCTCCGGCAAGTACATGGACATGATTCTGCGCGGCAGCACCGACATTGAGGACTACGGCGTGAATCAGGGCCTGCTGATGCCGCTGGATGAGTACATCACCGAGGACATCATGCCCAACTACGTCTCCCGCCTGAACCTCAACAATGCGGGCGACTCCATCCCCGCTTCTGACGGTCACAGCTACTACATCGGCTACCTGATCGCCCAGAACGTCAACCACAACGGCACTTGGTACATCAACACCACCCTGCTTGACCAGCTGGGGCTGGAAGTGCCCACCACCATCGACGAGTACACCAACGTCCTGCGCAAGTTCAAGGAAGCGGGCATCAAGTACCCGCTGTCCACCTCCACCTTCGGCTACGGCCCGGAAACCATCTGGAACGAATTTGCTTCCTTCGGCGTGCCGGAAAACTACGCCTTCTACCACATCACCGATGACGACAAGGTCGAATTCACCGGCACGATGCCCGGCTGGCGCGCGTGCGTTGAATGGCTGCACATGCTCTACGAAGAAGGTCTGCTTGACCCCGAATGCCTGACGCAGGACTCCAACCTGTGGGCGAACAAGGTCAATGCTGGCGAAGTTGCTTCCTTCCCGTACCTGCGCCTGATTAACACTGCCCTGACTCCCGACGTTTACAAGGACTTCAAGTCCATCCTGCCTCCGGCTGACCCGACCTACGGCGCTGCTGTCTCCGCGATTCTGGAAGTGCCGGACCAGGGCGCTATCCTGACCTCGACCAACGCTAACCCCGTTGCGTCCCTGAAGTGGATCGACGCGCAGCTGGAAACCGAAACCATGATGGTGGCGGCGAACGGCAAGGTCGGCGAGCAGATTCAGCTCAACGACGAAGGCAAGTACGAAGTCATCAACGTGCCGGAAAACAACGGCCTGTACTCCTTCGTGCCTGTCACGATGGGGCAGTTCTTCGCGCCCGGCGAATACTACACCCAGATTTATCAGATGGCGCCGCACCGCGTCGAACGCTACCTCGACTCCGAAATGTACGCTGCTGCGGGCGTTCTGGAGCACAAGAGCTACCAGTACGTTTCCAAGCTGAGCAAGATGGACAACGAGGATTCCATCGAGGCCGCGAACATCTACACCGAGCTGAAGAAGTTCATGGAAGAATCCGTGACCGACTTCATCAAGAACGGCGTGACCGACGAAAGCTACAACAAGTTCGTTGAAACCGCCAAGGCTATCGGCGTAGAACGCTACATTGAGCTGTACCAGAACGCCTACGACGCTTATCTGGCGAAGTAAGCTTCTTAGGAAAGCCTGCCGGAGAGCCCTTGCGACTCTCCGGCTTTTCTCTTTCCGGCGTAAATTGCTTCCGGACTTCGTTTGCTATCTTCTGCAGTTTGTGATATAATCAGAAGTAACAAAAACATGCAAAGGGGCATGACGACATGCGAAAAAACGTGTTTTTCCTTCTGCTGCTTCTTCTTTTGCTGCTGACGCTCAGCGGCTGCGGTGATAGCATTGCGCCGGAGACAGAGAAAGTATCTCTGACCGCGCTGCAATACGAGTTGGAGAACCAGACGCTTGATTTTGACAACATGTGGTTTTTCCAGCAGATTGAGGAGCAGACGGGCGTGCATGTCGATTTCGACGTCGTCAAGCATTCGGACTGGACGAACCGCGTCAACCTGATGTTCGCTTCCGGGCGCTATCACGACCTGATTCTGCGCGGCAGCCTGGACGTGGAGGACTACGGCGTGACGCAGCATGTGATTCTGCCGCTGGATGACTATCTGGAAGAATACATGCCGACGTATTTCAGCCGCCTGCCTATTGATAACGCTGGGCGCACCCTCCCCTCCTCCGACGGGAAGATGTACTACGTCGGCTTTCTGCTCTCGCAGGGTATCAACACCAACGGGCACTTCTTCATCAACAAAACGTGGCTGGACAAGTTGGGGCTGTCCGTCCCGACGACGACGGAGGAGCTGACCGAAGTCTTGCGCGCATTCAAAAACGGCGATCCGAACGGCAACGGGTTAGCTGACGAAATCCCCTACGAAGCGACATTCGCCGACGTGAACACCGGGCTGTACAACGCCTTCAGCGCGTTCGGCATCCCGATGAACGAGCACTTTGTTCACCTGTCCGCGGACGGCAAGGTGCTCTTCATGCCGGAGGAGGACGGCTTCCGCGCGTGCGTGGAGTGGCTGCACTCGCTCTGTCAGGAAGGCTTGCTGGACGTGGAGTCGCTCACGCAGGGGTCGAATCTCTGGGCAGCGAAGGTGAATCAGCAGAAAGCAGGGTATTTCACCTACTGGCGGCTGAAAAACACTGCGCTGAGCGACGACATTGCGGCGGATTATGCGGTCATGCTGCCCGTTCATGCGGAGGGCTACAAGACAAGTCTTGCGCGGACGGAGGACGAAATCGAGTTCGGCGCGGCACTGACGATTCAGAATCATGATATTCCGTCATCGCTTCGCTGGCTGGACGCGCAGTTCGAGACGGAGAACATGCTGGTGGCGCAGAACGGCAAAATCGGCGACACGCTGCTTCTGCGCGGCGACGGGCGCTACGAGGTCACTTACGTTCCCGCGGGGAACGAGCTGTACAAGACCGTGCCGATTATCTGCGGACAGTTTTTCGCACCCGCGAGCTACTATGCCTCGGTATACGTTCCGGCGGCACACCGGCAGGAGAAATCCGCCTACTGCGCGCTCTACGACGAATCCGGCGTCTTGGAAGAGGTTCCGTACACGCTGCTGATTAACACCGTGCCGATTACGAGTGAGGAATCCGCGCGCATTCAGCAGCTCTACACGTCGCTGAAATCCGCCGTGAATGCGTATCTGGTGGAATTCGTCACGCGCGGCGTAACGGACGAGCGCTTTGCTGACTTTTTGGCGGAGCTGAACAGCATCGGCACGCAGGAGTACGTTTTGCTCTACCAAACCGCCTATGACCGCTACATGAAGGGACTTTCGGAGCAATGAAACAGCAATCCGGCAGCAAACGCCTTTCCACCTTCGCGCGCTACGTCGTGTCCTACATGCTGGTGCTGCTTCTTGCGCTCAGCGCGCTGTTCCTGTACATGTACGTCTACATGAACCGCGAGGTGCGCGCGCAGGTCATCTCCAACGGCATCAACCGTTTGAGCCGTATCGCCTATCAGCACGAGGGGTATCTGGACAACATGCTCAACACCGCCGAACAGATTGGCCTCTCCCCCTACCTGCAGCCGTTCAGCTACCGCGACGAGCCGTGGCGCGCCTATGAGCTGATGCAGCAGCTTGTCCCCTACACGGTCAGCAACGACTTTTCTGACCAGATGTACTTGTGCTTCGCCAGCGACGACTACCTGTACTCTTCCTCCTCGATGATGACGCTGGACATGTTCAGCAGCCTGATGCACTACGAGCATGTGTCCGGCGCGGAATTGATGCGCCTGATCCGTCAGCCCGGCGGACTGTGCGTCCTTCCAGCGCAGAAAGTCGCATCCTCCCTTCTGGGCAGCGACCAGTACGACATGACGACGTTCATCATCCCGCTGGGCATGAGCCAGAAAAGTGAACGTGGGTCGATGCTCTTTCTCCTGCGGCAGAACACCTATCAGCAGCTCTTTTCTGACGCGATTGCTATGAACGCAAACACCTGCATCCTGCATGACGGCGCGATTCTGGCATCATCGGGCGAACTTCCGCTTTCGGCGGAGGAGCTGACATCCCTGCTTGCGGGCAACGAGGCGACCATGCAGCGCCAATTCGTCTCCGGCGGCGTCCCCTACACGCTGCTTGCGCTGGGCAACCGCAGCTGGGGGATGCAGTATGTGATGCTCATGCCATCGTCGGAACTGACGGGCAACGTCTGGCACAGCATGGGCGGCGTGCTGATGATGATTGCAGCGCTGGCAGTCGCGGGCAGCGTGCTGTCCTACCTGCTGGCTCGGCGCAACATCCGCCCCATCCGCGAGATTTCGAGCCTGCTTCCGCAGGACGAGAGCCGCGGCGACGAATGGTCATCCATCCAAACGGGCATACAGGAGTTGTCCCGCCGCAACAGCGACTTGACGCGCCGCCTCGAATCCTCCCTGCCCATGCAGCGGCATGACTTCGTGCTGCGTTTCATGAAAGGGCGCTTTGACAGCCGCGAACTCGCCGTCGCCGCCGCCACAAGCGTCCGGCTGGACATCGACAAGCCGTATTACGGCATGGTGCTCTGCCCCGAACAGGAGCAGAACGACCAGCCCTTCACCATGCAGGAGGAGCCGCTGAACCGCGTGACAGGCGTAACCGTCTGCTCGGTCGAAATGGCGGCGATGAACAACTTCCTCTATGTCGTTTTCGCCGACACTGAGCAGGGTCTGCACGACGTGGCAAACGCGCTGCACCAGATTTGCATCGAGCGCTACGGCCACGCCTGTGTCGCCATGAGCAACGCGCACCAAAATTTCACCCACGCGCCCGCGTGCTACCTCGAAGCCGCGACTGCCTACGACAACCGCTTTGTCATGGACGACAGCCGCGTGCTGGAATACTCGTTCGTCTCCGTCAACCTGCGCGACATCCTGCCGCAGGCGCGCAAAATCACCGACGGCATCAATCAGGCGCTGGTGCTGAACAACCGCGCCCTGCTTTCCGGCAAGCTCGATGAGCTGCTGGCGTTCCTCAAGCATTCCAGCATGACGCCATTCGCCTTCCGCCTGATTTACAACGACGTGATTCATACGCTTCTGCGCGAACACGCCGCGAACGTCGCCGACAGCAGCGACATGAAGGACATGTACGACATCTTCTCCCTCTCCGGCTGCCAGAGCGTAGACGATTTGGACGAGCTGCTCCGCCGATTGTGCGACGCGATTCTGCAAGCAGAGAAGCCCGTGCCGACCGAGGAGACCGGCGGCATCGAGGAAGTGGCGGCGTACATCCGCGAACATTACGCCGACCCGGAGCTGTCCATCAGCGCCATTGCCGAGGCGTTCGGCGTATCGACCGCGCGGCTTTCGCTGTCCTTCAAGGAGCGCAACCGCGTCTCCCCGAACGAATATCTGGCAATTCTTCGCGTCGAGCGCTCAAAGCAGCTGCTGACCGAAACCGAACTGTCCATCAAGGAAATTGCCGTGAACGTCGGCTACTACGATGCGTCGAGCTTCATTCGCCGCTTCAAGCAGATTACCGGCGTCACGCCGCTGCAGTACCGCCGCAGCAAGGAGGACACAAACCATGGAAACGACGCTTGACGTGCGCGGCGTGACCCGGCGCTACGGGACACGGGAGGTCTTGAAAGGCATCACGTTCGCCGCGCAGAAGGGCGAAATCATTGCGCTGCTTGGGCGCAACGGCACGGGCAAATCGACGCTGATGAACACCATCACGGGGTATCTGTGCCAGTCGGGCGGCGACATCTCCATCTGCGGCTATGACGTGCTGACCCAGCCGCTGGAAGCCCGCCGCCGCACGGGGTATCTGCCGGAGCAGCCGCCGCTGTATCCCGACATGACGGTGACGGAGTATCTGCGCTACTGCTGCCGTCTGCGCGGGCTGAAAGCAAGTACACAGACGGCGGAAATCGCCCGCGTGATTGAACTGACGGGGCTGGAAGCATATGCGCATCGGCTGTCCGGTCGATTGTCGAAGGGATATCGGCAGCGCTTGGGCGTCGCGCAGGCGCTTCTGGGCCAGCCGCCGCTGCTCATCCTCGATGAACCCGGCAGCGGACTTGACCCGCTGCAAATGGCGCAGATGCGCGAGGTCATCCGCCGCGCGGGGCAGGACAGCACCGTTCTGCTCTCGTCGCACCTGCTCAGCGAAGTGACAAACGTCTGCGGGCGCGCGATTGTGCTGGACGAAGGTGTCATCCGCTATGACGGCACGATGGATGCGCTGCTGCGCGGCGCGGCAAGTCTGCGGCTGATGTACCGCGGGGATGCGCCGATGATGGCGCTGATTCGCGAACTGCCGGGCGTAACGGAAGTGACGGAGCAGGATTGCCGGGAAGATGGCTGCCATCTGCTGCTGATTCGCCACGAGATGGATGCCGACCTGCGCGCACAGGTGTCCGCGCTGTGCTACGAAAATCACTGTGCGCTGCTGGAAGAGACAAACGGCAGCGACGCGCTGGAGGATGCTTTCCTGCACGTCATCGCCCGGAAGGACATCAGCCGAAAGGAGGTGGAGTGAATGCGCGCCGTATTCCGCCATGAATTGAGCGGCTATTTCACTACCCCCGTCGGGTATGTGTTCCTGACGATGTATGCGCTTTTGTCCGGCTTGGTGTTCGTGTTCATCAACATCGGGCAGGAAATGAGCGCGAGCATGAACCTGCTCTTTTCGGGGATGCAGCTGCCGCTGATGCTGATTGCGCCGCTTTTGACGATGCGCCTGTTCGCGGAAGAAAAGCGGATGCGCACCGACCAATTGCTGCTCACCTCCCCTGTTCCGCTGGGGCAGATTGTGCTGGGCAAGGCGCTTGCGTCGCTGGCGCTGCTGATGATTGCCATGCTGCTGGCGCTGATTTACCCGCTGCTGATCGCCCCGTATGCGCAAATCGCGTGGTCAGAAATCGCGGTGGTGTTCCTCGGCTACTATCTGCTTGATGCAGCGATGGTGTCCGTCGGCGTGCTGCTCTCGTCGCTCTGCACGAACCAGATTACCGCCGCCATCCTGACGCTGGGCGTGAACGTGCTGATGTACCTGTCGGAGCATTACATTGTCCCGCAGGCGGGCACAAGTGCGTACCTCCACCCGGTCAGCGTGATACTGAGCTTCCTGCCCTCTTCCGCGCGGCTGGGCGACTTCGCCAACGGCATCGTCAGCCTGTCCGACATCGTGTATTTTGTCGCGTTTATCGCGCTGATGCTCTTCCTGACCGACCGCGCGATGGAAAAGCGCCGCCACGCAAAGGGGTGATTTTTGATGAAGAAGAAATCCATGCCCTATGGGGTCTATCATCTGCTGACGTGCGTGCTGGCAGTTGTGATGGCGGTGCTGGTCGTGCTGGTCAGCCAGCGTGCGGAGGAAAAGTGGTACTTGAAACTCGACGTGTCGCCGAGCGGGGTAACAAACTTAAGCGACTACACGCTCTCCCGCCTGCATGCGCTGGATGAGGACGTGCTGCTCTACCCGGTGTACACATCCGGCTATGACAGCACCGTCCGTGACCTTGTGACCGAGACGCTGAACAAGATGAGCGCTGAGTGCGCCCATGTGCGCGTGGAGACGATTGACCCGGTGACGCAGCCGCAGCGCATTGCCGCGCTGAGCGGCGACGCGGGCAGCATCGAGAACGGCACAGTGTTCATCACCAATCAGGACGCGACGCGCATCATCCGCCTTTCGCCGGAGGAGTTTCTGTTCTCCCGTACGGTCTTGGGCGAGGAATACACCATCTACTGCGGTGAAGCGCAGTTAATTGGCGCGATTGGGCGCGCGTGTACGGACCATCCCGTCGGCGTGTACTTCCTGACGGGTCACGGAGAGCTTTCGCAGGAGGACTGTTCCCTGCTGGCGCTGCAACTGCGCTCGAACGGCTTCGAGGTGCATTCGGGGGAAATCGCCCGCATTGCGCCCGGCGCGACGGACATTCTGCTGCTGCTTGCTCCCCGCAGCGACCTGACGGGCGATGAGGCGCAGACGCTTGCCGCTTTTCTGGATAACGGTGGGCGCGTGCTAGTTGCGTGCGGCGCGGATACCCCGTTTTCCCGCCTGACGCAGCTGCAAGCCGTCTGCAGCCTGTACGGCTTGGGCTTCCAGTCCGGCTGGGTCGTGGAAAGTGCGGCGGAAAGCGACCGCTATGTTGATGCGCCGGAGTACCTCTCCCCCGTTGTCGCGGCGGATTACGAGATTACCGGGCGGATACTGCTGCCGCGCGCGTCTGCCCTGATTACGCCTGCACTTCGTCCCGGCGTGACCGTGACCCTCCTGCTGACCACCTCCGACCGCGCCGTGCTGCACCCGGATGCGTCCGGCAATGCGCTGGATAGTCAAGCAGGCGACGTGTCCGGGCAATTTCTGCTCGGCGCAGTGGCGAAGAAGAGCAGGGGCACGGCGCTGTGTCTGCTGGCTTCCAGCGACATGCTCCGGGACAGCGCGGCCATCAGCGGCGCATCCGTCTTGGATGCCAGCGATAACCTTGCCCTGCTGACTGACCTCGTGACCGACATGGCGGACATTGACCAGACGGCGTCGCTCGACGCGGGCGTGAAGCGGCTTCCGGCGCAGCGCATCACCTTTGACAGCGAAAGCAGCCGCCAGCGCGTAACAATTCTCGCCCTGACCTTGATTCCCGGCGTACTGCTGCTGACGATGGCGGTTGTGCTGCTGAAAAGGAGGCGGCTGTAATGCGGCGCGGACTTCGCCTGCTGCTGATGGCGCTCGTCTGCGCGGCGCTCGGCGGCGTGTATGTGCTGCTTGGAAGCACGGTTGCCCCTGCGGAAGCGCCTGCGCCGGAATCCACCGACGCGCCGGGGTATTTCATGCTCTATGAGGATTCCGTGGCGGCGCTTAAGAGCATTACCGTGCAGCCTAAAGGTTCGCAGCGCTACACCGCCGTATCCGACATGGCGTTTGACCAGAATGGCAATCTGCTTGGCGTATACAATGCGCTGTCCCAGCCGTTTCTGGTATCGGGGCAGGAGGACTTCACGTTCAGCACCGCTGCGTGGCAGATGCTGCTTTTAACTGCGCAGCACATTCCAGCGACAGCGACCTATCCTGCGCTCGACCGCGACGCCTGCGGACTGACCGACCCTGACGCCGTCATCACCCTGACGCGCAAGGACGGCACGACCCGCGTCCTGCGCATCGGGCGCTTGACCTCCGACGGCGCAAGCTGCTATGTCGCCCTCGACGGCGACACAAACGTGTACCTCGTCCCCTACGACTTCCATGAGACGATGGTGCAGCCGCTAAACGCCCTGCACACGCTCCCCGGCGCAATTGACGAAAGCGCCTCCGCCGCCGTGCAGATTGCCTTGACCGGGACGGACGACGGGCAGCTCATTTTCACCAAATCAAGCGGCAAATTGATGGCGTGGTCGGCGACCTCGCCCATCGCCCACGCGGGCAGCACCGAGCGCATTGAGGCGTTCATCACGGGGCTGTGCGCGGTTTCAGCGGACGAGTACGTCACCACCGTGGCGGACGCCGCTGGTCTGGCTGTGTATGGGCTGGATGCGCCGCGCCGCCTGATTGCCGCGTTCCAAGACGGCACGATTCGCGACATCCACTTAGGCAGCGACGCGGGCGACGGCATGGTGTATGCCCGTATGGACAGAACCGGCGATATCTACCGCATCCGCCGCACGCAGCTAACTTTCGCGGAAAGCGCCGGGTTGAACACGCTGCTTGACCGCTTTGTATCGCCCGTGGTTGTCGCCACGCTGTCACAGATGCGCGTGACAACGGTTGACGGCGAAACGACCTTGCGCATCGAGTACGAAAATGGCGACGACAACATTGGTCAGCGCTGGTTCCGGGACGAAAACGCTGTCACGCGCGACGAATTTACCGATGCGTATTTGTCCATCATCGCCCTGCAGTTCGACCAGACTGCCCCGCAGGAAGCCGCAGGCACTTCCCTGCTGGCGGATGTCACCTTCACCCTGCGCGACGGAAGCACATCCACCGTCCGCTATGAAGCCTGCGACGCTTTTTACGCCTTGGTGACGACCGACGGCGGCGGACGCTTTCTGGTTCGCTTGACCGACGTTGAGAACATGCTAACAGTCCTGAAAGGAGAAAAATAACCCATGAGGCGCGAAGAAATCAACATCCGTGACCCCTTTGTGCTGACGCGGAACGGGCAGTATTACCTCTACGGTACGCGCGGCGCAACCTGCTGGGGCCCCGCGGACGGCTTCGATGTGTACGTCAGCCGCGATTTGGAGAATTGGGACGGCCCCTTCGAGTGCTTCCACAACGACGGCACATTCTGGGCGGATCGCAACTACTGGGCGCCCGAAGTGCACGAATACCATGGCAAGCTGTACATGCTGGCGAGCTTCAAGCGCGAAGATCTCTGCCGCGGCACGGCAATTTTGACCGCTGACGACCCGCTGGGGCCGTTCGTGCCGCACAGCGACGGGCGCGTGACCCCCTCCGATTGGGAGTGCCTTGACGGGACGCTTTACGTCAGCCCGGACGGCAAACCGTATCTCGTCTTTGCGCACGAGTGGGTGCAGGTCGGCGACGGCGAAATCTGCGCCATGCCCCTCTCCGATGACCTTTCCCGCGCCATCGGCGAACCGAAACTGCTCTTCCATGCGTCCGAAGCGGAATGGGCGCGGCTGGTGCATCACCGCTCCAGCGGGCGCGACGGCTATGTGACGGACGGCCCGTCGATGTGGCGGACGGCGGACGGCACGCTGCTGTGCCTGTGGGCGAGTTTCTCCGACGAGGGGTACACAGAGGGCGTGGCGGTCAGCGACAACGGCGACATTACCGGGCATTTCACGCAGGTTGAGCCGCTTTTCCGGCGCGACGGCGGCCACGGCATGGTGTTCCGCGCGCTGGATGGGCAGCTGTACCTGACGCTGCATTCCCCGAACGAGCATTTGAAGGAGCATCCGTGCTTCATCCCGCTGGAGGAAATTGCAGGTCGCCTGACGCCGAAATACACCCTGCCGGACTGGTTCGCACCGCTTCAAAGCCGCCTGCACAAGATGGCGGATGAACTGACCGCGTCGCTGACGGGCTGGCACGGGTCAGACGCGACGTTCCGCCCGGAGGACTTCGGGCTTGTTCCCAGCGAAAAGGCGACCCGCGCGATTCAATCCGCCATCGACAAGGCGGGCGAACACGGCGGCACCGTCCGGCTGTCCGGCGGCGATTACGTCTCCGGCACGCTGATTCTGCGCAGCAATGTCCGCCTGATGGTCGATAGCGGCAGCCGGCTTCTCGCGTCCACCGACCTTGCGGATTACCCGGAGCAAATCGCCCGCCGCCTGACCGTGCAGGACACGAACATGGGCATGAACCAGTCGCTGATTTTCGCCGAAGGGTGCGAGAACATCTGCATCTGCGGCGGCGGCGAGTTGGACGGGCAGGGTACGCGCGCGAATTTCCCCGGTGACGAGACTTGCCACGGCACGCCTGGACGTCCATTCCTGATGCGCATCCTCGACTGCCGCAATGTGCATGTGCATGACATTACGCTGCGCTCCGCCGCCTGCTGGATGGAAAACTACCTGAACTGCGACCGCGTGCTTTTGGAGCGCGTGACCGTCCGCAATCAGACGAACTACAACAACGACGGCATCGACATCGACGGCTGCCGCGACGTCATCATCCGCAACTGCGACGTGGAATCCGGCGACGACGCGTGCTGCTTCAAGGGCGCAAGCGAGCGCAACACCGAGCGCGTCCTCATCGAAAACTGCCGCCTGTACAGCTGCTGCAACGCCTTGAAGGTCGGCACGGACACGCAGGGCGACTTCCGCGATGTGCTGGTGCGCAACTGCCAAATCGGCGGCGTGGAGTACGACCCCAGCGGACTGAAACACCGCTGTTCCGATTCCGGCGTATCGCTGGAAATGGTGGACGGCGGAACGCTGGAAAACTTCCTCATTGAGAACATCACGATTGACCGCGCGTGGAGTCCCTTCTTCCTGCGCCTTGAAGACCGCGGGCGCGTCAAGCCCGGCGACCCGAAGCCGCCCGTCGGCACGCTGCGGCGGATTGCCATCAGCCACGTTCGCGGCGGCGACAACGGCGCGCGCGGATCGTACTTCATCGGCATCCCTGAAAAGGCGATTGAGGACGTGCTGCTGCATGACGTGGTAATCGCCCAGCACGCGAGCGAAAAGGCGGTGCTTGACGAGGGCGCCATCAGCGAACTGCGCGGCGTATACCCCGACGCGCACATGATTGACGACTTCGGCGACGCACCGGCACGCGGCTTGTGGGCGCGGCATGTGCACGGACTGTCGCTGGCGGGGTACGACGTGATTCCGGATAAGAAGGATGTGCGCCCGTATCTGGTGGCAAAAACAGATGTGACGCTGGACAAGAACGCCTGTCTGTAAGTTGGAAAACGCCGTGCTGCACCATTGGACTAAAGTGCAGGGACGCTATGGGGCAGCGTGATTTTCTGTCGAAGGAAGAGAAAATCGACAAACTGCCCTGCGGGCGCAGAAGCACTTCTATGTGCAGCATTGCGGTACACACGGAAGTCAACAAACCGGACGAAGCATATGCCTCGTCCGGTTCTTTTTATACTATTTCCAGATAAGAATGCGCCAAGATGCGCCGCGAATTTTTCATTCTGGCTAACGTGAATGAAACGCAGCGTAGCAGCGCTACGCTAAGTGGAATGAGCGGACGCCAGAAGGGAAAAGGCGCAAGCAGATGGCGCAGGTGAATCTGGAAATAGTATTACCTTTGGGTATTACTGCGGTTGCCTTATCCGAAACGCCCTCACATGTTCATATTCCGACAGCGGCCCGAACAAATCCACCAGATTCACCCGTGCTGACATTCGCACCGTGTAGATGCTGGTGTACGCGCGCTCGTTTTTGCTGTTTTCGGAGTGAAAATCCACATTCAGCACATCGACGCTGTGCGCTGCAAAGAACGCTTTGATGTACCCTGTGGTTTCAACACGGTGGTCATACTGAATTTCCACCTGCCGAATTGTCGTCGCGGGGATAATCCGCTGGACGATGGTCAGCGTCAGCAGCACAAGCGTACATCCGCTGAGGGCGAGCGTGTAGCAGCCCATGCCGGCGACAAGTCCCAGACACCCGGCGCACCACAGCGACGCGGCCGTTGTCAGCCCCGCAATCTTCTTCCGGCTGGAAAAAATCGTCCCCGCACCGAGGAAGCCGATACCGCTGACCACCTGCGCGCTGATGCGCCCCATGCTGACCGCCACGCCGGTGTTAAGCACGTCGGTGTTAATGGCCAGCACGCGCGCTTCGACGTAGTTCTCCATCACGGCAATCAGCGCCGCGCCGAGGCAGACGAGGATATGCGTTCGTGTACCCGCCGGTTTATTGCGGCGTTCACGCTCATAGCCGATTGCCAAACCAATCAGGATAGCGAGCAGAATTCGCGCGCCTGCTTCCCACCATGCCATTGCGTTTCACCTTCTTTCTCTCATAGAATTCTGTTTGTTTCTTTCTGGTGTTATATTCGCCATTTAGCACAAAAGTTCCTGCTTTTTTGTGCAAAAAAGACTGCAGCGGATGAGCGCCGCAGCCTTCTTTGCTTTGCGTTTCGGTTTATTTCAAAAAGTCCTCAATCAGCCCGTGCAGGAAGCGAGCATAGTCGGCACTGACGGCGACGTTGATTTCCGGCAGGTTCGTCCAGACGTGGTGATGGCGGCGATCCATAATCGTCATGCCAAGGGTCAAACCGTCCTGCGTCGATACGCCAACGCGGCCGCGCACGCTCTTGAGCAGCGTCGGGTCAGCCGTCGCCGCAACCGCCATGCAGTCAATGACCGCGCAGTAGGCTTGGAAGCCGCGCCCATGCACGAAGGAAATCGCCTGATGGAGGAATTTCGCTTCGGGCTTGTCGCTCGCCGCCAGCCGCGCAAGGTCTTCGTCCGTAAAGTCCACGGAGAAGTACGTCGCGACGTCCAGCCCAATCGCCGTCACCTTCAAACCGGATTCGTAGACCTGTTTCGTCGCTTCCGGGTCAACATAGACGTTCCACTCACTTTGAGGCGTGTCGCCCGTGGCGTTGAGGAAAGACGCCTCATTCAGCCCGAATGCGCCGGAAATGGCAATCACTTCGACAATCTTATCCTTGATGTCCGGGGCAAGGCGCAGTGCCATAGCGATATTGGTCATTGGTGCCAGACAGACCAGTGTGATTTCGCCCGGCTGCTGACGGATGAGGTCGATAATCGCATTGACGGCGTGGGTCGGGTTCTCCGGCAGCTCCGAATCCGGCAGAAAGGATTCGCCCTGCCCGTCGCGCCCGTGGGTGAACGGGTCGTTCGGGATGTCGCGCACCAGCGGGCGCGAGCAGCCGCGGTAGACCGGAATGTCCTCGCGCCCCAGCATCCGCATGATGCGCCGCGCGTTGCGGTAGGTTATGTCCACGGGATAATTGCCGTTGACCGTCGTCACCGCTTGAATATCAAGATTTGGGTTCTTAACTGCCATGATGATAGCTGAGGAGTCATCCATGCCGGGGTCGCAGTCCACAATAATCTTCCGCATATGTTTCACCCCTTACGCTTTGTCGCTGATGAGCTTAACGTAATACTTGCGCTTGCGCGGGCCGTCGAATTCAAGGAAAAAGATGCCCTGACTGCCACCCAGCACGAGCTTGCCGCCGTCGATAATCAGCGGAATGCTCACGCCCAGCAGGGAGCATTTCACATGCCCCGCAGCATCGGTAGGCGTATCGTGCTGATGCTTAAAGTCGATGCGGGTAGGAATCAGGCGGCAGATCTCGTCCTGCAAATCCTCAAAGCCAGCCGGATCCCAGAAGGACGTAATCGTCAGCCCCGCCGTCGTATGCGGATTGAAGACGATGCACTCGCCGCTCTGGATGCCGCTCTCGGCAACGAACTGCTTGATGTCGTCGGTCAGGTTGATGACATCGTTAGGCTTGGTTTCCAGATTGAAGCATTTCAGCATTGTTGATTTCCCTCCTCAGTCGTCCACCATGACAATTTCGCTCTGCCGCACGCACGCTGCACCCTTGGAGAACGACCACGGGCCTTCGCATCCGCGTCCGCTGCGTTCACCCAGCATCGTCATCAAATAACCGAACACCAGACACGCCGGGACGAAGTTGTAGAGGCTTTCCGCCAGCACGTTCTTCGCCTTCGGGATGACGAACACCGCCGCCTGCTTTTCGTCCGGCATTTCACGGTCGGTCACAATCGCCAGCGGGCGGCCCAGCTGCTTGGCGTAGCCGATGGTTTCCAGCGTGCGGGAATCCGCCTTGTTGTCCTCCGCCGCCCAAATCATCGTGCCGATTTTCTCCGGATGATTGACGAAGAAATTCAGGTGCAGCCATTCCTCGGTGTTGATGTACATCGCCGGGCGGCCAATCGCCTCGAACACCTTCGCCTGACCGAAGAACGCGCAGGCGTACTCGAAGCCGCTGCCCGCGAAGTCGTAGCAGTCCATGTCCTTCCACTGCTTCGCGACAGCGAACGCGGTGTCGTCCATGGCGGGCAGGGCGGTTTCCAGCGCATCCGCCAGCGCCTTGATTTCCTTGCGGCGCGCGCTCGCAACGTCCATCGTGTAGCGTCCGCGCACTTCGCCGATGCGGATAGCCAGCAGGTACAGCGCCATCACGCAGACCATGTAGCTGCGCGTGCCGGGGGCGGACTCGAACTTGGGAATGTCCAGCTTCAGGATGCGCTCGGCGCTCTGCCCCAGCACGGATTCCTCATGCCCGGTGATGCCCAGCGTGAACGCGCCCGCCTTGCGGCAGCGGCGAACCGCCTCCCCTACGCGCGCCACCTGCCCGGAGTTCGACACGGCGATGACCAGCGGACTCTGCGGCGCATAGCCGAGGTTCTTCTTCTCGTAGTCGCGCGCCAAATCAATCGTCGGCACGACTTCGGTGCGAATCTTCGCGTACTTCTCAAACGCGGGCTTCACCGCCAGCAGCGCGGCGTAGCTGTCGCCGCAGCCGGTCAGCACAATGCGCTGGATATTGAAGATTTCCGGCGTGGAGAGGACGGTGCGCGTCTTTGGCTCCAGGTCGGCGTACTGCTGTCGCATCAGCTCCGGCAGGCTCATGACCTGGCGGCGAAGGGCGCTGTCGAAATCCATCTTGTTCATGCTTGATGACCTCCTTGAATCATATCAATCAGCAGATTTCCGATGTCGATGCTGTGTTTCAAGCCCGACATGATGACTTCATCCGGCATTTTTGCCGTGAAGTTATGCGTTTCATAGGTGAAATCGCCGTCGTACTGCGCAAGCCGCAGGGCGTCGGTGATTTCCGTCCAGTCGCTCAGCCCAGAGAACGGCAGAATATGGTCGTTCTTGATGGAATTGTAGTCGGAGATATGGGTGGCTTTCAGGCGCTTGCCGAGGTATTGCAAGGCTTTGCGCTGATCCTGATGGCAGATGGAGGCGTGTTCAACGTCCCAGCAGCAGCCGACGTTGTCATACGGCAGGCTGTCCACGAGGTCGCCGAGTTCCTCCGCCGTCACGCAGTAGCGGCGCTTCGGCGCGATGTTCTCCTCCCACAGGTTCTCCACCGCGATGCCCACGCCGTACTTTCCTGCCAGCTCAATGCGCGGTTTCAGGTACTCGATGGTCTTGCGCTTGCTGTCGTGGACAGGAGTGACGCTGTCGAAATCGGTCGCGGCGTGGATGACGAGCCACTTGATGCCGAGGATGCGTCCGCCCTCGATGCCGCGGCGGATGAGTTCGTCGAGGAACTCCTTGTCGGGCGTGTTCGGGTCGCAGAAGTTATAGAAGTGCAGATGCCCCTGCGAGAACTCGATGCCCATCTCGTCGGCGATGTCCTTCGCCTGATGGATGAGCGTCTCCCACTGCGGCGTTTTGAACGGCGTATCGAACACGCTCAGGTCATGGAAATTCATGTCCAGCACGCGATACCCCGCCTGCCCCAGCGTCCGCACGCTGTCCAGAATGCTTGCTTTCGTCCCGTCCGGGCGATTGAAATACATACACGTTGATGTTGACAGCCGCATGGCTTTCTTTCCTTTCATCAGGGGGACCCAAGGGGCGCTGCCCCTTGACCCCGCCAGTAGTTATACTGTGAAAGAAGGTTTTACCCTTCCTCACAGTAGCTGCTGAAAACAAACCAAACAAAGCAGTTATGAACCGTGAAGGATTCAACCTTCACGACTTCATAACTGCTTTTTGTTTACCACGAAAGGAGAAGTGACCATGAAACTGACCTACCACCGCTGTGGAGACTACCTGCTGCCAGACCTCGGACTGGATGAACGTGACAAGCAGCCCATCGGCAAATACGGCATGCTCCGCATGGACTACCTCAAAAACCACCGCCCCATCCTGTATAACCAGCTGCTCCTGTCTGGTGAGCTGATCCCGCACCTGGCCAGCATCGACACCGCCTGCAATGGTTTCATGGAGCGTGCCGTAACTGAAATGGCAAAGCAGGAAGGCATCACAGAAGAACTGAAGGCCACGGATCAAATGCGCTGGGTCGGCCTCATGAATAACATTCATGCCTGTGCTGAAGAAATCGTCATGAAGGACTACATCTATAACTGACACATAACAAGGAGGAATATCCCATGCTCATCAAACTGCTGAAGCTGCCCTTCAAGCTGATTGCCCTGCCTCTGATTCCAGCACTTATGATACTGAACCTTGCCTTCGCGCTTGTGGTGGGTCTGTCATCCATCGTGACCAACCTGCTCTCCACGTTCTTCCTCATGGGTGCGGTGGCTGGCTGGATCACCCATAGCGCACCCAGCATGATCTGGCAGGCGGTGGGCATTGGGGTGTTCTTCATGCTCGCTCCCCACATCGCCTGCTGGATCGCTGCCAGGATCACAGATCTTGCCGTTCTGCTCATGGAGTTTGTAGCATCGTGATTGCGTGTCCTCAGATCAGGAATCCCAGCCAGGCGGAGGCAGTTCATCAGTACCATAAACATCGACGTACCTCTGCCTGCACTCCTCAGAGCAGAAATACTGATCGCGGCTGTCTGCCGGAAAAGGTTTCCCACAAACAGCACACATATGGAGAGGATGCGCTTCATCTGTCAGTGAACCGGTCATCAGCAGCTGGATCGTCAGCATCAGCGAGTGAAGGTTCCATACGACGATCGGCGTTTCCCGCAGCTCAATATGATAGGTTGGAAGATTCCGATCGAACGCGCGCATTGCTTCATGGATCACACGGTATGCCCTTGGACTATCCCTGTTACAGACATAGGCATCAAAGCACGCGCGCAGGATGAAGCTCCACTCCAGGAACACCTCTATCATCCAGTCATACCGTTCGCCGTAATCACGGGTGAAGCTCATGGCCTTGGCAGTGGATTCGTTCTGGAAAGTCATCATCAGGGAGATCTCATCGAACTCATGCTCCGTCGTGTTCATCTGCCAAAGGAAATCTTCTTTCCCCGTTTTTGCAAAACGCGGCTGCTTGAATGGAAAGAACAGGCTGATGTATTCCTCGGTTACCATCGTCTCCTCTCGGATGAACTGGTTACGGGGCAGATACACCTTCTCATACTCGACAAAGTGTGCCGTTGTTGGAAGTCCCACCATCATCCCCAGCAGACCGTATTTGCAGGCAAACTGCCGGATCAGTTCCATGTGCTGCTCTTCGGTATTGGAGAAGAGATTGCTGCATTGAATGCCCGTATACACAGCATCGATCACCATCTGCTGCGCCACATCCATGGGGTCATAAATCACGGTGGTGGAATCCGGAGTGGGCATCAGATAAACATGACCGTCCGGACCCAGCCGCCATTCATAATTTGTGTATCGAGTCCAGGAGGTACTGGAATTCTTAAACAGACTGTGCATAGCAATCCTCCGATCCGCCCAGCTTGGCCTGGTATGCAGCCACAAATCGCTTCTCGCGCCCGGTCAGGCTGATCCCTGCATGCTGCATCCGCAGCAGGTCCTGATATATAGCCGTCTGAATCCTGACCAGCATCCGGTCGCGGGTCTTGCGGATGTTCCGGTCAGTCTGTCCTCGCATGGCTGCCAGCTGCTGCGGCGTCAGCTGTTTGATCCCCAGCAGATACAGGATGATCTTCTGATCGGGCTTCAACTCCATGATTGGCCTGCGAAGATAATTCTTTGCGAACAAGTCGTGCATCTCAAAGGGACAGTTGGCAAGGTAGTCCAGGAAATATCCACGGCAGATCTGCCGGTAGGTCGGATCGTTCAGCCAGGTCGGCAGGATCGGCTGATCGGACAACACCGCGTTCTCAATGGCGGTTTCCTCTCCCAGAACTTCGTACCTGCGTTCCTTCCGTTCCCGGCTCTTGTCACGCCGGTCATATTCCGCAGTCACGCAAAGGTATTCTTCGGTGGTACGTGCAGCCATTTCGATTCGGCGCAGGGCTTCATCCCGGACGGATTGACTGACACGGATGCGGTTGGCAATAAGGGGCATAGCCTTCGCCCGTACCTTCCACATCCGCTGCAAATAAGATGAAAGGATTTGCTCATCGATGCCGGTGTCTGTATCTGTTCCCTCATATGCATCGGCATCGTCATCAGGGGTATCGCCATCGCTGTCCTCACTGTCTTCTGTGTCAGATAGCAGCCAGGAGAATTCCTCTGTCGGGATCTCGCAGCCGTCATCATCGTAGAGCTGACCGTCCGCAATCACCGCAGGCAGATCGGGCAGCGCAGGAGGATCATACTCATCCTGTACGTCGGAGCTCCCAATACCGTCATAGTCATCGTCATAGGATTTGGGTGTTTTCATCGCTTTAGTCTCCATTTTATTTTAAAAGGGAACATATGTTCTGCGCAAGGCTAATTATACACAAATTCCGAAAAAAAGCAAGACAAATTTTCAGAAATGGTTCCGAAAATGGCCTTCATTTGTCCTAAGGGTAGAGGGAAACCGTCTCGCCCACTCTTTTAGGCAACAAATACTGCTTCGAAAAATTCTTTTCAGGAAATTTTCAGAAATGGTTCCGATTTTTGGCTTTGTTTGTCCTAAGGGTGAAGGGATCTTTTCCTTCACACCAATAACGACCGGCGAGAGCCAAAGGAGGAACCCCATTCAATGAACCATACCCCGGACATGACCTTTTCCCGTCGCATCGGGAACACCAACTTCCGCGTCCGTGTCTACTGTGACCCGGACAGCAATGCCACCTTTGAGGAGCGGCTGCTGAATGTCATCCGTCATGACGCTGAGCAGCTGGAGAATCCTCCGAACGAAAGCCACACCATCCGTTCTCCGGCTGGTGTGCAGGAAAGGAGCGCCTGACCCTTGTTTGCATCCCCTGATTTGAAACTGACTGCCCTGTATGAGCGCTTGTCCCGAGATGACGAGCTGCAGGGCGAATCCAACTCTATTGTGAACCAGAAGCACCTGCTGGAATCCTATGCAGGCGATCAGGGCTTCACCAACTGTGTCCACTATACCGACGATGGCTACACCGGAGGAAACTTTGATCGCCCCGGTTGGAAGCAGCTGATTGCAGATGTGGAGGCCGGGAAGATCGGCACCGTCATTGTGAAGGATCTCAGTCGCGTTGGCCGTGCCTACCTGGAAACTGGTTTCTTCACGGAGGTCTATCTTCCGCAGCATGGCGTCCGCTTCATTGCGATCAACAACGGCGTGGACACCGCCAATCCCAGTACCTGCGATTTTGCTCCGCTGCTGAATATCATGAACGAGCATTACCTGCGTGACCAGTCAAAGAAGGTGGCCATCGCTGCGCAGCAGAAGGGAAAGTCCGGAAAGCCGCTGACTACCAATCCCTGCTTCGGCTACATGAAGGACCCTGCGGGCAAGAACCATTGGCTGGTCGATGAGGCAGCCGCTGTGACTGTACGCAGGATCTTCGACATGGCTGCCGCCGGGAGCACGATCAATGAGATTGGCCGCACGCTGATCCGTGAGCAGTGTGAAGCACCAGGATACTATATGTCCCACCACCGGATTGACATCAATCACCGCAAGTGGGAAAACGCCAGCCCTTACGACTGGAACTGGTCGACCATTGCCAACATCCTGCACCGCAAGGAGTACATGGGCATGACGGTCAACTTCCGTTCACACAGGCCGGACTATCGGGCGAAAAAGGTGATCGTTCCCGACGCCGAGCGGATGATCTTTGCTGACACCCATGAAGCGATCGTGAACGCTGACACCTGGGAAGCTGCGCAGCAGGTGTGGAGCACAACCATCAGGCGTCCTACACGCAAGACGCCCAATCCGTTTGCCGGTATGATCGTCTGTGCCTGCTGCGGCCGGGTCATGACCCGGCATTACAACAATCCGGCCAAGGCAAATCAACTGGGCGGCGGCAACCGCTTCCGCTGCACGACCTACCATAATAGTGCATTGTTTGCGGAACGGCAATGTGTCCCCAACGGCATTGAGGCCGACAGTCTGTATGAACTGATCCAGGTCGTGATCCAGACTGCCTGTCATTGTGCAGTGAACGATACCGACGCATTCATGAAACGCATCCACCAGGATGCAAGTCGTCTGCGCAGTGGACAGGCAAAGGAAATCCGCAAGACCGCTGCACAGCGCGAGCGGCGTATTGCTGAACTGGACAGGCTGATCTCCAAGCTGTATGAAAACTATGCGCTGGGCAAGATCACCGAAGCACGCTTCGATAAACTGTCCGCCGAATACGAAGCGGAGCAGGCAGCTTTGGCGGCCACCGCCGCTGAAAGTAAGACGATGCTCGACGCGCTGGAAGCAGACACCACCAATGCGCAGGCATTCATCCGGCTGGCACAGAAGTATGTCGGCTGCGAGGAGCTGACTGACAGCATGGTGCAGGAGTTCGTGCAGAAGGTCATCGTCCATCCTACGGTTAAGGATGAAAACGGAAAGAAGGAGCGTGAGATCGAGATCTTCCTGAAGCACATTGGTCGCTTTGACCTGCTGCCGGAGGATTTCAGTGAGGATGCTCCGGCGTGATGCATCCCTAAACAGCAATGACCAGTCGGCAGTTCGGTGCTGCTGACTGGTCATTTTGCAATCAATCATTTTGAGCGCCGCCTCCATGCGGCAGAAAGAGAGCATCTATGTATTTTGCTAACAACAATTCGGCCGCCCTTTTCCCCGACGCCATGCTGGTCGTGGCCTGCGACCATGGCTTTGGCAACATGAAGACGCCGCATACCTGCTTCAAGTCCGGCGTGCTTGCTTCCGATCATCCACCGGTCGTCAATCATGATGTGCTGGTGTATGACAAGCGCTACTATGTGATTGGCGAGAATCAGAAGGAGTTCACCGCCATGAAGGGCAGCGATCAGGATTACTACATCTTGACTCTGGCGGCCATTGCGGAGGAAATGAAGCTGCTCAGTCTCACCGAAGCTCGTGTATGGTTGGCGGTTGGTCTGCCCCTGACCTGGGTCGGTCAGCAGAAGGAAATGTTCCGCACCTACATGCTCCAGCGCGATCATGTGGACTTCACCTACCGTGATGAGGAGTATCATGTGGATATCGTCGGCTGTGATGTGTACCCGCAGGGCTTTGCTGCGGTCGCCGGTATCCTCAGTGAGTTCCATGGTACCAACATGCTGTGCGATATCGGCAACGGCACCATGAACATCATGTACATCAATGACGGCAAGCCCATCATTAGCAAGTGCTACACGGAGAAGTACGGCGTGAACCAGTGCATGCTTAAGGTGCGCGAAAACCTGCTGCACACCTTTGGCACCGCCGTGGATGATTCTGTGATCGAGCGTGTACTTCGCACCGGCACTGCTGATATTGGTGCACAGTATCTGTCCGTCATCCGCGACAGCGCCACGGAATATGTCGACGGTATTTTCCGCAAGCTGCGCGAACATGAGTACAACGAGGAGCTGATGAAGCTGTACATTGTCGGCGGCGGTGGGTGCCTGGTGAGCAACTTCGGCACTTATGACGCCAACCGGGTGACGATCAATACGGACATCAGTGCGACGGCAAAGGGCTATGAAATGCTCGCCAAGCGCAGCCTGCGGAAGAAGGAAGTGCTGCTGTATGGCGAAGGCTAACCATCGCTATGTCAGTGCTAATATCCGCTTTGATCTGAACAATGAGGATGAACGTCGGGCATGGGACCTGCTCCGAACGATGAACCGGAAGGAATACAAGTCATATGCCAAGCTGGTGGCCGAGGCAATCATTGAGCATCAGGCGCGGCGGAAGCATATGAAGCATGATCCTTACCTGGAGACGCGGGAGAAGGAAGATGCTTTCTGTGATGAGATCCGCGAAGCAGTCCGGTTAGGTATGCAGCAGGGAGCCAATGATTTGAAGGCGATTCTGTCACAGCTGCCGTCTGCTGTTGCCTCCGCTTCCATGCCCGAGGCCGCTTCGATGCCGCCTCCATCTGATGACAATCTGGATGATGCGCTGGACTTTATCGATGAACTGTGATCCAATCACCCTGTTGGCATATCATGCAGCGACATTTGTCGCTGCATGATATGCCAACGAAAAAATGCTATCAAAACCAGCCCAGTTTGCTACCATAGAAAAATCATGGTTGCAAATCGGGAATTTTTGCAACCATAGGAGGACTGCATGAGTACCAAGATCATTATTCCCGACGACCCTGCGAAGGCTGCGGAGCAGGCAAAGCACCGCACGGAGGCAGCCGAAGCGCGTGACCGACTGAAGGCACGCAAGGAGCGCACCAAGCGACTGATCGTAACCGGCGCTGTGCTGGAGAAGGTTGCTCCCCAGGTGACCGGTATGCCCCCGGACGAGATGGAGCGGTACCTGCGTGAACGCCTGAGCTACGAGGAATGCCGCGCATCGTGACGATTGGGGTTGGCACGACGAGGCTGGGAGACGTGACCGGAATCCTGCTGACAGTCATGAGCAGCATGCTTCCGGCTGATGGGGGTACCTTTGCGAAGGTGCCCCCAAGCCCCCTCCCTGGGCAAGGGCGCACTTACTCACCACCTGCAAGCAGGCGGTGGTAGCCCTTCGGGCACGTGCGCTCTCCGAGGGGAATTTCGCCCATTGCGATGGGCGACAGGAAATTCGGCACGCCTCATTCCCTGCACGAATACGCCGCTGCTGGCAAAAGAACAGCAGCGGCATTTTCGTGTTGTCACAACCAGCCACTGGCAGCTTGTGGGTTACGACGGAGATTGCGAGGTCGACGCAGATAACGAAACGACGGGATACCGATTGGAGGTGAAAACGAAATGGCGATTTACCATTTTGAAGGACAGGTCATTAGCCGCACATCTGGCAGGACATCTGTTGCTGCGGCAGCATATAGAAGCCGTGAACGATTGTACAATGAGTACGATGGTCTCACGCATGATTACACTTATCGTCATGATCTGCTGTGGGAGCAGATCATACTGCCGCCGAATGCACAGGCTGCATGGCAGGATCGGGAAACATTATGGAACGCAGTCGAGTTGAGTGAAACGCAGAAAGACAACCGGCTGGCACGTGAGTTCAATGCAGCTTTACCAATCGAGCTGGACTTGCCGGAGTGGAAACAACTGCTGACCGATTTCATTCAGCAGCAGTTTGTTAGTCAGGGCATGTGTGCTGATGTTGTGATTCACAATCCAGGTGACGGACATAATCCGCACGCACACATCATGCTGACTGTTCGTCCGCTGAAGGAAAACGGAGAGTGGGCAAACAAAACGGAGAAGGAATATCTCTGCGTCCGCGACGGAGAAGAACGCGGCTTCACCGCTGCGGAATTCAAAGAAGCAAAATTGGATGGATGGGGGAAGCAGTATCCGTTCTTTGTTGGCAAGAAGAAAATCTACATGACTGCCGCCGAAGGTGAAGACCGAAAACTGAAACGTGCATCGAAGTATCCGAAGTGTACGCTGTATGGTCGGCAGAATCCGATTGCAGAAAGATGGAACAGCGATGAACAGTTTGTTGCCTGGCGTGCTGCCTGGGCGGATGCTGTGAATATTATACTGGAACAAAATCAGATTGACCAAAGGGCCGATCATCGCAGCAATGCAGCGCGCGGCATCGAGGAGAAGCCGACAATCCATGAAGGTGTCATTGCACGCGCCCTGGAACGCAAAGGCATTTTGTCTGATCGGTGTGAACTGAACAGACAGATCAAGGCTGACAACATTCTGGTCCGTGAACTGAAAGCTGAAATCAAGCGACTGGAAAAGCAGGCGCGTGGTGATGACAAGGCTTTGGCTGGTGCGCTGGAGCAGAGTCAGAACGCAATCATCATGATCCGGTATCAGATCATTTTCAATTATGCTCAGATTACGAAAATGAAATCTGAACGTGAGAAGACAATGCCGATCATCCATGATTACCACAATGTGATGAAGGAACTGAAGCCGATGCAGAAACAACGGGCTTCTTTGAAAAAGGAACTGGATCATTGTTCTCCTGTACAGCTGATTCGCAAAGCACAGTTGCAAAAACAGATTGATGAATTGAGTACAGCGATGGTACCATATGTTACCAGACAAAACGATCTACTAAAGAAACTTGGTTGCAAGGATGATAAGGCTGTTGGCGAATTGGAAAAGAAGATGGAAAGTATCCGAAGCAGCATTGCGCAGGCAGAGCATCGGGCGAATGTGCTTGACGGTCAGCATGATGAACAGTTGGCGCGGCACATGAAGCTGATGAACAGGATTACGCCGGACAATGCTGCTGCTATTGACGTGGAACGCGATGCGATCCGACAGGCGCAGCGTGATGTTATGTTGCAGAAGATATATGGCACTTACGGCAATCTGTTTGAACAGACAACCATGAATCATGCTGTGAAAATTACAGAGGACATTATTTGCAGGGATGTAAATGGTAAACTGTACTTGAGCCACTTAGGCAAAAAAGGGAACGAATACTTG
>OKSI01000083.1_pt1 | contig 36148 bp, 28 predicted proteins | sample 1606221 | NCBI WGS metagenome assembly OKSI01 (sample SAMEA3879540, study PRJEB24766) | human gut metagenome | biome: human-associated habitat; feature: feces | place: USA | collected 1985/1987 | reverse complement strand
TGCGGATGGAGGCGTTGCCCAGCTTGGCCTTGGTCTGTCCCTCGAACTGGGCCTCCGTCAGCTTCACGGAGATCACGGCGGTGATGCCCTCCCGGACGTCCTCGCCGGAGACCTTGTCTCCCTCCTTGATCATGCCGTATTTCATGCCGTAGGCATTGAGCACCCGGGTCAGGGCCGTTTTGAAGCCCGTCTCGTGCATGCCGCCCTCGGGGGTATGAATGTCGTTGGCGAAGGACACCAGCGTCTCGTTATAGCTGTCGTTGTATTGCAGCGCCACCTCGGCGGTGCTGTCGCCCTTGGCCCCGGCCAGATAGACGACCTCCTCATGCAGCGCCGTCTTGTTGCGGTTGAGCCAGGTAACAAATTCCCGGATGCCTCCCTCGTAGCACATGGAGTCACTTTGCTCCTGGCCGGGCCGGGCGTCGGTAATGGTGATACGCAGCCCCGCATTCAGGAACGCCTGCTCCCGCATCCGGGTGTGCAGCGTTTCATAGTCATACACCAGGGTGTCGAACATCTCCGGATCCGGCTTGAAGGTAACGGCGGTGCCGGTCTGATCGGTGTCGCCCAAAATCTTCATCTCCTGGGTGATCGCTCCCCGGGAGAACTTCATCTCGTAAATTCTGCCGTCCTTCTGAACCTGCACCTCCAGCCATTCGGACAGGGCGTTGACCACGGACGCGCCCACGCCGTGGAGGCCGCCGGATACCTTATAGCCTCCGCCGCCGAACTTACCGCCGGCGTGGAGCACGGTGTATACCACCTCCAGCGCCGGCCGGCCGGTCTGCTTCTGGATGTCCACGGGGATGCCGCGGCCGTTATCGGTAACGGTGATGGTGTCGCCGGGGTTGATGGTAACAGTGATCTCGGTGCAGTATCCGGCCAGTGCCTCGTCAATGGCGTTGTCCACGATCTCATACACCAGATGGTGCAGGCCCGAGGCCGATGTGGAGCCGATATACATGCCGGGCCGCTTGCGCACCGCCTCCAGCCCCTCCAGAACCTGAATTTCCGAGGCGTCATAGGTGGTGTCCACGGCGGTGACTTTTTCCAGTTCGCTCATTGGGTCATCTTTCCTTTCCTTGGGTCTTTCCTGTCATTCCCGGGAACCCGGTGTCTGCCGATCTCCCGGCAATGACAGGGAATTCTTTACTTCTTTTCCGCTCTTTTCACCAGCGTCTGGGTATTCAGCTGGGAAATATATACGATCTGCCGGTGATACGGATGGTCGCACACCAGAAACGACTTGGGAATGTCGTCGCACACCGGCAGCACCACGCCCTCCTGCTCCGCCTGGTCCAGAAACCGCCGGGTCTGAGCGGACTGGGACGTGATATCCAGGTCGAATATGCCGATGATGCGCCGGTCGTTGACCATGACGTTCTGGCCGATATGCAGAAAGCCCATCACAGCACCTTTCCTTCCCGAACGTGATACACCCGGCCGGACAGCAGCGCATCCAGCCGGTCGTTTTCGCAGCAGGTGATGAACACCTGTCCGCCTGCAATGCGGTTGAGCACATACTCCTGCCGCCGGGGGTCCAGCTCCGACAGCACGTCGTCCAGCAGCATCACCGGATACTCTCCGATGGCGGTTTTGTGAATCTCCCGGTCCGCCAGCTTCAGACTCAGGGCTGCGGTGCGCACCTGGCCCTGGGAGCAGAAATGCCGGGCCTCCAGCCCGTTTACCGTCACGGCGATATCGTCCTTATGGGGTCCCGACAGACACAGCCGGGAGGCCAGCTCCGCCTGATGATGCTGTGCCTGGTGCTCTGCCAGCGCCGCCGCAATGTCCGCCGCCGGACCCAATGGGTTCTCCACGGTTTTCACGGTCTGATACGACAGAGCCAGCTCCTCCCGTTCCCCGGAGCACTCCCAGTGGGCTCTCTGGGCGTGGACGGCCAGGGCCTGCACATACCGCGCCCGATAGCTGATGAGCACCGCTCCCACCTGGCACAGCCGCCGATCGAAGTCGGGCAGGGTGTCCAGCAGTTGAGGATACTCGTCACTGTCCCGGAGGATGCGGGTCTTGTGTTCATACAGCCGCCCGTATTCCGCCAGGGCCTCGGCATACCGGGGCCGCAGCTGGCACAGGGACATATCCATGAACCGCCGCCGGGCCGCCGCTCCCTCCCGGATGAGAAACAGGTCCTCCGGCGAGAAAAACACCGTGTGCAGCACCTGGGACAGGTCACCGCCGTTTTTGGCGGCCACACTGTTGACGGTCATCTTCCGCCGCCGTCCCCGGGTCAGCTGAATCTCCGTTTCAAATTCCCGTTCCCGGGACCGGATCTGTCCCACCAGCCTGGCCCTGTCCGTTCCGAAGCCAATAAGCTCCCGATCCGCATGGGTCCGGGGACTGCGGCCGCAGGACAGATACACAATGGCCTCCAGCAGGTTGGTCTTTCCCTGGGCATTGTCTCCATAGATCACGTTGCAGCTTTCATCAAAGGTCAGCTGCTGGCTGTCGTAATTCCGGAAGCCCTCCAGCAGCAGTCCTTCAATCCGCATACTGCACGCCGTAGCGCTGTCCCAGGGCGTCCACCACATCGCCGGGACGAAGCTTCTTGCCCCGCATGGTGCATACCTCCCCGTTGACCAGGACCTCTCCCTCCTGAACCAGCAGCTTGGCCTCGCCGCCGGTGGCGGCAGCCGCCGCCAGCTTCAGCAGATCCTGGAGCTTGATATATTCTGTAGTAATGGTAATGATTTCCATATTGACCTCGTTTTCTCACGCCTTCAGCCGCACCGGCAGCACCATATAAAGGAAGCTCTCCTCCCCATCCACCGGCACCAGCACCGCCGGAGAAATGCTGGTATTCAGCTCCATGGTCACAGCGTCCGCCGGAGCGTAGCGCAGGGCGTCCATCAGATACCGGTTGTTGAATCCGATCTCCAGCCCGTTTCCGTCGCCGTCCAGGGGGCAGATGTCCTTGGCCTCGCCGGCGCCGGTGCGGGCAGACAGCATCACCCGGCCGTTTTCAAAAATGCAGCGCACCGGGCTCTTGAGCTTTTCGCTGATGACCACGGACACCCGGTCCAGGCTGCCCAGCATGGTTTTGGTGTCCACCGTCAGCCGGATGGGATTGTTCCGGGGGATGGCGTTCTTGTAATCCAGGAAATCTCCCTCCAGGCGGCGGCAGATCAGCTGGGTGGCCCCGGCCTCAAACAGCAGGTGCCGCTTGCCCTGAATAATGGTGATCATTTCGTCGGAATCCTCGCAGATTTTCTCCACTTCGTTCAGAGCGGAGCCGGGTGCCACGAATTTGAACGCGCCTCCCTCGGACCGGTCCAAAGGCTCCCGGCGCAGGGCCAGACGGAACCCGTCCACGGACACCACCGTCAGGTCCTTATCCCCCACCTCGAACAGAGAGCCGGTATGTACCGGGCGGCTTTCATTGGTGGACACGGCGAAGCTGGTCTGGTTGATCATAGCCTTCAGCGTCCCCTGACGAATATCCACGGAAAACTGGTCATCCACCTCAGGAAGCTCCGGGTAATCGTCGGCAGACAGGCCGATGATCTCGAAGCTGGCGTCACCGCAGGTAAGATGAACCGTCAGCTTGTCGTCAGCGTCGAACACAATAACGTCGTCGGGCATCTTGCGGATCATCTCGCCGAACAGACGGGCGCTGAGGACGATACGGCCGGGAGACTGGATCTGAGCGTCCACGCCGGTGCGGATGCCGGTCTGCATGTTGTAGCCGGACAGGGTCAGGGTGTCCCCGCCCTCCAGCAGGATTCCCTCCAGGGCCGGAATGGAGCTTTTGGCGGCCACCGCCCGGGAGGCAGTGTTGACGGCGCCTTGCAGCAGCGCCTTCTCGCAGGAAAATCGAAGCATATCGAAGCGTTCCTTTCTTTCAGACTGAAAAGAGACTCCGTTCTCCAAAAGAGAACAAAAGATATCTTTATTTTAGTAACAGACGTCGTAGGGAAAATTTATGTGGAAATCTCCCAAAAGCACTGGGATCACAGAAATTTCTGTCCACACCCCTTTGGGGACAATATCCGGGGGTTTTCCACAGGAAAAGAGAGAAGCAAATACTCCACAGGTTGTCCAGGTGGAATCCACAGGGATATGTGGAAAAGAGATCATTTCTTATTGTTGATGTTGGTGGTGATCTCCTTGACCTTTTCGGCGTAGGCCGGATCGGAGCGCATCTTTTTCTCCACCTGATCCAGCGAGTGAAGCACCGTGGTGTGATCCCGGTCGCCGAACTCCTTGCCGATGTCGTTGAGGGAGAGGTTTGTCATCCGGCGGATCAGATACATGGCCGTTTGCCGGGCTTCCATCAGGTCCCTCTTGCGGCCCTGTCCCCGGACCTGCTCCTCATCCACGTCATAATACCGGCAGATGTACTCGACGATCAGGCCTGGCGACGGCACAAACTCATTGTACTTTTTCAGCATATCCTTCACGGCACGGCTGACGGCCTCGCCGTCCACCTGGTTGCCCAGCAGATCCCGATAGGCCAGCAGCTTATTCAGGGCGCCCTCGATCTGTCGAACGTTGGCGGTGAGATTTTCCGCGATAAAGCTGCTGATATCGTCGGGCAGCTGAACCCCCAGCAGGGCAGCCTTGTTTTTGATGATGGCCAGTCTCGTCTCAAAGTCCGGGGGGGCCACATCCACCATCAGACCCCATTCAAACCGGGTCTGAAGCCGGTCCTCCAGCTGGGTCATCTCCCGGGGCGGACGGTCCGACGTCAGAACGATCTGCCGCCCGGATTCATACAGGGTGTTGAAGGTATGGAAAAACTCCTCCTGGGTCTGTTTTTTTCCGGCGATGAATTGGATATCGTCCACCAGCAGCAGGGTGGTCTGACGGTATTTCTCCCGGAACTCCGCATTTTTTCCCTCCCGGATGGAGGCGATCAGCTCGTTGGTGAAATCGTCGCCCTTGATGTATACGATGCGGGCATCCGGCTGGCGGGAGCGGACCTGGTGGGCAATGGCATACAGCAGATGGGTCTTGCCCAGGCCGGAGTCGCCATAGATAAACAGGGGGTTATAGTGCTCCGCCGGCTTTTCCGCCACGGCGCGGGCGGCGGCATAGGCCATCTTGTTCTGGGGCCCCACCACATAGGTGCCGAAGGTAAAGGCGTCGGACTCCAGAAGGGAGCCGGGCCGGTCCGGAGCCACCCCGTGATAGGCGGACAGCTGCTGATCGTCCAGGATCTTTACCTCCAGATCCGAGGAAAAAATATCCTTCAGTGCGGCCTTGATGTGGCTCATAAAGCGCGCCTCAATGGTGCTCTTCTTGAAGGCGTTGCTGCAATGCAGCACAAAGGCGGAGTCCTCCATGGTCACCACATCCACCTCGTCGAACCAGGTATTGATGGTGGTCTCGGACAGCTGGGACCTCAGCCGGTCCAGTACGTTTTTCCACACGTCTGCGATTGAATTCAATGAAAGCGCCCCTTTCCCGCTGGTCATGCGATTTTCTCTCTTTGTTTCAGGCAAAAATACACCTCTTATTATACCAAACGGCCCCGGAAAAGTCCACACATATACTAATACTAAGTATAAAAAATTTTCCGGGCTGCTATACAGAAACCGGCAAATATGCGCTATTTTGTGGGAGATATAACAGAATTTCTTGCCCAAAACCGGCGCCCGGGGGCAGAATGCGGCTCTTTCGTGGAAAATGCAGATTTCTGTTGACAGGGGGCCGGAAAATCTGTATAATGTTTACCATGCCGTTTTGCGGCATCCAACCTGTCAACTGCGGCCGCCGGGGACAAGTCCCCTGCCCGCCGTCGAGTATGTGCGGCAGCCTTGTTCTGCCGCCGGATCTTACAAAATGGAGGTGTCATGCAATGTTCCGTACCTATCAGCCCAAGAAGCGCCAGCGCTCCAAGGAGCACGGCTTCCGCAAGAGAATGGCCACCAGCAACGGCCGTAAGGTTCTGGCCCGCCGCCGCGCCAAGGGCCGCGCTCGCCTGACCCATTGAGGTCGCGGAAAGTGCATCGCGCATAAAGGATAGACCAGGGACGGTGGATGGGAAAACTGCCGTCCCCTTTGGCCTATGCTCATTTCAGCCGCCGCGTTGGCGGAGAAGGTGCTTGTTTTCATGGATCCAGCCGTCACGGTAAAAGAGAATTACGAATTCCGCCGCATTTACCGCAAGGGAAAATCGGCGGTTTCGCCGCAGCTGGTGATTTACTGCCAGAGGAACCGCCGGGGCCATAGCCGCCTGGGCGTTTCCGTCAGTACGAAGCTGGGCTGCGCTGTGGTGCGCAACCGCGTCCGGCGCCGCATTCGGGAGATCTACCGGCTGAACAAGGCGAAAATGCTCCCGGGCTACGACCTGATCGTGGTGGCCCGGGTCCGGGCCGTGGAGACGGATTATCAGAAGCTGGACCGCACCTATCTGCGTCTGCTGGAGCAGCTGGACCTGCTGCGGGAGGACCCGTCATGAAGCGGGCCATCCTGCGGATGATCCGCTTTTACCAGACGGCTATGTCTCCCCTGTTTCCGCCCCGCTGCCGCTATATCCCCACCTGCTCGGAATACGCGCTGCAGGCGGTGGAGAAATACGGCCCTCTGCGGGGCGGCTTTCTGGCGCTGCGGCGCCTTCTGCGATGCAATCCCTTCCACAAAGGCGGGTATGATCCCGTTCCCTGAAAACCCCGTTTTTCCCACCCAACAAAATACGGAGGAAACTATCCCATGTTTGCAAAGCTCGGATACTATATCTGTGTGCCCTTTGCCTTCCTGACCCGGCTGTTCTACAGCTGGACCGGGTCCTATGGCGTGGCTCTGATCCTGTTCACCCTGGTGGTGAAGCTGGTGCTGCTGCCCTTCCAGCTCAAGAGCAAGAAGAGCATGCTGCGCATGAACCGCATGCAGGGCAAGATCAAGGATATCCAGACCCGCTACGCCAACAACCAGCAGCGTCAGCAGGAGGCCATGCAGGAGCTGTACATGAAAGAGGGCATCAACCCCATGTCCGGCTGCCTGTGGTCCATGATCCCCTTCCCCATCCTGATCGCCCTGTACTATATCATCCGTGTGCCTCTGCGGTATTTTATGAGCCTGTCCGAGTCGGTGATCGCGGAGATCACCACCCTGGCCGGCACCCTGGGCTTCACTGCGGCCGAGGGCAGTCAGGCGTATGAGCAGATTTATCTGGCCAAGTTCATCCACGAGCACTGGACGGATTTCGCCGGGAAGTTCGACGGCCTCATCGACCTGAACTACAACTTCCTGCACATTGACCTGGCGGCTCAGCCGTCCTCTCTGTTCAGCCAGTTCCCCGGCGGCGGCTGGCCCGTCTGGGGCGCGCTGCTGCTGCCCATCATTTCCGCCGGCATCCAGTTCGCCATGAGCCTCATCACCATGCGCACCAATGGTTCTACCCCCAACGGGTCCGCCAAGACCATGATGTACTTGATGCCCCTGATGAGCCTGTGGATGGGCTATATTCTGCCCTCCGCTCTGTGCGTATACTGGATTGCCAACTCCGCCTTCTCCCTGATCCAGGAGCTGACCCTGAATAAGTATTTCAACAAGAAGCTGGACCGCGAGGAGACCGAGAAGGAAAAGGCCGCCCGTGAAAAGCGCTATGCCAAGTACCAGAAGCAGAAGGAGCTGATGGCACAGCAGCAGGCTTCCTACAACGGCGGCAAGAAGCAGAATAACCAGCAGGGCAAGAAAAAGCAGTCCTCTGGCGAGAAGAAAAAGAATCCCGGCACCAACGAAAGTGGCCGCGTGGGCCAGCGTCCCTATGCACGGGGCCGGGCCTACAACGAAAGCCATTACAATGATGACTAAGGAGTTTTGTCTATGAGTTATATCGACGTAACGGGCAAGACCGAGGAGGAGGCCATCCGCAAAGCGCTGGAACAGCTGCATATGGACCGCGACGACGTGTCCGTTGAGATTCTGGAGCGGGCCAAAAGCGGCTTTCTGGGCATTGGCAGCAGCCCTGCCCGGGTCCGCGTGACCTATGGCCAGGAGGAGCCGGAGGCTCCCGCCGCGCCGGTCCAGCCGGAAAAGAAGCCGGAGCCCAGACCCCAGCCCAGACCCCAGCCCAAGCCGGAGCAGCCCAAGACCAGGAAGCCGGAGCCTCCCAAGGCTCCCGTCAAGGCTCCTGAGCCCCCCAAGGCTGCCCAGGCCCCCGCTGCCGCCCCGGAGCAGTCTGTCCCGGACGACAACGCCCGGCGCATTACCGAGTTCCTGACGGGCCTGCTGGAGCATATGGACAGCCCTGCCCAGGTGCAGGTCACGGAGACGGAAAAGGGCCGCTACAGTGTGGTGCTGGAGGGACAGAAGCTGGGCCAGCTGATTGGCCGCCGGGGCGAGACCCTGGACGCTATCCAGCAGCTGACCAACTACGCCGTCAATTCCGGCCGGGAAAAGCGCATCCGCGTCCATGTGGATGCCGAGAATTACCGGGCCAAGCGGGAACAGAGCCTGGAGTCTCTGGCCCGCAAGGTGGCTGCCAAGGTCACCAGGTATCGCCGCAGCGTCACTCTGGAGCCCATGAATGCCTATGAGCGCCATGTGATCCACGCCGCCCTGCAGGATGTCCCCGGTGTCAATACCTACTCTATTGGCTCGGAGCCCAACCGCCGTGTGGTGGTGTCCTACGACCGCGACAAGCGGTGATCCGTCTGATCCAGTGCTGACTGGCAAAAGAAAAAAATAAATGCACGGCCGCGGCCGTGCATTTATTTTTTCCGTTTACCGGATGGCGGTGACAGTGTAGCCCTTGTCCTCCACGGTGCGGCGCAGGATGTCGTCCTCCACCGGGCCGGTGAGAGTCACCACAGCGGTGCCGGTCTGGTGGCTCACCTGAGCCTCCTGAACCTGGGGCAGAGCCTCCAGGGCGGTGCGAACGGTGGCCTCGCAGTGGGGGCACATCATGCCCTTGATCTCCAGTGTCTTTTCCATAGCTTGTTCCTCCTTGATCTCGTTGTTCAGATGATTGTTTTTCTTATGATCGTGCCGGTTATCCCGGAGCTTGAACAGATTCAGCCGCAGGGCGTTGGACACCACGCAGAAGCTGGAAAGGCTCATGGCCGCCGCGCCGAACATAGGATTCAGCGTCAGCCCCAGGGGGATGAACACCCCGGCGGCCAGGGGTATGCCGATGGCATTGTAGAAAAATGCCCAGAACAGGTTCTCGTGGATGTTCCGCAGGGTGGCCCGGCTGAGCCGGATGGCGGCGGGCACGTCCGGCAGGCTGCTGTTCATCAGCACCACGTCCGCCGCGTCGATGGCCACGTCGGCTCCCGCGCCGATGGCGATGCCGGTGTCGGCTCGGGTCAGGGCCGGTGCATCGTTGATGCCGTCGCCCACCATGGCCACCTTGCCCCGCTGCATCAGGCGGCGGATGGCGGCCTCCTTGCCCTCCGGCAGCACCCCGGCGATGACCTGATCCACCCCGGCCTGGGCCCCGATGGCCCGGGCGGTGTGCTCGTTGTCGCCGGTGAGCATCACCACATGGATGCCCATATTCCGCAGCTCCCGGACTGCCTGTGGGCTGTCCTCCTTGATGACATCCGCCACGGCGATGATGCCCAGCAGCCGGTCATCCAGCCCGAAGAACAGAGGCGTTTTCCCCTGCCGGGCCAGCTCCTCCGTCCGGGCCTGCAGCTCCGGGGAAACGGCGGCCTTTTCCGCCGTATAGGCGGCGCTGCCGCCCCACAGGGTCCGGCCCGCCAGCCTGGCTGTCAGCCCGTTGCCGGGCAGAGCCTGGAAATCCGATACCTCCGGGGCCGTCAGGCCCTCCGCCCGGTCCAGTACAGCCCGGGCCAGGGGATGCTCGCTCTTCTGCTCCAGGGCCAGGGCATTTGTCAGCAGCTCCTGCTCCGTGACGCCCTCCGCCGGAAGGATATCCGTCACCCGGGGCTGACCGCTGGTGATGGTGCCGGTTTTGTCCAGAGCCACGATCTGCACCCGGCCCGTTTCCTCCAGGGAAGCGGCAGTCTTGAACAGGATGCCGTTTTTGGCGCCCAGGCCGCTGCCCACCATAATGGCCACAGGAGTGGCCAGACCCAGGGCGCAGGGGCAGCTGATGACCAGAACGGAGATGCCCCGGGCCAGGGCGTAGCCTACCGGGTGGCCCAGCAGCAGCCACACCGCCGTGGTCACCGCGGCGATGGAGATCACCGCCGGAACGAACACGCCGGATACCTTATCGGCGATCTTGGCAATGGGGGCCTTGGTGGCGGCGGCGTCGCTGACCATGCGGATGATCTGGGACAGGGTGGTATCCTGGCCCACCCGGGTGGCCCGGCAGCGGAGATAGCCGGACTGGTTCACCGTGGCGGCGGACACTCCGTCGCCGGGAGCCTTGTCCACCGGGATGCTCTCGCCGGTGAGGGCGGACTCATTAACGGCGCTGTTTCCCTCCAGCACCACGCCGTCCACCGGGATGCTCTCCCCCGGCCGGACGGCGAACTCGTCCCCCTGCTGCACCTGCTCCACCGGCACCTCTGCTTCCTTGCCGTCCCGGATAACGGTGGCAGTCTTGGGGGCCAGCCGCATCAGGCTTTTCAGGGCGTCGGTGGTCTTGCCCTTGGACCGGGCCTCCAGCATCTTGCCCACGGTGATCAGAGTCAGGATCATGGCGGCGGACTCAAAGTAGAAGTCCATCATGCAGCTCATGACGGCGGCCTCATCCCCCCGGACCTGGGCGGCAGTCATGGCAAACAGGGCATAGGTGCTGTAGCCGAAGGCTGCCGTGGCCCCCAGGGCCACCAGGGTGTCCATATTGGGAGCCCGGTGCCACAGGGACTTATAGCCGCTGATGAAGAACTTCTGGTTGATGACCATGATGATCACCGTCAGCAGCAGCTGGGTCAGCCCCATGGCCACATGGTTGTTGTCGTAAAACGGCGGCAGGGGCCAGCCCCACATCATGTGGCCCATGGAAAAGTACATCAGCACCAGCAGAAAGCCCACGGACCAGATAAGCCGCCGCCGGATACGGGGTGTCTCGCGGTCCTCCAGCTGCTGCTCGGCGGCGCTGGGAGACGACGGGGCCGCACCCTTTTCCGACGCGCCGTAGCCTGCCGCCTCTACGGCGGCAACGATGGCGGAGGGCTCCGCCGTGCCCTCTACGCCCATGGAATTGGTCAAAAGGCTCACAGAGCATGCCGTGACACCGGGGACCTTCCCCACCGCCTTTTCCACCCGGGCCGAGCAGGCGGCGCAGCTCATGCCCGTAACATTGTATTGCCTCATGGGGATCACTCCTATTTCATCAGCTTTTGCAGGGTGGCCACCAGCTCGTCGATGACCTGGTCCTTGCCGTCCCGGATGTCCTGGGCCACACAGGTGCGGATATGGCTGGCCAGCAGTTCCTTGTTGAAGGCGTTGATGGCCGCGTTCACCGCCGCCGCCTGAACCAGAATGTCGGGACAGTACGCCCCGGCCTCCACCATGCCCCGGATACCCCGGATCTGGCCCTCGATGCGGTTGAGCCGGTGGATCAGGCGCTTGTATTCCTCCGGCGAGCGCTCCTTTTTCCGTTGGGAGCAGTGGCAGCAGTCATGTTGTTCCATAGTATTCCCGCCTCACTTCGTATGCAATATACCCCATAGGGGTATATTCATCCTATACCCCTATGGGGTATTTGTCAAGCAAATTTTTTCACCCATAAACAAATCCCCGTAACCATTGCAGTTACGGGGATTCCAGCCTGTCAAAAAGCCTCGCAGAGTTCGCGGCCCGCAGGCCGCGAATCAAGTTAAATCCATTTTTCGCGGCGGCGTCCCCCAAGGGGACTTCCGTTGGGCGTGTACGTCGCGAAAAATACTTTGCGCGGAGAGAGTGTGCCCGAATGGGCTTTTAGCCCATTCGGACGCGCGGGTCGGAGCGAAAGCTCTTTTGTCAAAAAAGGGCGCCGCCCTTTTTTGACAAGCTCAAATCCCCGTAACCATTGCGGTTACGGGGATTTTCTCTGGCGCAGTGGGAGGGATTTGAACCCTCGTGCCGCTTTTGACGACAACACGATTTCCAGTCGTGCTCGTTATGACCACTTCGATACCACTGCATATTCTTGCTGTGATAACAGCATTGACTATTATAGCAAATTTTCCGGGATTGTCAAGTGGAAAAACCATAAAATCCGCAAAAATCCTTGCGGCACGGGCATTCTCACTGATAGAGGAGGCAAAGAGGAGGCGCGGCCCTCGCCGCGCCTCCTCCCATATACCGTTCCGCAGTCCGGAAAAGGATGCTCAGACTCTCTCCATGGCCTCCCGGAAGTCTCTCTGATCGGTGAAGATCTCCTGCTTGTAGGGATTCTTCTTCTGGGCCTTGGCCCGCTTGATGATGGTGGCCAGGATCACCACGTTCACCACCAGTGCCACAATGGAGACCACGCCCTGGGCGGTGGGATTGGCGGCAGTGGGCCGGACGGCGGGGTTCATAAAGCCGTCGGCATAGACGGAGGTGATGGTGGAGAACACGCTGTTGTCCTGGAACAGGGGGAACACCTGGGCAAACATGCACCACAGGGCCAGGGTGTTGGCCCGGTTCTGGATCCAGCCGCCCTTGTTCCAGAAGTGGTTGGCAAAGGTGGGGGCCAGCAGCAGGGCCAGGCCGCAGTACCAGGAGTGGGTGGGCAGGCAGTTGTAGGTATACTCGAAGTTCCACAGGTCATAGGCCAGGATATAGCACCAGGTCATGTCGGGCCACAGCATGTCCTTCTGATCCTTGGAGGAGTAAATGCCCCACCAGGCGGTCATGCAGAAGATGTTGACGATACCGGCAATGCCGTTGACCCAGTTCCACCAGCCGCCGTACAGCCACACGTTTTCGGAGGACAGCCACCAGCGGTCGCCGAACTCCTTCAAAGCCGCAGCGCCGTGGATGGCGGACTCAAAGTCGCTGACCACGGCGATGAGAATGTTGATGGCCACAATGGCAAAGGGGAACACCTTGAACCACTCCGTCTTGCCGATGCTCCACTTGTACTTGAGCATCATGAAGCCGATGCACCCGGCGGTGGCGGCGTACAGCTTGGCATAGTGGAACCAGCTGTTCATGTTGGTATAGGTCTGGTTGTTCAGGGCCCACTCCGCCCCGGCGTGTGCGCCGATGGCGATGGCGATGAAATACACCGTCAGCACGGCGGGCAGCACCAGAAAGCAGATGATGCCGCCGGTCTTGGTGCGGCGGGCGAACTCGTTGGCCAGCACCAGCCCGGTAAACACCAGCACAAAGCCCAGCAGCTGGTACAGGGCGGTCTCGCCATAGATCTGGAATAACATGTCCATTCCTCCTGTGTTTTCTGTGATTTTTCTCCTGATTTAACTGTAAGAACGTTTCCGTCCACGCCGCCAATATACCATACCGCCCTGCGGAAAGTCAATGAACAATGGGAATAAAATGTTGAAAACCGGCCCCCGCTTTGAAAACGGGGGCCGGTCGGGGTTATATGCTTTGCGTTACTGCTTGGCCTTGGTGTCCACGATCTGGCGGAGCTTGGCGGAGAAGTCCGCCAGGGTCATGGCGCCCAGGTCCTCGCCGGTGCGGGTACGGACGGAGACGGTGCCCGCCTCCATATCCCGGTCGCCCACCACCAGCATGAAGGGGATCTTCTCCAGGGTAGCCTCCCGGATCTTCTTGCCGATCTTCTCGTTGCGGCCGTCCACCTCCACCCGGAAGCCCTGCTGCCGCAGCTGGTCCGCCTGCTGGGCACAGTAGTCGGCGGCCCGGTCGGTAATGGGCAGGAAGCGGACCTGCTCGGGCATCATCCAGGTGGGCAGCGCCCCGGCGTACTCCTCGATCAGATACGCCAGCGTCCGCTCATAGCAGCCCAGGGACGTGCGGTGGATGATATACGGCAGGGCCTTGTTGCCGTTTTCGTCGATATAGTACATGCCGAAGCGCTGGGCCAGCAGCATATCGATCTGGATGGTGACCAGGGTGTCCTCCTTGCCGAACACGTTCTTATACTGGATGTCCAGCTTGGGTCCGTAGAAGGCGGCCTCGTCGATGCCGATGGAATAGTGAACGTCCAGGTCGTCCAGGATCTTGGCCATGGTGCTCTGGGCGTGCTCCCACTGCTCCGCCGTGCCCTCATACTTGTTGTGGGGGTTGCTGGGATCCCACTGGGAGAACCGGAACGTGCACTTATCCAGCAGGCCAACGGTGCCCAGGCAATACTTGGCCAGGGCCAGGCAGCCCTTGAACTCCTCCTCCAGCTGGTCCGGGCGCAGCACCAGATGACCCTCGGAGATGGTAAACTGGCGGACACGGATCAGGCCGTGCATCTCGCCGGAGTCCTCGTTGCGGAACAGGGTGGACGTCTCGCCCAGGCGCATGGGCAGGTCGCGGTAGGACCGCTGCCGGTTCAGATATACCTGATACTGGAAGGGGCAGGTCATAGGCCGCAGGGCAAAGCACTCCTTGGTTTCGTCATCGGGGTCGCCCAGAACGAACATGCCGTCCAGATAGTGGTCCCAGTGGCCGGAGATTTTATAGAGCTCCCGCTTGGCCATCAGGGGAGTCTTGGTCAGCAGATAGCCCCGCTGCTGCTCCACGTCCTCCACCCAGCGCTGCAGCAGCTGGATGACCCGGGCGCCCTTGGGCAGCATGATGGGCAGGCCCTGACCGATGCAGTCCACGGTGGTGAAATACTCCAGCTCGCGGCCCAGCTTGTTGTGGTCCCGCTTCAGAGCATCCTCCCGCTCCTTCAGATATGCGTCCAGATCCTCCTTTTTGGGGAAAGCCACGCCGTAAATGCGCTGGAGGGTCTGGCGATTGCTGTCGCCCCGCCAATAGGCGGCGTTGCAGGCGGTCAGCTTGATGGCGTTGCCCTTGATGCGGCCGGTGGAGTCCAGATGGGGACCGGCGCACAGGTCCACGAACTCTCCCTGCTTATAGAAGGAGATGTGGGCGTCGGCGGGCAGGTCGTTGATCAGCTCCACCTTGTAGGGCTCCTGCCGCTCCTCCATGTATTGCAGGGCTTCCTCCCGGGGCAGCTCAAAGCGCTCCAGCTTCAGCTTCTCCTTGCAGATCTTGCGCATTTCGCCCTCGATCTCGGCCAGGTCCTCGGGGGTGAAGGCAAAGGGCGCGTCCAGATCGTAATAAAAGCCGTTTTCGATGGACGGGCCGATGGCCAGCTTTACCTCCGGGTGCAGGCGCTTGACGGCCTGGGCCAGCACATGGGAGCAGGTATGCCAGTACGTCCGGCGGTATTCCTCGTTTTCAAACGTGTACTTGTTTTCTTCGCTCATGGTGATTCCTCCTTGAAATTGGGGTCAGGAAATAAAAAATCCCCGCCCCTGATGATGCTTCAGGGGTGAGGTAATTGGTATTACTCCACGGTTCCACCCTGCTTACGGGACAGCGTCCCGTCGCTCGTAGCTCCTCTGTAACGGGAGGGCCCGGTCCGGCCTACTGGGGGATATGCCCGTTGGGCGGACGGCTCGGAGGCGGTACGCGTCCTGCTTTCAGCCGGGGCCCTTGCACCAGAATGGGTCCCTCTCTGCTGCCTGCCGCAGGCGGCTTCCTCGTCAGTGCCTTTTGTTACCCTGTAATATAGCACGCCCTGTCCCGGTTGTCAACGGGAAATTCCCGGGACAAACGCGGGACAGGGCGGGACGCTCAGCCGACCATCCGGATCAGGCCCCACACGCCCATAACACCGTAAAACAGGGCGAAAACGATCAGTACGGCGTTGACCACGCCGTCCAGCTTGGAGGCCTTGGGCGCGGGATAATCCTTGCGGATGAAATACAGCGCGCCGCAGGAGATGCCCAGCAGCAGAGTGGTCAGGTTGTTCAGCAGCGGGTTGTCCTGCAGCGACGGAACCGCCAGCCGCAGGATCAGGGCTGCCACCAGAATGCCGAACAGGATACCCAGGGTGACCTTGACCTTGGTGGGCCAGGCGGCCTTCTGAGGGGCCTGACTCTGGGCCTGGCGGGCGGCGGTGGCGGTGGTCTTATAGTCGCTGTTTTTCCGGGTGCGCTTGCCGCGGTTGTTTTTGGCCAGCTCCTTGCTGTGGGTCCGGCTCAGGTTCTTGTTGTTCATGGGGTTAACTGCCATATGCTTCTTCTCCTTCTACAGGCAGATCACAAAGGTGTCTGCGTATGATATCCAGTGCGTTGCTGGCGGCCAGGAGCCGGATGCGGGCCCGGTCACCGCCCAGGGTCAGATGCCAGACCAGGGAGCCCCCCTGCCAGCTCAGCCCCACATATACGGTGCCCACGGGGTTGCCCCGGTCGTCGCCGTCTGGCCCGGCCAGACCGGTGACGGACACCGAAAGGTCGCTGCCGGTGACACGGCGGATGCCCTCCGCCATGGCCCGGGCCACCGGCGCGGACACCGCGCCGTATCGGTCCAGCAGCTCCCGGGGCACGCCCAGCACCCCGGCCTTCACGCCGTTGGTATAGGACACCACGCCGCCCAGAAACGCGGCGGAGGCTCCGGCCACGTCTGTCAGCCGCTTGGCGATGAGGCCGCCGGTGCAGCTCTCTGCGGCGGAGAGAGTCAGCCCCTGCTGCCGCAGCCGGGTCAGGACCACCTCCTCCAGGGAGGAAACGTCCACGCCGTACAGATAGTCTCCCAGCCGGGAGCGGACGTCCCGGAACAGAGGGGCCATGCGCTCCTGGCAGTCGTCGTCGCTGCCGCCCTTGGCCGTCAGCCGCAGCATCACCTCGCCGGGCTTGGCGTAGGGGGCCAGGGAGGGGTTCTGCGCGCCGTCCATCAGGTCGCCCAGCAGCTCCTGGACCTGGGGCTCCGTCAGACCGAACACATGCAGGTCGCGGCTGCGGATAACGCCGCCGCTCTGGCCCCGGAGCCAGGGCAGCACCGCGTGCTCCGCCAGATAGCGGCACTCGTGGGGCACCCCCGGCAGCAGCACCGCCGTGACGCCGCCCGCCGTGAATATGCAGCCCGGGGCGGTGCCCACCGGGTTGTGCAGCACCGTGCAGCCCTGGGGCAGCATAGCCTGCTGCCGGTTGCAGGCGGGCATGGGACGGTGGAACACACGGTCAAAATATTGCTGAATTTCCTCCATGACCTCCGGGTGGTATTCCAGAGCCAGACCGAACACGCCGGCCACCGTCTCCTTGGTCATGTCGTCATAGGTGGGGCCCAGGCCGCCGGTGAACACCAGCAGGCCGCAGCGGGACCGGGCGGTCTCCACCGCCGCCCGCAGACGCTGGGGGTTGTCCCCCACGGCGGTGTGGTACAGCACGTTGACCCCGGCCGAGGCCAGCAGCTGCGACAGAAACTGCGCGTTGGTGTTGGCAATATTGCCCAAAAGCAGCTCGGTGCCCACGGCGATGATCTCCGCCTGATGGGGCATGGTATCACATCCTTTTTTTGGGGTGTCGCGGGGTATTGCTGGAGGGGAAAACGCCGAAGCGCCGCCCCTTGGCTCCCCCCTCGGGGGAGCTGTCGGCGCAGCCGACTGAGAGGGGAAATGCGAACAGATGGATCATACCATTCAGAAGCCCCTACAGGCCCTCTCAGTCACCTTCGGTGACAGCTCTCCCGGAGGGAGAGCCAAGTAGGGGCCGACGTCCTCGGCGGGCCGGGGCAGGGGAACGGATTGCCGCAACCAGTCTGCGGACTGGTTGCGCAATGACACGGCAAGAAGATTTTCAAGGACAGGCCCCGGCTCAGCGGAGCTTGACCACTTCCCGGCCCTCCATGGCCCGGCGGACCAGACCCTCCACGTCCAGGGCCTGCTCCATCTCCCGGACCTCCTCCACGTGGGGGCGGGTCTTGGGATGGCGGGGGGTGAACACGGTGCAGCAGTCCTCATAGGGCAGGATGGAGGTTTCAAACGTGCCGATGTGCCGGGCGATGCGGACGATCTCCTCCTTGTCCATGCCGATAACGGGCCGCAGCACCGGCAGGTCCGTCACGTCGCCGCTGACGGCCAGGGCATCCATGGTCTGGCTGGCCACCTGGCCCAGGCTCTCGCCGGTGACCAGGGCCCGGCAGTTCAGGTCCCGGGCCAGGGCGTCGGCCAGACGCATCATAAACCGCCGCATGATCAGGGTGAAGTGATCCTCTGGGCAATTGCGGCGGATCTCCTCCTGGATCTCGGCAAAGGGGACAATGGTGACATTCAGCCGCCCGCACCAGGGCACCAGCTCCCGGGCCAGCTGAAGGACCTTCTCCCGGGCCTGCTCGCTGGTATAGGGGGGCGAGGCAAAGTGGATCATCTCCAGCTCCACGCCCCGCTTGGCGATCATGTAGCTGGCCACCGGCGAGTCGATGCCGCCGGACAGCAGGCTCACGGCCCGGCCGCCCATGCCGATGGGCAGGCCGCCTGCGGCAGGCTCCGCCGGGGCGTGGACATACGCCGCCTCCTCCCGGACCTCTACATATACCGTCAGGTCCGGGTGGTGAACGTCCACCGTCAGGTGGGGGAAGGCCTCGTGCAGGTGGCCGCCTACCCACTGGCTCAGCTGGATGGAGGTCATGGGGAAGGTCTTATCTGCCCGCTTGCTCTCCACCTTGAAGCTTCGGGCCGCTGTTAGGGCGCTGCTCAGATAGGTCTTGGCGGTGTCCAGAATGGCCTCCTTTTCCTTGGCACAGGGCAGGGCCCGGGCCACGGCGATGATGCCGAACACCCGCTTGCAGGCGTCATACGCCCCGTCCAGGTCGCAGGCCTCCCCGGCAGGCTCCACATAGATGGTGCTCTGCTTGGAATAGACCCGGAACCTGCCGAACCGGGCGGTGCGGCGGCGGAGGTTGGACATGAGCTTCATTTCAAAGCTGCGGCGGTTCAGGCCCTTCAGGACCACCTCGCCCAGCTTGCACAGGATCATTTCGTGCATGGGGTTTCTCCTTAATATATAGGTTCATGGGGACGGCTCCGGCGGCGCAGTCCGCTCGGGCCGGTTATCCTTCCGTTTTTTATTATAGCGTGTTTCCCCGGTTATTTCAACAGATTGCTGCTGCGGTACTGAATGGCCTCAGCCAGGTGGGCGGCCTCGATGCGCTCGCTGCCGTCCAGGTCGGCGATGGTGCGGGCCATGCGGAGAATGCGGTCATGGCTGCGGCCCGTCAGGCCCAGCCGGTCGAAGGCCCCCTTCATGAGCCGCTCCCCCGCCTGGTCCAGCAGGCAGTATTCCCCGATCATGGCGGGAGTCATATAGGCGTTGCAGCTGACGGCGGTGCCGGCAAAGCGGCGCTTCTGGATATCCCGGGCGGCGTTGACCCGCTGCCGGACCTGGGCCGACGTCTCGGGCTTCTCCCGGCGGCGCATGGCCTCGTACTCCACCGACGGCACCTCGATGTGCATGTCGATGCGGTCCAGCAGGGGGCCGGAAATGCGGCGCATGTAGCTCTCCACCTGGCTTTCCGAGCAGGTGCAGCGGCCGGAGGGGTGACCGTACCACCCGCAGCGGCAGGGGTTCATGGCGCACACCAGCATGAACCGGCTGGGCAGGGTCAGGGACCCGGATACCCGGGTAATGGTCACCACCCCGTCCTCCAGAGGCTGGCGCAGAGTCTCCAGGGCGGTTTTGTCGAATTCCGGCAGCTCATCCAAAAAGAGGATGCCGTTGTGGGCCAGGGAGATCTCCCCGGGCCGGGGCACGGTGCCGCCGCCGGACAGGGACACAGGAGAGGCCGTATGGTGGGGGCTGCGGAAGGGCCGCCGGGTCACCAGGGGGTGGGCGGGGTCCGTCATCCCCGCCACGGAGTATACCTCCGTGGTTTGCAAAGACTCCTGCCGGGTCATATCCGGCAGGATGGACGGCAGCCGCCGGGCCAGCATGGACTTGCCGGAGCCGGGGGAGCCGATGAGCAGCACATTGTGGCCCCCGGCGGCGGCTACCTCCAGGGCCCGCTTTACATTTTCCTGGCCCATGACGTCGGCAAAGTCCGGCAGGGCCTGGGACACCGGCGAGGGGGTCCAGGGGGTCTGGGGGGCGATGGGGGCGTCGCCGGTAAGGTGGGCCACCAGCTGGGCGATGTTTTCCACCGGATAGACGGTGATCCCCTGGGCCAGGGTGGCCTCCGGGGCGTTCTGGGCCGGGACAAACAGCTGGCGGATGCCCATCCGGGCGGCGCACAGGGCCATGGGCAGCACCCCCGTCACCGGACGCAGCGCGCCGGTAAGGCTCAGCTCCCCCAGAAACGCCGCGTCGGCGGGCAGGGGCTTCAGCTCCTCCGCCGCTGTCAGGATGCCCAGCAGAATGGGCAGGTCATACACCGTGCCCTCTTTCCGCTGGCCCGCCGGGGCCAGGTTCACGGTGATGCGGCTGACGGGGAATTTGGCCCCGCAGGCCTTGATGGCGGCCCGGACCCGCTCCCGGGATTCCCGCACCGCCGCGTCCGGCAGGCCCACCACGTCGAAGGCGGGCAGTCCCCCGGACAAAAAGCACTCCACCGACACCTCATAGCCGCTGATGCCGTTGAGTCCCAGGGACCGTACCGTTACCACCATGACCCTTCACATCCTCTCACAAAAAATGCGCTTGTTCTGCGCTTTCTGACGTGTTTCATTTATATTTTAGCACATATCCCGCCGTTTTGAAATACATTGTCAAAAAAACTTCCCTCTTACCGTGAGAATTTTTGTGCATGGTGAAGAAAAAGCCTTAATCCGTGAAAAAGGGGCAAAACCCGGTTTACAAAGAAAAAAGATTGTGGTATTATACACAATGTATGGTGTTTCGTTGAGAAATCCGCGAAATGTTTTTATGAGGAGGTTCATTTATGGTAAGAAAAATGAAGTCCATGGATGGTAACAACGCTGCGGCGCACGTGTCCTACGCGTTCTCCGAGGTTGCCGCCATCTATCCCATCACCCCGTCGTCCCCCATGGCCGACTTTGTGGACCAGTGGTCCGCCAACGGGCTGAAGAACATCTTCGGCACCCGGGTCAAGGTGGTGGAAATGCAGTCTGAGGCCGGCGCTGCCGGCGCGGTTCACGGTTCTCTGGGCGCCGGCGCCCTGACCACCACCTACACCGCATCCCAGGGCCTGCTGCTGATGATCCCCAACATGTACAAGATCGCAGCCGAGCAGCTGCCCGCCGTGTTCCATGTCTCCGCCCGTACTGTGTCCACTCAGGCGCTGAACATCTTCGGCGACCACTCCGACGTGATGGCCTGCCGCCAGACCGGCTTTGCCATGCTGTGCGAGGGCAACGTCCAGGAGGTCATGGACCTGTCTCCCGTGGCCCATCTGGCCGCTCTGGAGGGCAAGGTTCCCTTCATCAACTTCTTCGACGGCTTCCGCACCAGCCACGAGATCCAGAAGATCGCCGTGTGGGATTACGAGGATCTGAAGGATATGTGCGACATGGACGCCGTGAAGGAGTTCCGTCAGCACGCTCTGAATCCCGAGCATCCCCACATGCGCGGCAGCCACGAAAACGGCGATATCTTCTTCCAGCACCGCGAGGCCTGCAACAAGTACTATGCCGCTCTGCCCGCCGTGGTGGAGAAGTACATGGACAAGATCAACGCCAAGCTGGGCACCAACTATGGCCTGTTCAACTACTATGGCGCTGAGGACGCCGACCGCGTCATCGTGGCCATGGGCTCCATCTGCGATGTGGCCGAGGAGGTCATCGACTATCTGAATGCCCACGGCGAGAAGGTCGGCCTGGTGAAGGTCCGCCTGTTCCGCCCCTTCGCTCCCGAGAAGCTCATCCAGGCCATTCCTGCCTCCGTCAAGAAGATCGCCGTTCTGGACCGCACCAAGGAGCCCGGCGCTCTGGGCGAGCCCCTGTATCAGGATGTGGTCACCTCTCTGGCCAACGCCGGCCGCAGCGACATCCAGGTCATCGGCGGCCGTTACGGTCTGGGCAGCAAGGACACGCCTCCTGCCTCCGTGTTCGCCGTGTATGACGAGCTCAAGCGCGACGAGATGAAGCGCCAGTTCACCATCGGCATCGTGGACGACGTCACCAACCTGTCCCTGCCCGAGGACAAGAACTGTCCCAACACCGCTGCTCCCGGCACCATCGAGTGCAAGTTCTGGGGCCTGGGCGGCGACGGCACCGTGGGCGCCAACAAGAACTCCATCAAGATCATCGGCGACCACACCGACAAGTACGTGCAGGCATACTTCCAGTATGACTCCAAGAAGACCGGCGGCGTGACCATCAGCCATCTGCGCTTCGGCGATCACCCCATCCGTTCCCCGTACTATATCAACAAGGCCGACTTCGTGGCCTGCCACAACCCCAGCTACATCACCAAGGGCTTCAAGATGGTCAACGATGTCAAGCCCGGCGGCGTGTTCATGATCAACTGCCAGTGGGACTTCGATGAGCTGAACCATCACCTGAAGGCCGACGCCAAGCGCTACATCGCCCGCAACAACATCCAGCTGTATACCATCGACGCCATTGACCTGGCCATCAAGATCGGTATGGGCAAGCGCAACAACACCATCCTCCAGTCCGCATTCTTCTCCCTGGCCAAGGTCATGCCCGAGGAGGACGCCATCCGCTTCATGAAGGAGAAGGCCAAGGCCTCCTACCTGAAGAAGGGCCAGGACGTGGTGGATATGAACTACAAGGCCATCGACCTGGGCGCCACCGCCTATAAGAAGGTGGAGGTCCCCGCCGACTGGGCCAACGCCGTGGACGAGACCGAGCACAAGCAGCTGGAGGGTAAGCCCGAGCTTGTGAAGATGGTCAAGGAGATTCTGGAGCCCGTGGGCAAGATGGACGGCGACAGCCTGCCCGTCTCCGCCTTCTCCGATCATGTGGACGGCCAGTTCGAGCTGGGCGCCTCCGCCTATGAGAAGCGCGGCGTGGCCGTGTCCGTCCCCACCTGGGACGCTGCCAAGTGCATCCAGTGCAACCAGTGCGCCTATGTCTGCCCCCACGCTACCATCCGTCCCTTCGCTCTGACCGCCGAGGAGGCCAAGAATGCTCCCGAGGCCGCCAAGATCGTGGACGTCAAGGCCGGCAAGGGCAAGGGCACCTATCAGTTCACCATGGCCATCAGTCCTCTGGACTGCATGGGCTGCGGCGTCTGCATCGGCGCCTGCCCCGTGAACGCGCTGTCCATGGTGGCCCAGGAGGGCGAGCTTAAACAGCAGGATGTGTTCGACTACTGCATGGACAAGGTCTCCGAGAAGAAGGATATGCAGGACAACACCGTCAAGGGCAGCCAGTTCAAGCAGCCCATGCTGGAGTTCTCCGGCTCCTGCGCCGGCTGCGCCGAGACCAGCTATGCCCGTCTCGTCACCCAGCTGTTCGGCGACCATATGTACATCTCCAACGCCACCGGCTGCTCCTCCATCTGGGGCGGTCCCGCGGCTACCTCTCCCTACTGCACCAACAAGGAGGGCCACGGCCCCGCATGGTGCAACTCCCTGTTCGAGGATAACGCCGAGCACGGTCTGGGCATGTTCATCGGTCAGGACAAGATCCGTCAGGATCTGGCCGACGAGACCCGCCAGCTGATCGCCGTGGAGTGGGCCCGTCCCGAGCTGAAGGCCGCCGCTCAGGCATGGCTGGATACCATGGACGATGGCAGCGCCAATGCCGAGCCCGCCCGCGCCTATGTCAAGGCCCTGGAGGAGAGCATCTGCACCGTGGAGGAGCTGGCCGCCGTGCCTCAGTTCGCCGAGCACGCCGCCCAGCTGAAGGCCCAGGGCAAGCTGCTGTGCGACTGCGACGCCTGCACCCTGGCTGCCGACATCCTCAGCAAGAAGGAATACCTGGCCAAGAAGTCCATGTGGATCTTCGGCGGCGACGGCTGGGCCTACGACATTGGTTACGGCGGCCTGGATCACGTCATCGCCAGCAAGAAGGACGTGAACATCTTCGTGTTCGACACCGAGGTGTACTCCAACACCGGCGGACAGGCCTCCAAGGCCTCCAACATCGGCCAGGTGGCTCAGTTTGCCGCTGCCGGTAAGGAGGTCAAGAAGAAGAGCCTGGCGGAGATCGCCATGCAGTACGGCTATGTGTACGTGGCCCAGGTGGCTATGGGCGCCAACCCCGCTCAGACCCTCAAGGCCATCACCGAGGCCGAGGCTTATCATGGCCCCTCCCTGATCATCGGCTACAGCCCCTGCGAGATGCACAGCATCAAGGGCGGCATGATGAACTGCCAGAAGGAAATGAAGAAGGCTGTGGACTGCGGTTATTGGAACCTGTTCCGCTTCAACCCCGCTGCGGAGAAGAAGTTCACCCTGGATTCCAAGGCTCCCGCCGGCGGCTATCACGACTTCCTGATGAACGAGGCCCGCTACAGCCGTCTGACCCGCGAGTTCCCCGACCGTGCGGAGAATCTGTTCGCCCGCAACGAGGCCGAGGCCAAGGCTCGCTACGATCACCTGCTGAAGCTCATCGAGATGTACGACGACTGAGCCATACAAAGAACCTTACTCACGTCATAGATCCCGCAGGAGCCGCCCGTCCGGGCGGCTCCTGCCGCGGTTTGCGACAGCTGTGCGCTCGATGTTTTTCAAAAATAGGAAACCCTTCGGCTGTGCCGAAGGGTTTCCTATTTTTATGATTCTTTTTGAATATTGCGATCTGTATCAGAAGCTGACGTTCTCCGGGTCCGGCTTCTGGCAGGGCTTCACGTCGGTGACGTACAGCACCGGGCCCTCACCGTCATAGGCCTGGCATTTCTCCTTCTTCACGGTGGCCTGGATCTCCACCCACTGGCGGTTCTTGAACTTCTCCAGCTCCTGGCCCTTGCACACCAGGGCCAGGAACTGCATGTCGTTGTTGCAGCACACCATGGCGAAGCGGCCGGGGCAGTGGATGCCCGGGAACTTCTTGGAGTGGCACATCAGCGCCTTATACCGCACGGTGATGCCGTCGTAACGCTGGGGATTGTCCATCATGTCCACATACCAGATGCCGTAGTCGTTGTCCGGCACGTCCAGGTGGCCGCCGGACAGGTCGAAGGGGGCCATGTCGTCGGTGACGTAGTCCTCGCTGGTGCCGTCGGTGTTCTCCAGATAGATGTCGGCCCGCCGGTTCACCATCCGCAGGTTCCGGCCCCGCAGGGCCTTGCGCAGCTCCTCATTGCAGCGGTTGAAGATGATCATATCCGCGTTAAGGATCTTTTCCATCATCAGCTGCCCCATGTTCCGCAGATACGGCTCAAAGGTGGTGGCGTCCACCAGGCACATGATCTGATACAGGATCCAGTTGGCAGGCAGACCCTCCCGGTACAGGGGCTCGAAGCTCCACATGCCGTTGAACTCGATGATCACCTGCTTGGGCCGGTACTGCTTTTCCAGCTTCTTGAAAAATTCCGGCGTCAGCTGGGCGGGATCGTCCACGGTGTAGGTGAACACGTTGAACAGCACCTTGGGGTCGTACTCCGTCTCCCCCTCCTCGCAGCACAGCAGCAGGGTCCGGTCCTCGCTGGCGAAGCCGTCTTTCAGGATGCCGTTGATGAAGTCGGTCTTTCCGGCATCCAGAAAGCCGGTGATGAGATATACAGGAATGTCCATAGGCGTCTCCTTACAGGCCGAACAGGGTCTTCAGGCCGTCCTCCTTCAGCTGGGAGCCGATGACGCACAGGCGGCCGGTGTAGTCGGCGGAGCCATAGCGCACCTCGTGCTCCTGGGGCACATAGTCAAAGTGCAGCCACTGGCCGTCGGCGGCGGGCACGATGCCCTTGGCCCGCAGGATGGCGCCGTAGTCGCCGGAATCCAGAGCCGTCAGAATGCGGTCGATATCCGCCTGGGTGAACTGCTTGGGCGTCTCCGCGCCCCAGCTGGTGAACACCTCGTCGGCGTGGTGGTGATGGTGGTGGCAGGAGCAGGCGGGGTCGTCGCACTCCTGGCCGTCATGGTGGTGATGGTGCTCGTGCTCCTCGTCATGGTCATGATGATGGCAATCCTCGTGCTCGTCGTGGTCGTCATCGTGGTCATGCTCGTGGTGATGGTGATGATGCTCAGCCTCCTCGGCCTCGTGCTCGGCCCGCATCTTCTCCAGCAGCTCGTCGGCCAGAGACACCTTTTCCACGGCGGCCAGAACGGTCTTGCCGTCCAGCTGGTCCCAGGGGGTGGTCAGAATGGCGGCGGTGGGGTTCTTCTCCCGCAGCAGAGCCACGGCGGCCTCCAGCTTTTCCTGGGTCAGCTTCTGGGTCCGGGACAGGATGATGGTGCCGGCGGCCTCGATCTGGTTGTTATAGAACTCGCCGAAGTTCTTCATATACACCTTCACCTTGCCGGCGTCGGCCACGGTGACAAAGGAGTTCAGCTTCATATCCGGGATATCCGCCACGGTGTTTTCCACCGCCACGATCACGTCGGAGAGCTTCCCCACGCCGGAGGGCTCGATGAGGATGCGGTCCGGCTGGAACTGCTCCTTCACCTCCCGCAGGGCCTTGCCGAAGTCGCCCACCAGGGAGCAGCAGATGCAGCCCGAGGACATTTCGGAGATCTGGATCCCCGCATCCTTCAGAAAGCCGCCGTCGATGCTGATCTCGCCGAACTCGTTTTCGATCAGCACCAGCTTTTCGCCCTGATAGGCTTCCTTCACCATCTTCTTGATGAGGGTGGTCTTGCCTGCGCCCAGGAAACCGGACACGATGTCAATTTTCGTCATAACAGTACCTTCTTTTCTTTTCCCGCCGTGCGGGACATATTATTTCCTCTATATCATAGCCTATTTTTCCAAAAAAGCAAGGGCAGCGAAAAAAATTCACATTTCTGCCCCGGTAATCTGCGGTTTGTCCCGTTTTTCCCGGGAATTTTCCCGGTTTTCTATTGGGATGGGGCGGACCGGAGAATGGGGGTAGCCATTTGCCGGAAAATGCGGTATAATGGCGAAAATACACAGAAGCGAGGTACTCCCCTATGTCCGTGAAAGAACAGCAGACCGGCGCGTGGGCGCCGGAGTGGGTCCAGGAGACGGAGCCGGATTATACCCCCCGCCCCCGGCGCAGCCGGAAGCAGCGCCGCCCCCGGTGGCCGGGGATCGCCCTGGCTCTGGTGTGCCTGGCCACCATCGCCGCACTGGTGTGGCATTTTACCCGGCAGAAGGAGATCCCCCTGGAGACGGCGGCCGGTTATGTGGCCTCGGAAGCGGAGACGGCTCCGCTGTACGACGAGGAGGGCAATGTCCTGCGGCAGCTGGTCCGGGGCAGCCAGGTCACCTATGTGGTGGAGGAGGCCCACAAGGATCGTCCGGACCAGGTTCGGGTGCCCCAGGAGGACGGCAGCTTCGCCTGGCTGGACCGGGAGAACCTGACCGATGACCTGAGCGGCGTGGTGACGCTGAAAACCGTGTATGTCCGCCGGGCCCAGAATCTGACGGATGAGGGCGGCGACCCCACCGGCCCCCTGGTGCTGCGGGGCCAGGCCCTGACCGTTACCGGCTACCGGGACCTGGCGGCCGACGGCAGCGTATCCTATTACCGGGCCGACGGCGGGTACATCCCCGCCCGGTATGTCCGCCTGACGGAGGACCAGGCCACGGCTCCCTATGACGCGGATATGGCCCGGCTCCACGCGGACCGGGGCGACAGCTGGGGCGGCGGCGATGCGGCGGGCCTGGACTACGACGCCTATGAAAAGCCCCGCTTTGGCGGCAGCGTCATGCCCGATACCGTGAAGGCCCTGTACCTGAACAACGAGGCCATCCGGAATCCGGAGGCATACATCGCCGTGGCCGACGGGTGCGGCATCAACGCCTTTGTGGTGGACATCATGGACGGCGGGGCCATCGGCTACGCCTCGCCGGTGATGCAGAAATATTCCCCCAGCGCCTATGCGGATGCCTACAACACGCTGGAGAGCTATCAGGCGGCGGTGAAAAAGCTGAAGGACGCCGGGTATTACGTCATCGGCCGCATCACGGCCTTCAACGATCCCAACCTGGCCGCAGATCATCCGGAGTGCGTGGTGGCGGACCTGAGCGGCCGGCCGCTGAAGATCGGCGGCATGTACTGGCCCAGCGTATACAGCCGCCAGGTGTGGCAGTATAAGGTGGACCTGGCCCTGGAGGCCGCCGAGACCATGGGCTTCAACGAAATTCAGTTCGACTATGTCCGCTTCCCCGACGGCACCTGGGACTATGACGAGGCGGGCACCATCGACTATCACAACGACAATGACGAGAGCAAGGCCCAGGCGGTGCAGCGGTTTTTGCAGTATGCCGCCGACCGGCTCCATGAGGCGGGGGTGTATGTCTCGGCAGACGTGTTCGGCGAGTGCGCCGAGAAATACGTCACCGCCTACGGCCAGTACTGGGCCGCCATCAGCGGCGTGGTGGACGCCATCAGCGCCATGCCGTACCCCGATCATTATTCCGCCTCCGGCAGCTGGCTGCCCTGGGAGCACCCCTATGAGACCATGAAAACCTTCGGCGAAAAGGCCGCCGCCCGCCAGCAGGAGACCCCCTCCCCTGCCGCGGTGCGCACCTGGATCCAGTGCTACAACGCCATCCGGGAGCCGTACAACACCTATGGCCCCGATGAGATCGCCGCCCAGATCCGGGCCCTGAACGACACCGGCAACACCGGCGGATACATGACCTGGAACGCTGCGTCCAGCCTGGACAAGTACCGCTATGTCAGCGGCGTGCTGAACTGAACGCGCTTCGCAGACTGCCAAAAAAGCAGGCTTGCCTCCGCCTTCGGAAAGGAAGATAGTTACGAAAGAAACCCATCAGGGGTGTCTTTCGTTTTCAATCACCGCATTTTCAGAACTTTTATGAAAGTTCTGAAAATGCTTGCTCAGCTATTCTGCTTGCTGCCCCAGCAGCTGCTCCAGCTCCTCCGCCGTCAGAACCTGTCCGCCCACCCGCTGCATATCCGCCAGGTTGGCGGCCTGCACGGCAGGGGTCACGGAGGAGGTGCAGTCCGACAGCACCGCCGCGTCATAGTCCAGGGACAGGGCGTCGTAGAAGGTGGAGCGGATGCAGTTGGGCGTGGTGGTCCCGGCCAGCAGCACCGTGTCCACCCCCAGCCGCCGGAGGATCAGGTCCAGCTCCGTGTGGAAAAATGCGGAAAACCGGGGCTTTACGATAACATAGTCCGTGTCTGCCCGGTGAAATTCCTCCGGCCACGCGTCGGACATGGACGGCGGGCACGTCTCGGACAGGGGCCTTCCGCCCCGGGCCCACACGTCATATCGGGCCCGCTCCACGTCGGAGCCGTCCGCCCGGTAGTGCCGCACGGCGAACACCACCGGCACCCCGGCCCTGTGGCAGCAGTCGATGGCCCGGGCGCAGGCGGGCACCGTGTCCGCCGCCCCGGGGATAAACAGGGGGCTGGACGCATCCAGAAACCCCCGCTGCATGTCAATGACCACCAAAGCGTATCTGTGCATGAGATGACCTCCTGAAAAACGCAATAAAACCGGCGGAACACCGCCGGTTTTATTGTACTGTCTTTTTCGGGGAATTGCAAGACCTACAGGCCGTAGCTGTCCACGGCGCTGTACAGGTACGCCAGAGCGTCGGCGTCGGATATGCCGCCTACCAAGGAGCCGTCTGTCAGGATGGAGAGATCCAGCTGCACCACCACGGGCCCCTCACAGAACAGCGCTCGATAGTAGTTGGCATAACCGGGTATGGTCTCCCGGAAAATATACGCCTTGCCGCCGCCCGGGGCCTTGTAGTCCTCCAGCTGCTCCAGGTTTTCCAGTTGTCCCTGAGAATAGATCCAGGAAACCACATCGTCCTCCGGGGTCACATCCGTCAGCACATACATCCAAACGTGCATGTAGTCGCCGTATCGGATCCCGCCGTCGGGATTTTGAAGCTCATCACAGTACGCAGTGCGGATATACATCCGCACCAGCTGTCCCTGCTGGTCGCATTGGGCTTCTATGGACACCTGATCGCGCTCGCGTGCCTCCTGCTGGGCGCTGCGGGGCAGAACGCCGCCGCCCAGGAACGCGTCCGCCGCCGCCATGTCCGGAAACTGCAGATCCTCCGTCGAAGTCCGCGCCGCCTCCTGGCTGGCCTGGGGAATGTCTGCCAGCGGCAGCCGCCGGTCCGTGCTGTAGGTCCAGGTGCCGCCGTATTTGGTGCCGTCGTAGAACAGCCCCTCCGTATTGAGATCGCCGGGGGTCCCAAACCGGGCAAACACCCCGCTCTCCGCCGCCAGCACCGCCCCCGTCAGCATCAGCACCAGGCAGGCTGCCAGCAGCACCGCCCGGGGGATCCTGCGCCGCTTCCGTGCGGGAAGCTGGGCCAGGGCCCGGGTCAGATTTTCGTCAAAGTCCTTGGGCACCGGGGTCTCCTCCTCCCGGGCCATATGCCGCAAACGGGTATCCAAATCGTTCATGTTCGTTCCTCCTTCCGCGTGACCTGCGGGTCCGACAGCGCCAGCCGCAGCTTATCCCGGGCCCGGCTGAGCCGGGATTTCACCGTGCCCGCCGGCACCCGCAGCAGCGACGCAATGTCCGCCACCGGCAGGTCCTCATAGTAATACAGCACCACCGCCGCCCGCTGGTCCCGGGGCAGGGACAGCACCGCGTCCCACAGCTCCGGCCGCGGGTCCTCCCGGGCTGCCGCCTGGGGCGGCAGGTCCTCCAGATACACCTCCCGGCGGCTGCGGCGGTTCAGCTGCCGGGCACAGTTCACGCTGATCTTCACCAGCCACGCCCGCAGGGCTTCGGGATCCCGCAGCCGGTCCAGGGACTGCCAGGCCAGCAGCACCGCCTGGCCCACGGCGTCCTGGGCGTCGGCATCGCAGGGGGTCAGGGCCCGGGCGGCCCGGTACATGTCCCGGCTGTAGGTCTGCACCCCTCGAGTAAATTCCTCCTGTGACAGGCGCAAGGCCATCACCGTCCTTTCCTGGCGGCCCCGGGGCCGCCCATTTGTCATGACGTATATTAGATACTCCGGCCCGGCCTTTGGTTCCGCGGCCCGGAGAAAATTTCAGATTTTGAAAAAAGGACGCGCTCCGGCGCGTCCTTTTGCTCTTATTTGCAGCTCACAGCCACTTTTTCCACTTGAAGATCACCAGCTCCACGATGATGCACACCACGCTGATGATGCACACCGCCAGGTATCCGTGCTGTGCGGTAAGCTCCGGCATGTTTACGAAATTCATGCCGTACCACCCGGCGATCAGGGACAGGGGCAGAAACACCGTGGTGACGATGGTCAGGATCTTCATGATCTGGTTTTGCCGCATGTCCAGCTGCGTCTGGTGCATTTCCCGCAATTGCAGGGCGTACTCCTTTTCCAGCTCCGTGGCCGACAGCAGCCGCTGAGCCCGTCCCGTCAGGCGGTCAAACAGCCGGGAGGCGTGGGCGTCGCTCTCCTCCGTTTCGTCCGACAGCGCGGCAAACAGGTCGTCCAGCTGCTCATAATACGCCGCAAACACCGACAGCTCGCGGCGGATGCGAAAGAGCTTCTTGTCCAGGTCCTGGGCCTGATCCTGCATCAGGGCCTCCTCCAGAGCCGTCAGGCGCTTTTCATATTTTTGCAGGGTGGGCATATCCTCCTGCAGAAGCCGGGCAAACAGCTCCGCCAGCGCCTGAGCCGGGGTCTGGGACTCCAGGTCCCCTGCCAGCCCCCGCAGAAAGCCGCCCTCCTCCGCCAGCAGCAGCCGCCGGTCCGTCAGGTAAAAGCCGAAAAAATGCTTGTCTCCGGTGGGTGCCATAGGTCGGGGCATGGCATAGGTCCCGGCGGCTCCGCCGCCCTTGAGCCGCTCCGCCCGGCAGAAGGCTCCGCCGGTGGGAGCAATGCGGTGCTGCTCCAGCTGGGGATACCGCCGGAGCAGCTGGTCAAAGGTCACCAGCTCCACGCAGGAATCACTCATTGCGCCTCACCGCCTCAGATAAAGAATTTCCGGTGCAGGGACCGGCGCAGGGGCTTGCATACCGCGATGATCAGCAGCATGATCCCCAGCAGCACTCCCGCCGCCAGGGGGTAAAACGACCAGATAAACGTCCGATGGACCTGGAAAGTGATGTTCAGCAGGAACTCAATGAGCACCGCCAGGCCGCCGCCGGCCATCAGCGCCCCGCCGAAGATGTAGAGATACCCCCGGCTGAGATACCGCAGCAGCGTCACCACCGTGGTCACCAGCACCCCGATGGTCCCCGTCACCGGAAGGGCAAACGTCAGGAACCAATGCCCGCCGGTGGCAAAGTTGATATACAGCAGATACAGCCCGATGGCCGCAAAGTCCGCCGGAACAAAGATCACCGGGTTGGGCCTTCTGAACCACAGGGGCAGCACCGCCAGGATATACAGCAGCAACACGCCGCCGGAGGCAAACCCGGACCACACGATGGTTCCGTTCAGCGACCAGTCGCACAGGATGCAGATGACGATGGGCAGCACCGCCAGCATGGTCAGGATGAACAGCGCCCCGGAGCGGTTCACCTCCTCGGGGTGGGCCGACGGCTCCGGCGGGAAGGGGGGCTCCCCCTGCTGCCGGGGCAGATCCGGATGGAACACCCGGGTGCCGCACAGGGGGCACACGGTCTCGCTGTCAGACAGCTCCACGCCGCAATGGATACAATACATGGATAACGCTCCTTTCCCTTATCCCCGGCCCCGCTGGTTGCTCTCCACCTTCACAGGCAGACCCAGCCGGTGCAGGACCCGGTAAAAATGCAGCTCCAGCTCCGGCTCCTGGATGCTGCGGATACAGTTGATATACATGGTGCCGTTCCAGGACACCACGCCGCAGTCGTGAGGCGCGGCAGCCTGGACGCCGATGATGAAGTCCACCCGCCGGACATAGGGGGCCATGACCTCCGGCAGCTCCACCGCCCCCAGATTGGACAGGCACAGACAGGATTTGCGCTCGCCCACGGCGTTAAACACCGCCTTCATGGCAATGTTTTTGATGAACAGGGGCATCACCTTCAGCACCGGGGACTTTTCGCTGGCCACATTGGCGGCGAATTTGGCCCGCAGGGTGTGGGTGTTGTTCTCCAGTCCCATCCGATGGTGGACGGCGGCGCAGATCTCGGAGAAGGTATAGTCCCCGGTGCGGGGATCGATCTCCGGGGTGATATACGAGGCAAAGTTCCGCAGACTGCGGCTGGGGAACAGGTTCCGCAGGTTCACCGGCAGCAGCACCTTCACCGGCTTGCGCCGGCTGCGCCGGGGTACCTTCTCCGCCTGCAGGTCGGCAATGGCCTGCATCATGGCCGCGCCCAGCAGCTCCGTAACGGATACGCCATGCTGCCTGGCACAGGCGCGGACCCGGTCCACCGGCACCATCATGGTGATGAGGTTTTTATATCCGTCCTTTTCCGGCGTGCCGCTGAGGTGATAGGCAGTGTTCTCCGCCCGGCTGGCGGTAACGTCCCCGGCATAGCGCAGGAAGCTGTCCTCCAGCTCCTGCGGACTGGGCTCCTCCAGGCGGCCCAGCACACCCTTTTCCGCCGGGATGCTGATGCCGTATTTCTGGCACAGATACTCCGCCGTCAGGGTTTTCAGAAAAATCAGCCCGCCGGTGCCGTCGGTGACGGCGTGGAAAAACTCCACCGCCATCCGGTCATGGTACACCAGCACCCGGAAGGCGCACTGGCGCACCTGGCCGAAGGGCACATGGGCCAGGGGGCAGCTTTTCTCCGGCTGGATGTCCGGCGCCTTGGGAATTTCCTCCAGATAATACCAGAATGCCCCCCGCCGCAGCCGCACGGCAATGGAGGGGAACCGCCGCACCGTCACGTCCAGCGCCGCCCGCAGCACCGCTGTGTCGATGGGCTCGGTCAGGGTGACGGACAGGCGAAAGAAGTTGTTCCAGTTCCGGCGCTTGGCGGCAGGATAGATCTTGGCGGCGTTGTCCAGCCGCATCCACCGCAGGCTCCGGGCCGGGGACAGGGTCCGGTCCAGGAAGTGGTTGATGTCCTCGAAGTCCTGAGCCATGTTCTCATTGAGGCAGTACAGCACATAGGCGTGCCACCGCTCCGGGGCAATGTGCAGCTTGCTGCGGCATCCGGCGGACAGGAGCCGGTTATGCAAGGCACGGGTGTCGTCCAGCATCACCTCGTCCCCGCCCACAAACAGCAGAGACGGCGGCAGCCCTGTCAGGTCGCCGAACAGCGGCGAGCACAGAGGGTCCGTGGGGTCCTGCGTATAGCACTTGGCGTAAAATTGCAGCAGCTCCGGAGTCATGGAGGGGTCCTTCTCCCGGTTGTCCCGATAGGAGTCCCCGGACCCGGTCAGGTCTGTCCAGGGAGAGATGCCCACAAGCCCGCAGGGCAGGGCCATGCCCAGCTGCTTGAGCCGCAGACACAGACAGTAAATGAGCCCGCCTCCGGCGGACTCCCCCGCCAGCAGGATCTGCCGGGGCTCATAGCCCTTTTTCAGCAGGTATTGATAGCTCTCCAGCGCATCGTCCAGGGCCGCGGGATACGGATGCTCCGGGGCCAGACGGTATGCCGGGCAGAACACCCGTACACCGCATTCCGAGGCCAGGGTGGCTGCAAAGCCCTTGGCATATTCCAGGCTGCCGCAGGTATAGCCGCCGCCGTGGAGATACAGGATCACGCCGCTGCGGCGCTGATCCTTGGGCATGACCCACGCCCCCTGAAAAGCGCCGAAGTCGTGGTCCCGCACCAGCACCTCCCGCCGGTGCAGGGCGGTCATCAGCTCCCCCAGCTTGTCCTGCCCCTTTCGGGTGACCTCCAGGGACAGACCGGCCACGAAGGGCTTGAAAAATGATAGCTGAGAACGAACCAGCTTTGCGTGCAGCTCCATGCAATGTCGTTCCTTTCCTGAAAATGTTCTGAATCATTTTATTATACCAGAAATCCTACCGCATAACAAGGTTTGACCGGTAAAAAGCATATGGAAAAGAGCACCCCTTCAGACTGCCAGAAATATTCCGGCGGGCTGTTAATTCGACTTTATACGATTATTGAATTTTTAACGGCATATTAATGGAACAAACCGCCGAAAATGGAAAAATTGTGATACTTTTACAAAATGATTGTTAATAATTCGGCGAAAAATTAATTGTAAACAGGCCGCTCCTATTATACAATAGAACCAGAGACGTCCCTGCTCCGCACAGAGACCGGGACAGAATTGCGGAGGCGGGACACCCCTTCCGGACAAAATAAAGGAGAGTGAGTCTGTGTTCAAGAAATTCACCAACGGCTGCGTTCGCGTGGTCAACCGGTGGCTGCCGGATGCGTTCCTGTTTGCCATCATCCTGAGCATCATCGTTTTCATCGGCTCCATGTGCGCCACCAAGATGGGCCCACTGCAGGTGCTCAACGCCTGGGGCGACTCCAAGGGCTTCTGGGGCCTGCTGAGCTTCTCCATGCAGATGGCCCTGGTGCTGGTATTCGGCTCCGCCATGGCGGCTGCCAAGCCCTGCAAAAAGGCCCTGCGGGCTGCCGCCGGCTTGTGCCACAACAACATGCAGGCCATCGTGGTCACCACCTTCATCTCCACCCTCTGCTGCTGGCTGAACTGGGGCTTCGGCCTGATCGCCGGCACGCTGCTGGCCAAGGAAGTGGTGCGCCGGGTGCCCACCGTGGACTATCCCCTGCTGATCGCCTCCGCCTACTCCGGCTTCGTCATCTGGCACGCAGGCCTGTCCGGCTCCATCCCCCTGGACCTGGTGGCGGGCAAGAAATTCGGCGAGGTCCTGTATCAGGCCCCCATCACCGACACGGTGTTCCACCCCATGAACCTGATCATGGTGGGCGTCATTCTGTTTGTCATGCCCCTTGTGAACTACGCCATGCATCCCGATAAGGCCCACACCGTGTGCATTGACCCCACCCTGCTGGAGGATGAGGCCGAGCGCACCTATGAGGTCAGGACTCCTGCCGATAAGCTGGAGCACTCCAAGCTCCTGTGGGCCATCACCCTGGTGGGCGGCTTCGTGTACATCATCTATTACTTTGTGCAGAACGGCTTTACCCTGGGCCTGAACATCGTGAACATGATCTTCCTGTTCCTGGGTATTCTGCTCCACGGCGACCTGCGCCGCTATGTGGATGCCATCTCCGACGCCGCCGGCGGCGCAGCAGGCGTGCTGCTGCAGTTCCCCTTCTATGCCGGTATCATGGGCATGATGGTGGCAGCCAACGACCAGGGCGTGTCTCTGGCGGGTGTCATCTCCCAGTTCTTCGTGAGCGTCTCCAACAACGTCACCTTCCCCATGCTGTCCTTCCTGGCAGCCGGTGTGGTGAACTTCTTCGTTCCCTCCGGCGGCGGCCAGTGGGCCGTGCAGGGCCCCATCATGATGCCTGCCGGCGCGGCTATGGGCATCGAGAATGGCCGCACCGCCATGGCCATTGCCTGGGGCGACCAGTGGACCAACATGATCCAGCCCTTCTG
>OKSI01000043.1_pt1 | contig 44636 bp, 35 predicted proteins | sample 1606221 | NCBI WGS metagenome assembly OKSI01 (sample SAMEA3879540, study PRJEB24766) | human gut metagenome | biome: human-associated habitat; feature: feces | place: USA | collected 1985/1987 | reverse complement strand
ATCCTTGTCAACTGAACGCTGTGTTTTTATACAGAAAGTGAAAATAATTCCACTATTGTATACAACATGATGCCCGAACGCGGATCCTTTTGAGCCTGCGGCAGAGAATATTGCAATTCCAATGTAGACTTTTTCCGCCGATGCGTGTAATCGACGATTCCCGATGGTAATACCATTTCCGACCTGCATATGATGATCCGGCATGCTGCAACCGAGCACGGTATTGCAGAGCCTTCTGGCAAAGGCCTGCGCGAGTGTGATGCTGCCCTTCAGCATGAATCTGCTGGATACGCTGGGCACCCTCACAGGGCGCAGCTGTAGTATCAGTCATACAGCCCGTGCATGGGTTATCCATCGCGCATCGCAGCTTTATCGGCTGGAAGAGATCGAATTGGTACGCGGAAATGTCCAGATAGATGCAAAGAGCATCGGAGAGAAGGCAGTGCCTCCTTCCCGATGCTCTTTGCGCATTTTTCATCTTATTGTGTCCTTTTTGCTTCAGCAGAAAGGACGATCTCCCTGCTGCCGGCAGTGCCCAGCTCTGTTGGCAGCATTGACCGTTGTGTCGCTGCTGAACCCCAAATCGCTCATTCCCCACTTTCCAATGCGGCAGCGAGAAAACCCTGAAACAGCGGGTGAGGCCGGGTGGGGCGGCTTTTGAATTCGGGGTGATACTGCACACCAACATAGAAGGGCTGGCTGCTCAGCTCCACTGCCTCCACCAATCTCCCGTCAGGGGAGAGCCCGCTTATGGTCATTCCCGCCGCCCGCAAAGCATCTCGATAGTCGTTATTGAACTCATAGCGGTGGCGGTGACGCTCCCAAATCTGTGCGCCTCCATAGCATCGCGCCATGGTCGTTCCCTCGGCGATCACACAGGGATAACTGCCCAGACGGAGGGTACCGCCCTTGTCGATGTCCTCGCCTTGACCAGGCATAAAGTCGATGACCTTATGGCGGCACTCCGGGGCAAATTCACCCGAATCGGCGCCTGTAAGACCGAGTACATGGCGGGCAAATTCGATGACGGCAATCTGCATACCGAGGCAAATGCCCAGATAGGGAATGCGATGCTCCCGGGCATATTGAGCCGCCAGAATCATGCCTTCGATGCCGCGGCTTCCGAAGCCGCCCGGGACAAGAATCCCGTCAAGCTGGGAGAGCAGCTCGTCCTGCGTGTCTGCCGTGACCGTCTCCGAGTCGATCCATTGAATGTCCACCTTTGCACCAAGGGCAAACCCGGCGTGCCGCAAGGCCTCCGCAACAGACAGATAGGCATCGTGAAGCTGCACGTATTTTCCCACAAGGCCGATGCTTACCGACTTGCTGCGGCTCTTGATGGCAGCGACCATCGCCTGCCACTGGCTCAAATCCGGCTCAGGTGTGGATAGCCGCAGTTCTCGGCAGACCACCGCAGACAGATTCGCCCGCTCCAAATAGAGAGGAGCCTCATAAAGAATGGGAAGCGTCAGATTTTCAATGACGCAGTCGGGCTTCACATTGCAGAAACCTGCAATCTTGCGGAAAATACTGGGATCGGTGATGGGTTCATCACAGCGCAGGACGATGATGTCCGGCGTGATGCCCAATCCCTGCAGCTCCTTTACGGAGTGCTGGGTTGGCTTGGACTTATGCTCTCCAGATGCCTTCAGATAGGGGACCAGCGTGACATGAATATACAGGGCGTTTCCGGGTCCCACCTCATGCCCCACCTGCCGAATGGCCTCGATAAAGGGCTGGCTCTCAATATCACCGATGGTTCCGCCAACCTCGGTGATTACGACATCAGCCTCCGTCTTGCTGCCCACATTATAGATAAACCGCTTGATCTCATCTGTGATGTGGGGAATGGTTTGCACGGTGGCCCCCAGATACGCGCCCCGGCGCTCCTTGGAGATAACGTTGGAGTAGACCTTTCCGGTGGTCAGATTGGAATATTGGTTCAGATCCTCGTCAATGAACCGTTCATAGTGCCCCAGATCCAGATCTGTCTCAGCGCCATCCTCGGTAACATAGACCTCACCGTGCTGGTAGGGGCTCATGGTACCGGGGTCCACATTGATATAGGGATCCAGTTTTTGCGCCGCTACCTTCAGTCCCCGGGCCTTCAGCAGTCGCCCCAAAGAGGCTGCGGTGATACCCTTCCCCAACCCGGAAACAACGCCGCCTGTCACAAAAATATACTTTGTCATGTGTTGACCTCCCGTGGAAAACTCAAAAAAGAGAAGGCGTCCATCAGGGGACAAAAGTCCTCTGACGAACGCCTTCGTTCAACGATTCATATTCTACTGCGGCTGACGGCAATTTGTCAACCAGAGTTTTCACAATTCTGCACATTGCGATCCGCGGGATCTTTGTGCTATTGATATGTTTTTATCACAGTTTCCGCCACTTCCCGTTTGGATATGCGCCGGTCCATGGACTGCTTTTCAATATAGTGGTGGGCTTCCGGTTCCGTCATGCCAAGGCACTCAATCAGCAGCCACTTGGCCCGGTTGACCAGCCGGATTTCCTCGATCTTTTCTTCTACGGTAGCCTGTTTGGCTTCCATCTGACGCATGCGCTCTCGGGTGGCGCAAAGGATCCGCAGATTTTGCGCCACCATTTGCATGCTGGTGGGCTTGGACAGTGTGAGCACGCCGTAACTGACGACTCTGGCGTAGATATCGTCAAACTGATCGTTCCGAACCAACAGCAAAACCCCTGCACCGCTTCCGGTACAGATATCTACGGCCAGACGCATTCCAAAGTCGTCCGGCAAAGGAGCGTTGATCAGCACAATATCAAATGCCGCTTCCGAGATTTTTCGGCGCGCCTCTCCGATGCTGCGTACCACCGTTACCGGCCAGTAATCCGTCACAGGGAGCAGAGGCATGATCTTCTCGGTAAAACTGTCCGTGGCGGTGACAATCAGTACGCTGTATGTCCGTTCCTGAAAGATCATGTTCTCACCTCCTTTCACCTGATCCAATCAGGGCTCTTTATCGATGACAGTAGGCGGAGATCACGGCTTCCGGGAGATGCTTGCGGATAAATGCGCTTGCTTCGGCCAATGCGGCAGCCTCATACAATGAACCGGGCAGCTTCTTTAGACCATTGAGCACCTCGGCTGGTGCGGTATAGACATTGAAATCCGAGGCGGGACAGAGCTGCAGGTCATGCTCGACCCCGTGCATTCCGGCGTAGATCAGGAGCGCATAGGCAATGTACGGATTTGCCATTGGATCGGCAGAGCGCAGCTCAGCCCGGCGGTATTCGCCCACTGCCGCCGGAATGCGGATCAGCTGGGAACGGTTTTCCGCAGACCACGTCACGTAGAGCGGCGCTTTGTTATGGCCGAGGCGGCGGTAGGATTCCTCACAGGGGTTCATAAACAGGGTCATGTCCCGGATATGTGCCAGAATCCCTGCGATGATACCGGGCAGCGGCTGGGCGACCTCATCGCATTTGACAGAGACGTTGATGTGCATTCCGTTTCCGTCCCGATCCGCCAGCGGTTTAGGAGAGAAACTGGCACAGAGCCCGTTCTGAGCTGCCGCAGTGCGGACCACCGCGTGAAAGGTGACGGCGTTGTCGGCGGCTGTGAGGGGGGCTGAGTAGCGAAAGTCGATTTCGTTCTGCCCCGGACCGCTCTCGTGGTGAGAGCTCTCTGGCTGAATCCCCATCTGCTCCAGCATCAGGCAGATCTCCCGGCGGATCGTCTCTCCCTTGTCATCTGGTACGATGTCCATGTAGCCGGCATGGTCGTAGGGGATTCTGGTAGGCTCACCGCATTCATCAAGGCGAAATAGATAGAACTCCATTTCCGCACCGAACGCAAACTGGAAGCCCCGGGCGCTGGCGTCTGCCACCGCTCGCTTCAGAAGGCTTCGGGTATCCCGTTCAAAAGCCCTGCCGTCCGGGTAGGAAATATCGCAGAACATCTGCATGACCTTGCCCTGCTCCGGCCGCCAGGGAAGCTGGATCAGGGTGGAAGGATCCGGGTGAAGCAGAAGGTCGGAGCGAATCTCGCCACCAAAGCCATCTACCGCCGAGGCATCAAAGGCGATCCCATACGCAAAAGCGCGCTTGAGCTCACTGGGCATGATAGACACATTGTGCTGCTTTCCATAGACATTGCAGAAGGCCAGACGGATAAACCTGACATTCTCCTCCTGAACGAACTGGATCACTTCTTCTGGCGTGTACTTCATGTTTTCACCTGCTTCCTTTCATTCAGACCATACGTTTGCCGATCAAACTTTTTCATATCTGGGGCGATCGCGGCAAGGAAATTACCATGAAACAACCGCGATCTTTCACAAAACATGAAATATGATACCACACCTTCTGTCAATTTTCTATCCCGAATTATTCTTTTGACGTGAAATTTTTAGGAGCTCCAAGCGATCTGACCGTTGAACCGATGCGACAAAGCGTTCCTGCTTCGCGGATAAAACGGGGAAAAACACGGATTTGTAAGATCAAAATTGCTAAAAATGATATTTCGACAAAAATGATTTTCAACAAATCGACAATTGACTTTCCAAACTGATGGCTGTATATTTTGCAATGTTAAGAGACATTGGCGTCTCGGAGGCAAAGCCTTCCGCAGCGTCAGTGTCTCTTTTTATTTCTTTGAAAGGAAGACACTACTATGACGACTGTACCAGAAATATTTGGAAGCATGGTCTTTGACAGCCGTGTGATGAAAGCCCGTCTGTCCGGGGAGGTATATCACTCTCTGAAGCACACCATTCAAAAAGGGGCCAAGCTGGACCTGTCGGTAGCCAATGCGGTGGCCGACGCAATGAAGGACTGGGCAGTCGAAAACGGCGCGACCCACTTCACCCACTGGTTCCAGCCCCTGACCGGGATCACGGCGGAAAAGCATGACAGCTTCATCACCCCGGCGCCAGATGGCAGAGTGATTATGGAATTCTCCGGAAAGGAACTGATCCGAGGGGAGCCAGATGCTTCGTCTTTTCCATCCGGTGGCCTGCGCGCTACCTTTGAGGCACGCGGTTACACCGCCTGGGATCCCACCAGCTATGCCTTCATCAAGGGAAAAACGCTTTGTATCCCTACCGCATTTTGCTCCTATGGCGGGGAGGCGCTGGATAAGAAAACACCCCTTCTGCGCAGCATGGAGGCGCTGAACCGTCAGGCCCTTCGGGTGTTGAAGCTGTTCGGCCATGATGAGGTCAGGCGCGTGGTGCCCGCCGTCGGTGCGGAGCAGGAATATTTCCTGATCGACAAGGCGTTGTACGAGCGGCGCATGGACTTGCTCTACACCGGCAGGACGCTATTCGGCGCCAAGCCCCCCAAGGGTCAGGAACTGGACGACCATTACTTTGGCTCCATCAAGCCGCGCGTGGCCGCGTTCATGGAGGAGCTGAATACCGAGCTGTGGAAGTTGGGAGTCCTTGCCAAAACGGAGCACAATGAGGTGGCACCTGCCCAGCATGAGCTTGCTCCCATCTATACCACCGTCAACCTGGCGACCGATCAGAATCAGCTGACCATGGAGATCATGCAGCGTGTGGCGGCTAAGCACGGCATGGTGTGCCTGCTCCACGAAAAGCCCTTTGCCGGGGTCAATGGCAGCGGCAAACATAACAACTGGTCCCTTTCCACCGATACCGGCGTCAACCTGCTCTCTCCCGGCGAGACCCCCCACGAAAATGCCCAGTTCCTGCTGTTTCTGGCGGCTGTCATTCAGGCGGTGGACGACTATCAGGGGCTGCTGAGAGCTTCTGTCGCAACGGCCGGAAACGACCACCGATTGGGAGCCAATGAAGCGCCTCCCGCCGTGATCTCGATCTTTCTGGGCGATGAGCTGACCGCTGTGCTGAATGCCATTGAGACCGATTCCGCCTACGTCGATGTAGAAAGAAAGAAGATGAAGCTGGGGGTCGATGTGCTGCCCCGTTTTGTCCGGGACACCACGGATCGCAATCGTACCTCTCCCTTTGCCTTCACTGGCAACAAATTCGAATTCCGAATGGTGGGTTCTTCCGATTCCATTGCCTGCGCCAATATCATGCTCAATGCTGCGGTGGCACAGTCCCTGAAACGCTATGCGGATGAACTGGAACAGGCAGAGGACTTCAATACCGCCCTGCATGAGCGAATCAAGCGTACCATCAAGGAGCATAAGAGAATTATCTTTAACGGAAATGGTTACGATGATGCATGGATTCGGGAGGCCACAGAGGAACGCGGACTGCTCAATCTGCGTACCACGCCGGACGCGATCCTGGAGCTCTTGAAAGCGAAGAACGTCGAGATGCTGACGGCCCACGGGGTGTACACCGAAGCGGAGCTGCGCTCCCGGTACGAGATCATGCTGGAAAACTACTGCAAAACCGTGTGCATCGAGGCTCAGACCATGAGCGACATGGCGCGAAAGCAGATCCTTCCGGCCGTTGCTCGCTATGCCGCAGACGTGGCCCGGGCTGCCGCCGACAAAAAATCCTTAGATGGCGAAATCAGCTGCGGCTATGAAACAAAGCTCGTCAAAAAGCTGACGGCGGTGACCGAGAGCATCGACGCAAGGGTCGACGCACTGGACAGCGCGATTGCCAGATTCAAAACCATTTGTGATGTGACCGAGGGTGCAAACTTTATTCGGGACGAGATGCTCTCCCGAATGACAGTGCTGCGCTCTGCCGCAGACGAAGCAGAGACGCTGACCGCGGAAAGCGCGTGGCCGTTCCCCACTTACGGAGAGCTGCTGTTCAGCGTCAGGTGAACAAGATGAAAAAAGACGGCGCCGCGAAAGCGGCGCTTGCCTTGCGAATGATGAAATGATATGATGCAGGAGGTCAATTTATGAAAACTTGTGCCATTGTTGGCATCAACTGGGGCGATGAGGGGAAGGGCCGCATGGTCGATCTGCTCACGCGGGACTATGATATTGTGGTGCGCTATCAGGGCGGCGGGAACGCGGGGCACACCGTCATCAACGAATATGGGAAATTTGCGCTGCATCTGCTTCCATCGGGGATCTTTCGGCCGAATGTGGTCAATATTTTAGGAAATGGCGTTGCGCTGGATATGAAGAGTCTTTGCGGCGAGATGGAAAGCGTTGCTGCAAAGGGCGTGAGCGTGACGCCGGATAACCTGAAGATCAGCGACCGGGCCTCACTGGTGCTGCCGTGGCACATTCTGCTGGATGAACTGGAGGAAGAGCGCCTGAAGGATAAAAAATACGGCTCTACCAAGCAGGGAATCGCCCCCTTCTACTCTGACAAATATCAGAAAAAGACGATTCAGGCCGGCGAGCTCTTCTATCCGGAATACCTGGTTCGCCACCTGGAGGACCTGCTGGAATGGAAGAACCTGACCCTGACCAGGGTCTACGGCGCAAAGCCCTATACCATGGCGCAGCTGTGTGATTATCTGCATACCTATGGGCAGAAGCTAAAGCCCTTCATCTGCGATACCGGCAGCTGGCTGCGCAAGGCGCAGCAGGACGGGAAGAGCATTCTCTTTGAGGCACAGCTGGGGGCTCTGCGGGATCTGGATTACGGCATCTACCCTTACACCACCTCGTCCAACGCGGTGGCGGCTTACGCGCCGGTCGGGTCCGGCCTTCCCTCTGCCAAACTGGATGAAGTGGTTGGCGTGGTGAAAGCCTACTCTACCTGCGTGGGCGAGGGGCCGTTCGTCTGTGAGTGGTTCGGCCCTGAGGCCGACCGGCTGCGGGAGGCCGGCTTTGAGTACGGCGCAAAAACGGGGCGGCCCCGCCGCGTCGGCCCGCTGGATATCGTCGCCACCCGCTACGGCGTACAGACCCAAGGCGCCACGACCATCGCACTGACCAAGCTGGACGTTCTCAGCTATATGGACAAGATCCCTGTCTGCACCAAATATGTAGTCAACGGGGCGGAAACGGATGTGTTTCCCTTCCCCGCGGCGCTGGAAACGGCGAAGCCCGTTACGGAATATCTGGACGGCTGGGGCTGCGACATCTCCGGCGCTCGCACGTGGGAAGAACTTCCCAAGCAGGCGCAGGCTTATGTGGAGTATATCGAAAAGACCATCGGCTGCCACATCGGATACGTATCCGTCGGAGCGGAGCGAGATGCGTACATCAAGCGGTGAGCGGGCGCATGGCACAGGATCGACAAAGAAAAAATACGACAGCGTTTGCCGCTGAGAAAACCAAATGGAGAAAAGTGTCCATGATGTACGAAAAATATGAATCGCCCCTCTCGTCCCGTTATGCTTCCGAAGAGATGCTGCATCTGTTCTCTCAGGAAAAGCGTATTCGGGTCTGGCGAAAGCTCTGGACTGCGCTGGCCCGGGCGGAGCATGACCTTGGCCTGCCCATTACGGCAGAGCAGGTGGCGGAGCTGGAAGCGCACATCGATGATATTGATTTTGAATGTGCCGCGCAGCGGGAAAAAGAAGTGCGGCATGATGTGATGGCACATGTCTATGCCTACGGAAAAGCGGCGCCCGGCGCTGCGGGTGTGATCCACTTGGGGGCCACGAGCTGCTATGTGACCGACAACGGGGATCTGATCCTTTATCGGGACGGTTTGCGTTATCTCCGCGGAGAACTGCTGGGTGTGCTGAAAAATCTTGCCGCCTTCGCAGAAAAATACAAGTCGCTGCCCACCCTCGGATATACCCACTATCAGCCTGCTCAACTTGTCACTGTGGGGAAACGGGCAACCCTCTGGATGCAGGATTTTCTCTCCGATCTGGAGGAACTGGACCATGTGTTGGCGCATATGAAATTTCTTGGCTGCCGCGGGACCACCGGAACCGAGGCAAGCTTTCTGGACCTCTTTGACGGTGATACCGACAAGATCGACCAGATGAACCGCCAGATCAGTGCGGAATTCGGCTTTGCGCGCTGCTTTGATGTCTGCGGGCAGACGTATCCCCGGAAGGTGGACAGCCGTATCTTAAACTGTCTGTCTTCCATGGCCCAGAGTGCCTATCGCATGGCAAATGATATTCGCCTGCTGCAGCACGACCGGCAGCTGGAGGAGCCTTTTGAAAAAGAGCAGATCGGTTCCTCCGCCATGGCATATAAACGAAATCCCATGCGGAGCGAACGAATCTGCTCTTTGGCGCGATATCTTATTTTGAACGCTGCAAATGCCCCCATGACGGCATCTGTTCAATGGCTGGAGCGCACACTCGATGACTCCGCCAACCGCCGCATCTCCATGCCGGAAGGGTTCCTCTGCGCCGACGCGATTCTGCGCCTTTGCAAAAATGTGACCCGCGGGCTTGTAGTAAACGAGAAGATCATCGACAAGGCCGTGCGGGAATACCTGCCTTTTATCGCTACGGAAAACCTGATGATGGAAGCCGTCAAGCGCGGCGGAGACCGGCAGGAGCTGCATGAGGTGATCCGCCGCTGCTCGCATGCGGCTTCCGCAAAAATGAAGGAAGGGGAGCCCTGTGACCTTCTGCACCGCCTGGCGGCAGAGCCGGCCTTTTCCATGAATGAGGAGGATCTTACCGCCCTGCTGAAGCCGGAGGATTATATTGGCCGCTGCCCGGAACAGGTGGATACGTTCCTGCGCAAGGTAAGGCCTGTACTCGAAGGGATACCCGAGGAATCTGCCGACATTGCCTTGTAGGGGAACCTTCTCTTAAAATGTTCCGCCATGCGGGATTATACACAACGCAGGGAGCATCGATCTCTCGGCAGCAGGAATGCTGCGGGGAGTACCGGTAGGGAGGCGTTGTGCGGCTTTGCCAGGTGCAGTTTTGCTGGGTGGGGAACGTTTTACTTCGCCAACGCCTTGCCAAGTGCGCGGCAGGCTTCCAGCGCCGCGTCGTCTGGCGTCTCCGTGCAGATCACACTCTCACACACAAGATTAATTCCCACGTCATCACAGTCCTTCTCCCAGCTGCGCATCCACTCGCCGTCGCCCCAGCCGTAGGAGCCGAACAGGCCCACAGACTTGCCGCCCAGCTGGTTCCTGATGCTGTCGAACATGGGCTGGAACTCCATCTCCTCCAGCACCTCGCTGCCCATGGCGGGGCAGCCCATGGCCACGGAGGACACGCCGGACAGGGAGGCGGCGGTCACCTGGTCGGGAGTCAGCAGGGAGGCGTCAGCCCCGGCGGCCTTCATGCCCTCCAGAACGGCGTTGGCCATGGCCTCGGTGTTGCCGGTGCCGCTCCAATAGATCACAAGCGTCTTTTTCATAAATATACTTCCTTTCAAAAATATGTCTCAAAATATGCCAATGGGTTGTCAAACGGCCACTGCCAGCTGCTCCAGCCGGTAGCCGGTCTGCCACAGGGCGCAGTAGCGCTGGGTGCAGCGGCGGAAGCGGTCGAACAGAAGCTGAGCCCGCTGCTCGTCGCCGTATACCTTCCACAGCCCGGCGCACTTGAAGTCCTCGGCCCGGTGGTCGATGAACCCCTGCACATCCTCCGGCGGGTAGCTGAGGAACAGCCCCACCTCGTGGGGAAATTCCTCCTCCGTGCGCAGCCGCTGCACCAGCCGCGCCACACACTGTCCGCAGCTGCCGCAGGGGTAGCCCGCCTGCCGCAGCAGGCGGCAGGACAGATCGTCGTCCAGATCCCGGCGCAGGGCCTGGGGCCGGTACAGATACAGCAGCGCCCTTCCCTGGCCCAGCCGCATGGGCAGCAGGCACAGCCCCCGGGGCACCAGCACCCGGTTCATCCGCCGGATGTCCGCCAGCAGCTGCTGACGGGAGTCATAGGGGCAGGGAAACAGGCTGCCGGTCTTGATGCCGGCCAGAGTGGGCGCGCACTGGCGCACCACCGTCTCCTCCGCCGGTCTCATCCTGCGTGCTTCTCCAGAATTCCCCGCAGAGCGGACAGGGAGCTGGTGTGGCAGCGCTCGATGATGGTGTTCTGGCCCTTCAGCTGGCTGAGGGCCCCCTGCACCATCTTGTGGGACATGGTGCCGGTGAAAAAAATCATCAGGTCGGGGCTGCCCAGCTTGTTCCGCAGGCCTCCGGCAGGCTTGGTGAATACCTTGGCCTGGCACCGGTACGTCTGACAGAGCTCCTTATACCGCCGCTCCATACACTCGTTTCCTCCCAAAATTACAACGCTCATAGCGATCTCCCTTCTATGGTTAAAGTGCTTTAACTACTGATTTGTAAAAACAGCGTCTCCCGGACGCCTTGTATGAGGATAGTATACGCAAAGGCAGGAGCCGTATCCACTCCAAAACGGCGGATACGGCTCCAAAATGATTTTTTCGGCAGGGGAGGGACAGGAGAAAAGCAGACCTGCCAGAAGGCGGCCCCTTTATCAGGAGCCGCCCTCTGGCAGATGAAAGAAGATGAGAATCAGCGGAGAAAAGAGAGAAGATGAAAAGAGAACTACGAGAGAAAACCACGCAAACGCTTCTACCTGCTATCTGAAAACGCCTGTCAGTCCAGGACGTTGGAGACCACCAGCCAGCGGCCCGCATCCTGATGCAGGATCACGCTGCCGCCTGCGTAGCGCAGTGTCACGGTACCATCGGGGCTGTGGTACCCATACTGGAAGCGGACGTAGCCCGCGTCACCGGCAGGGCCGTAGTACGCGTCGAAATCCGCCAGATAGGTGAGGCCGTCAAAGGCCGCGTCGGACATATCCGCCAGGCTCAGGCCCGTGTACCGCAGCAGCAGATCCTCCAGCTCCGATGCCGTCAGGCGGGCATAGCCCTCGGCACCCAGCTGGCGCAGCTCCCGGTCGGACAGGTCCCGGCTCCCGGCGCCGCCGGTGAACAGGGCAGTCAGGTCCATGTCCGCAGCCCGGTCAAAGGAGACAGACAGAAACAGGTTGGGCCCCTGGGCAGGCAGCACGTTGAAGCAGCTGCCGCCGAACCAGCGGAGCTCCTGCTCCGTCAGCAGGCTGGCCCCCTGGGGCAGGGTCACCCGGGGCTCCTCCGCCGGGGCTGCGTCCTGCCGGACCGCCGGGGCGGAGAAATGCACAGGCTCGACGGTATTCCTCGCTACGCTCTGCCCGCGCAGGCCGCAGGCACACAGCCCCAGCATCAAGCACACTGCCAGCAGCAATACCGTCTTTTTCATGGCGACTCCTTTCCCGAGGTGAATGTTGGTTTTTCCCTTACTGTACTTGCAGTATACAGGAGTTTCTCAGCAAAATCATCTCAAAATGGTGAATAACAGTTACAATCCGGTAACAAAGCGGTTAAAATTTGGTACACTTTTTCGGCGGTTGCAATGGTGGGGAAAATGAGGTATAATAATAGAATTGGTGTATCTTGCACAGGAGGGAACCCTGCCTTATGTGGTATTTTCTTTTGTTTGCCGCCCTGTTGGGGGCGGACCAGCTTATCAAATACTGGACGGTGGAGCACCTGGCTCTGGGAGAGTCGGCGGCGTTTTGGCCGGGCGTCATGCGGCTGACCCGGGTGCATAACTACGGCGCGGCCTGGTCCAGCTTTTCCGGCCAGACCGCGGCCCTGGCGGTGGTGACGGTGCTGCTGATGGCGGCGGTGGCGTATCTGCTGGTGCGGCGCATCGTGCGGCATCCCCTGGGCGTGATCGCGGGGCTGATGATCCTGGCCGGGGGCGTGGGGAACCTCATCGACCGGTTGTTCCGGGGCTATGTGGTGGACATGTTCGACCTGACTCTATTTTCCTATCCGGTGTTCAACTTTGCCGACTGCTGCGTGGTGGTGGGGGCCATTCTGGGGGCTGTGTACTACCTGTTTTTATACGATAAATACGACAAGAAGGACAGAAAACATGGAAACGACCCGGCTGACGGTGACAACTGAGGAGGCGGGGCAGCGGGCGGACAGCCTGCTGGCCCGGCGGCTGGAGGGGCTGACCCGCTCCGCCGCCGCCCGGCTTCTGGAGGAGGGACGCGTTACGGACCGGGGCCGCCCGGTGGCGAAGAACCTGCGGGTCCAGCCGGGACAGGTGCTGGAGGTGACGCTGCCGGAGCCGGAGGAGCCGGAAGCCCGGCCCCAGGATATTCCCCTGGACGTGGTATACGAGGACGAGGACGTCATCGTGGTGAACAAGCCCACGGGGATGGTGGTGCATCCGGCGCCGGGGCACCCGGACGGGACCCTGGTCAACGCCCTGCTGTATCACTGCGGGGAGAGCCTGTCCGGCGTGGGGGGCCAGAAGCGTCCCGGTATTGTCCACCGCATCGATCGGGACACCAGCGGCCTCATTATCGCCGCAAAAAACGACGCGGCCCACCTGGCCCTGGCGGCCCAGCTGGCGGACCACACCCTGGCCCGGACGTATGAGTGCCTGGCGGTGGGCAATTTCCGGGAGGACAGCGGCACTGTCAACGCGCCCATCGGCCGCCATCCGGTGGACCGCAAGCGCATGGCGGTGGTGCGCCAGGGGGGCCGGGAGGCCGTGACCCATTGGGAGGTCATCGCCCGCTATCCCGGCGTCACCCATCTGCGCTGCCGCCTGGAGACGGGCCGCACCCACCAGATCCGGGTCCACCTGGCCCACATCGGCCACCCGATTCTGGGGGATACGGTGTATGGGGCCAAAAAGCCCGTGCCGGGGCTGACGGGTCAGTGTCTCCACGCCGTGGGGCTGCGGTTTCTCCATCCCCGCACCGGGGAGCCGGTGGAGCTGACCTGCCCTTTGCCGGAGGAGTTTGTCCGGATGCTGGACAAGCTCCGGCGGGGAAGCTGACGCCGCCGGCGATTCGATGGAAAATCATATGACGAACGACCGAACGAGGTGCGATATGCAGACATTTATGGTGCCCTGCCTGCTGGGGCTGGAAAAATTGGTGGGCGACGAGATCCGGCGGCTGGGGCTGCGGGATGTGCAGGTGGAAAACGGCCGGGTCCTGTGCCGGGGCCAGCTGTCCGACATAGCGCGGCTGAACATCAACCTGCGCTGCGGCGCCCGGGTCCTGCTGGTGCTGGGCCGGTTTCCGGCCCGCAGCTTTGAGGAGCTGTTTCAGGGCACCCGGGCCATCGCCTGGGAGGACTATCTGCCCCGGGACGCGGCCTTCCCCGTGAAGGGCTACTCCATCTCCTCCCAGCTTCACGCCGTGCCGGCCTGCCAGTCCATCATCAAAAAGGCCATGGTGGAGCGGATGAAGGCCCACTACGGCCTGGAGCAGTTCCCGGAGGACGGGGTGAAGCATCAGGTGCGCTTCTCCCTGTTCAAGGACGAGGCCATGATCTGTCTGGATACCTCCGGCGAGGGTCTGTATAAGCGGGGATACCGGGCCGTGGGCGTGGAGGCCCCCCTGCGGGAGACGCTGGCGGCGGCTATGGTGACCCTGTCCCGCTTCCGGGGGAGGGACCCCTTCTGCGACCCCTTCTGCGGCAGCGGCACCATCTGCATCGAGGCGGCGCTGATCGCCCTGAACCGGGCCCCGGGCCTGGACCGCAGCTTTGACGCCCAGCGCTGGGGCTTTGTGCCCTCCGGGGACTGGCTGGCCGCCGCCGGGGAGGCCATGGACAAGGAGTTCCACGGAAAGTACGACATCTGGGGCGGCGATGTGGACCCCCGGGCCGTGGCCATCGCCCGGGACAACGCCCGGAAGGCCGGGGTGGAGGATGTGGTGCGCTTTGAGGTGGCGGATATGCGGAATTTCCGCCGGGAGGACACCTATGGCCAGCTGGTGACCAATCCGCCCTACGGTGAGCGCCTGCTGGAGCGGCAGGAGGCCGAGGCCCTGTATCGTGATTTCGGGCATATGTGGGAGCGGCTGCCGGACACCTGGCGGACCCTGGTGCTCAGCAGCCACACGGAGTTTGAGCGCACCTTCGGCCACCAGGCCAAAAAGAAGCGCAAGCTCTATAACGGCATGATCAAGTGCGATCTGTTTATGTACGGAAATGTGTAAGGGCGGGGTTGACAGCGTTATGCCGGGACTTTTCCCGAAATCTTCACAGAAATTTTCAATTTGTTCATATTCTTTTCCGCCGCCGTGCTACAATAGGTTACAATCTGTTACCGAATCTTAAAACTCACCGGGAGGGCGCCGCTATGAAGCACATCTTTATCATCAACCCCACTGCGGGGAAATATGACAGCCGCCAGCGGATCTATGAAATGGCTGAGCATCTGCGGACGGCTCACGGTCTGGACGTGCAATGCATCCTCACCAAAAAACAGGGCCACGCCACCGAGATCGCCCAAAAGCTCTGTCAGACCGGGGAGCCCCTGCGGTTTTACGCCTGCGGCGGCGACGGCACCGTCAACGAGGTGGCAAACGGCATCATCGGCTATGACAACGCCGCCATGAGCGTGATCCCTGTGGGCACCGGCAACGACTTCCTGAAAAACTTCGGCGACGACCTGGACAAGTTCCGGGACGCCGAGAACCTGTGGGACGGCCCCCAGTTCCCCATGGACGCCATCGACGTCAATGGCCGGGTGGCCCTGACCATCGCCTGCTCCGGCATCGACGCCCGGGTGGCCCGGGACGTACATAATTTCAGCGAGAGCCCCATTCTGGACGGCAAGAGCAGCTATATTGTCTCTCTGCTGGTGAACTTCCTGTTCAAGGGCATCGGCTCCCATTGGACGGTGGAGCTGGACGGCGAAACCATGGAGGATGACTTCTCCCTGGTGTCCGTGTGCAACGGGCGGTATTACGGCGGCGGGTTCATGCCCGTGGCCGAGGCCCGGATGGACGACGGCGTGCTGAACACCCTGGTGGTGAAAAAGGTCAGCCGCACTACCTTCCTGCGGTTTGTGACTCCGTATGCCAAGGGGCAGTACTATAAATTCCCCCATGTGGCCCGCTGTTCTACCCCCAAGGTGGTGCATATCCATTCCGATAAGCCGGATATCGTCACATGTCTCGACGGCGAGTGCATCACCTCCGACGATGTGACCATCCGTCTGGCGGACAAGCGGCTGAATTTCTTCGGCCCCGCCGGCTGCGACTGCAACCGCACCGCCCGGGATATTTGACCAATTTGTGAACTTTTGAGATTTTGCCAAAAATCCCCTTGCAAAATCTGAATAGTGTGGTATGATAATCAGCGTTAGCACTCAGGGCTATTGAGTGCTAACGCTGAACTCGTTTATTATGTAAAGATATAAGGAGGAACCAACCATGAAACTGACACCGCTTGCTGATCGCGTTGTTCTGAAGATGACGGAGGCGGAGGAGACCACCAAGGGCGGCATCATCCTCACCGGCTCCGCTAAGGAGAAGCCCTCTGTGGCAGAGGTGATTTCCGTGGGCCCCGGCGGCACCGTGGACGGCAAGACCGTTACCATGACCGTGAAGCCCGGCGACAAGGTCATTACCGACAAGTATGTCGGCACCAAGGTCACCCTGGAGGATGTGGAGTATATCATCGTCAAGCAGGCCGACATTCTGGCCATCGTCGAGTAACGCTCCCATTCCTGTCATTTCCAAAATCAATCTTTCTGCTTTTAATTAGGAGGCAATATTATGGCTAAGATCATTAAGCGCGGGGAGGAAGCCCGCAAGGCTCTGGAGTCCGGCGTCAATCAGCTGGCCGATACCGTCAAGATCACCCTGGGCCCCAAGGGCCGCAACGTGGTGCTGGATAAGAAGTTCGGCACTCCGCTGATCACCAACGACGGCGTATCCATCGCCAAGGAGATCGAGCTGGAGGATCCGTTTGAGAACATGGGCGCGCAGCTGGTGCGCGAGGTGTCCACCAAGACCAACGATGTGGCCGGCGACGGCACCACCACCGCCACCCTGCTGGCCCAGGCCATGATCCGCGAGGGTCTGAAGAACCTGGCCGCCGGCGCCAATCCCATCGTTATGAAGAAGGGCATGGCCAAGGCCGTGGACGCTGCTGTGGCCGCCATTCATGAGCAGAGCCAGAAGGTCAACGGCACCGACGACATTGCCCGTGTGGGCACCGTCTCCTCCGGTGACGCCTTCATCGGCAAGCTCATCGCCGAGGCTATGGAGAAGGTCTCCGCCGACGGTGTCATCACCATCGAGGAGTCCAAGACCGCCGAGACCTACTCCGAGGTGGTGGAGGGCATGATGTTCGACCGGGGCTATATCACCCCCTACATGGTCACCGACACCGACAAGATGGAGGCCCTCATCGACGACGCGTATATCCTCATCACCGACAAGAAGATTTCCGTGATCTCCGACATTCTGCCTCTGCTGGAGCAGCTGGTCCAGGCCGGCAAGAAGCTGTTCATCATTGCCGAGGACGTGGAGGGCGAGGCTCTGAGCACCCTGATCGTCAACCGCCTGCGGGGCACCCTGAATGTGGTGTGCGTCAAGGCTCCCGGCTTTGGCGACCGCCGCAAGGAGATGCTCCAGGATATTGCCATCCTCACCGGCGGCCAGGTCATCAGCGAGGAGCTGGGCCTGACCCTGAAGGATGCCACCGTGGATATGCTGGGCCGTGCCCGCCAGGTGAAGGTCACCAAGGAGAACACCATCATCGTGGACGGCATGGGCGACAAGCAGGCCATTGCCGACCGCGTGGCCCAGATCCGCGCCCAGATCAACAACACCACCAGCGAGTATGACCGCGAGAAGCTGCAGGAGCGTCTGGCCAAGATGGCCGGCGGCGTGGCCGTCATCAAGGTGGGTGCTGCTACCGAGACCGAGATGAAGGAGAAGAAGCTCCGCATCGAGGACGCCCTGAATGCCACCAAGGCTGCCGTGGAGGAAGGCATTGTGGCCGGCGGCGGCACCATCTTTGTCAACGTGATCCCCGCTGTCACCGCCCTGCTGGCCGACGCCGAGGGCGACGAGAAGACCGGCGTGCAGATCGTGGCCAAGGCTCTGGAGGAGCCCATCCGCCAGATTGCCGCCAACGCCGGCCTGGACGGCTCCGTGATCCTGGAGAAGGTCCGCACCTCCGGCAAGAACGGCTTCGGCTTCGACGCCTACAAGGAGGAGTACTGCGACATGATCGCCAGCGGTATCGTGGATCCCGCCAAGGTGACCCGCTCCGCTCTGGAGAACGCCGCCAGCGTGTCCGGCATGGTGCTGACCACCGAGTCCCTGGTGGCCGACAAGCCCCAGCCCGCGGCTCCCGCAGCCCCCGCTCCCGATATGGGCGGCATGGGCGGCATGTATTAAGAGACGCCGCAAACCGTTGAAATTGCTTGATTTTTTGGATGCGCAAAAGCGGATTTACGCCAAACTTACGCCACTTACGCCAAAAATTCAAGCGCATGATCCGGTAACAGAAATCGGCACCTGCCTCAAAAAGCAGGTGCCGATTTTTATGATTTGCCCTTGCCGGTGCAGGAGGCGGGGATCGCGGCTTGACTTGCTCCGCAGCTCAATACGCCGGGTCCTTCAGCTCCCGGCGGATCTGCGGGAAGGCCGTATCCTCGCCCTGCTTCTTCAGCAGCAGCAGCCACCGGTCCAGCAGGTCGCTGGTCTCCTGGTTGATGAGAATGTGCCCCTTGGAGCCCTGGTAATAGTCATAGGGCGATGCATCGGTATATTTTTCCCCTTGGTACACCCGGCAGGCAGCGATGCGGTCGCAGAACATCTCCGCCACATAGCGCTTGGGCATTTTGCACCCGCCCATGTATACGCTGCCGTCCGGCCGCAGGCAGTAGTCGATCCAGTACTCAAAGTGATGGCGGTTGCGGCCCTTATGATGCAGCCACGACAGGCTTACGCCGTTTTCCAGGCGCTCCTGGTCGTTGGGACTGCGGTATCCCTGGTAATATTTGGCGCTGCGCCAGAACTCCGTGGGGCTGTATTTGCTCAGATCGTGGGTCAGTCCCTGCCACACCAGCCCCAGCCGCAGGCAGTAATGCCGCACCAGCCGCCGGTGGCGGCCCACCGTGCGCAGATGCTCACGAATATGCATGCGCCGTCCCCCCCTTTTTTTCGCTTTTCCTATGATACCACAAAAGGGCTCCCGGCGCAAACGGCAGACTTTGGCGAAATGACGAAAAATGACGGGATTTTTCTACGGCAGATTTTGCTTTTTATTCACACTCCTGTCATAGGTCTATGTTATAATCATAACGAAGAATCAAACGAGAACAAGGAGGCGCATCTTTTTCATGATGATCGAGAAGAGCGGCACCATCCGGCTGAAGGATATCCACATTCCCCAGGGGGGTACGCCGGAGCAGCAGGAGCTGGCCCAGGGCATGGTACGGGTGAATCACCTGTATCGCAGCGCTCTGAAGGTCGCCGTCACCCAGCTGGAGATCCTGGACGAGGAATTTGCCAGCCTGTACGACCACTCTCCCATCCACCATATCGAGTACCGCATCAAAACCGTGGACAGCATCGTGGAAAAGCTGAAGCGCCGGGGGTTTGAGGTCACCATCGACAATATCTATGCCCACATCCAGGACGTAGCCGGCGTCCGGGTTATCTGCAACTATCTGGACGATATCTACTATCTCCGCAGTCTGCTGGCCCGCAATGAGAATTTCAAGATCATCCGGGAGGTGGACTACATCCAGCAGCCCAAGGAGTCCGGCTACCGAAGCCTGCACCTGATCTGCGATGTGCCCATCGTGATCTCTGAGGGAACGCTGCATCTGCCGGTGGAGATCCAGCTGCGTACCATTGCCATGGACATGTGGGCCAGCCTGGAGCATGAGCTGCGCTATAAGTCGCAGCGGGACTTTTCCCCTGACGACGCGGCGCGCCTGCGCCTGTGCTCCGACGCCATCAGCGAGATCGACCGGGAAATGCAGGATATCTACCAGGGCAGAGGCCCGGAATACCACGCATAGAACCCCGCTGCAAAAAGAAATGTACTCCCCCATGCAGGACGCTGCCGTCCGCATGGGGGAGCAAGTTTATGCCGCCTGGGCGGCGTTACGCCTTGGGCTGCTGCTGGGTGATGCAGTGGATGTTGCCGCCGCCGAAGGCGATCTCCCGGGTCTGGACCCCCACGATCTGGCGGTCCGGGAACATCTGCTGCAGCTGCTGGATGGCCAGCCGGTCGTTTTCGTCGCCGTACTGGGGGGCGATAACGGCCCCGTTGACGATGAGAAAGTTCATATACGAGGCGATGCTGACCTCGCCGTTTTCCCGGGGGGCGGTGCCCTCCACGGCGTCGATGGTCTCCGCCCCCTCCAGATAGCAGGGCTTTTTCGTCAGGCACAGCTTGTGCACCGTCAGGCGGCGGCCCTTGGCGTCGGTGGCCTGGCTCAGGGTGCGGAAGGCGTCCTGGGCCGCCTGATAGAAGGGGTTCTCCGGGTCCTCGGTCCAGATGCACGCCACCTCTCCCGGGGCCACGAAGCAGGCCACGTCGTCAATATGGCCGTTGGTCTCATCGGGGTCGATACCGTCCCGCAGCCAGATGACCTTCTCGCACCCCAGATAGCCGCAGAGCTTTTCTTCAATATCCCGGCGGCTCAGCTCCGGGTTCCGTCCCGGGGACAGCAGGCACATCTCCGTGGTCAGAACAGTGCCCTGACCGTCCACATGGATGGACCCGCCCTCCAGCACAAAATCGTCGGTGCGGTAGCTGTCCACCCCCTCCAGCTCGCAGATCTTCCGGGCCACCAGGTCGTCCTGATCCCAGGGAAAGTACAGCCCGTCGTACAGGCCGCCCCAGGCGTTGAAGGTCCAGTCCACTGCCCGCAGACCGCCCTGGTCGTTTTTCACAAAGGTAGGGCCGCAGTCCCGGACCCAGGCGTCGTTGCTGGTCATCTCCACCACCCGCACGTCCTCCGGCAGGCGGGCCCGGGCATTCTGAAACTGGTCGGGATTCACGCATACCGTCACCGGCTCAAACCGGGCGATGGCCCGGGCTACGTCAATGAATGCCTGCTGGGCGGGCTTGGCTCCGCCGCGCCAGTTATCGGGCCGCTGGGGCCACAGCATCCATACGCCGCTCTGCTCCTCAAATTCCCCGGGCATGCGATACCCGTCCTGCCGGGGCGTGGTTCCTGTGATTCGTTTTGCCATAGCTGTTATCCTCCTGATATGGGATGATGCCGCCGCCGGACGGCGATGAGCAGCTCGCCCAGCAGCACACTGATGATGGAGCCCACGGTAATGGGCAGAATGGTGGCCAGCGTCTCCCGGTCCGTGGACAGGGGGACGGCGGTGAATACGATGGACAGGGCGATGAGCGCCATGGGGACGTAGGCCAGGCATTTGAGAAAGCCGTTGCCTCCCGGTACCCGGAAGGGCCGCTCCGCATCCGGGAACCTTTGCCGCAGGGCCAGAAACGCCGGAAACACCGGCAGATAGCTCAGCAGCAGCATCACCAGGTTCAGGGCGAAGAAGCTCCAGAACAGGGAGGAATCCGGGCTCACCGCCTGGATGGCAGCTCCCAGCAGACACACCGCCGAGGCTACGATCCCGCTGACCAGCGCCGAGCCCACGGGCATCTGGTTGTCCTTCCGCCGCCGGGCGAACACGGCGGGCATATCTCCCCGCTCTGCGGCATAGGCGGCGGTGGAATTGACGCCCATGGACCAGGAGATCATGTTGCCGAACAGCGTTACCAGAAACAGCAGGGCCACAATGCCCACCAGCACGCCGCCGGTTGCGCCGGTCATCAGGGATACGGCATCGATGAGGCCGGAGTCCACACTGATGTCCCGGGTAGGCACGGCGGCCCCGATGCCGAAGGCCGAAAACAGGTAAATGGCCGCAATGACGATGCCGCCGGCAACGATGGCCTGGGGGATCTGCCGCCGGGGGTCCGCCATGCTGCCGGCATAGGTGCATACCACCTCAAAGCCCAGAAAGTTGAAGATGATGACGGAGATATACGACAGACTGTCCAGGTCGAAGGACGGCAGGAAGGTCCGGGCCGTCATGTCGTTGACAAAGCCATTTTTCGCCACATACACGATGCCCAGCACCCCCACCGTCACCGCCAGCAGGATCTTGATGGCGGCGCTGAGGTTCAGGATGATGATGCTGTCGCACACCGGATAAAAGGCCACCACGGTGACGATCCAGATAAACGCCAGCTGGATCAGCAGGGACCACACCGGCCCCGGCTGCCAGCCGAACACATACCCCAGCAGCTCCGGACACATGACTGCCAGGGATGCCATCCACAGAGGGAAGTTGATCCAGTAGTACCATGAGGCCCGGGCGCCCCAGCGGGAGTCGGGCCACGCCGTGTGGATCCAGTCGTACAGGCCGCCGTCCCCGGGAAAGGCGGTGCCCAGCTCCGAGGAGATGAGCCCATAGGGCAGCAGAAACGCCGCGATCATGAACAGCCACCAGAAATACTGGCTGTTGCCGATGGACGCTACCGGCGCGGCGGCCTCCGCCACAAACACCACGCAGATGACGGACAGCACCACGTCCGCCAGCCGAAATTTGCGTTTTTCCATGTCAGCTCAGGCCCCGGTCCGCCATAAAGCGCTCCAGCTGCTCCCGGGCGGCGGCTATCTCCAGCTCCGTGTGCCTCTGGCGGCACCGGGTGAAGTATACCAGCAGGCCCCGCATGGCCGTCAGGCGGTTGCCGGCCTGCTCCCAGCACAGGGAGGCGGCGGAGTCGGCCACCTCGTCGGTGACGTCCTCACCCCGGGTGGCAGGCAGGCAGTGCAGGAACTTGCACCCGATGGCCCCCAGGCTCATCAGCTCCCGGTTCACCTGATAGTCGTGGAACACCTCCACCCGCTGCTCCTTGGGCATCTCGTTTTCATACAGGCCGTACCACACGTCGGTATAGATGAAGTCCGCGTCCCGGACGGCGCTGCGGTCATCGGTGACCAGGAAGCTGCCGCCGCTTTCTCGGCAATTGCGCTCCATGATGGCCTGATGGCCGTCGGTCAGCTGATGGCCCTTGGGGCCGTAGTGGACGAATTTCATGCCCAGATGGGTGGTGATGAAGCCCAGGGACGCGCACACCTGGGTGCCGTCGCCCACGAACACCACCTTGCAGTCCGACAGCTTCTTGCCCCGGGGCAGGTTCTCCGCCATGGTGCACAGGTCGCCGATCTCCTGGGTGGGGTGGTTATAGTCGGACATGCCGTTGAGCACCGGAATGGAGCACGCCTCCGCCAGGTCCACGATGGTGCGGTGCTCAATGACCCGGGCCATGACCACGTCCACCAGATAGCTCAGCACCCGTCCGGTGTCGCCGATGGTCTCGTGTCCGCCCAGCTGGATCATGCCGGGGCCCAGATACTGGGCGTGGCCCCCCAGCTGGCTCATGGCCGTCTCAAAGGACACCCGGGTCCGGGTGGAGGACTGCTGAAAGATCATGCCCAGGTTCCTGTTTTTCATCAGCGGCGGGTAATAGCCGCCCCGGATGGCGTCCTTGATGGACAGGCTCAGCTGGATCATGTCCAGCAGCTCCTTCGCCGAAAAGTCGTTGGTGTCGATAAAATCCTTGACCATATGGTTTCCTCCTGCAAGAAATAGTTGGAAAATTTCCGCGTTCGGCCTTATTATGCGCCCGACGGCGCGTCTCTATGCAAAAAAGCTGCCTCTCGCTCCGCCGCCGTGAAAATGACGCAGGGAGGATTATATTTTCTTGCGGAATCGGCAAATTTACTGTTGCAAAAGCGCGAAGAAGGGCTTAAATAGATTCTGAATCAGAGCGCCCGAAAACGTGCGGGGGAGGTCTCCGCAGCCCCTCGCACAGGGCAATGGAAAATCACATACAAAGGAAAGGAATGAACAAAATGAACCAAACGCAAACACGATCTCCGCGGAAGAGATTGCTGTCGCTGATTCTGGCGGTGATTCTGATGATCGGGCTGCTGCCCATCTCCGCATTCGCTACCTCGGCCAGCGCCCAGGCGAGCGAGGACAAGGCCGCGACCCAGGACAGCGAGTTCCTGCGCATTTTCCACCTGGACTGCGGCAGAAAGTATTTCACCGTCAGTGAGATCGAGGGCATCATCGATCAGCTGGCGGAAAATCACTATACGCATATCCAGCTGGCCTTCGGCAACAACGGTTTCCGATTCCTGTTGAACGATATGTCTGTGAAGGCCAACAACAAGACATATAGCAGCGATGATGTGAAAAATGCTGTCACTAATGGCAATACCACATACAGTAACGGCAAGAATACCGCCAGCACGATGCTGTCCGAGACTGACATGGACACCATTGTTGCCTATGCCAAGGGCAAAGACATTTCCATCATCCCCATGCTCAATACGCCGGGCCACATGGATGCTTTGGTCAGCGCCATGAGCAAGTTGAGCGTTGGCACTCAAAGAAGCGATTCCGAGATGAGCCTGACCTCCGATGCGCAGGTTGAGTTTATCAAGGCATTGCAGCAGAAGTACATCACGTATTTTGCGTCCAAGGGCAGCAAGTATTATAACCTTGCAGCGGACGAGTATAGCTTCAGCGGCCTGAGCGATACGGAGTACACGGTCTTCGCAAAGTATGTCAATGATGTTGCCAAGATGGTCAAGGATGCCCAAATGACCCCTCTGGCCTATAATGATGGTTTTCTTTATTCCGGAAAGACAACCTCCGTTCCGTTTGACAAGGATATTGTGATCTGCTATTGGGCGCAGGACACAAACTATGCATCCGTGACCGAATTGCACAATGCTGGCTTCAAGATTCTCAACAACAATGATGCGTGGTACTACGTGCTGGGCGACTATCTGAATTTCTGGGCACATCCGCAGTGGCGTTATGCAGATGCAAAAGAAGGCATCCAGAAAGTTCCTGTTACCCAGGCTAAGAATGTTGCAGACAAGGAGATACCCGTTGTTGGCAGCGTTCTGTGCTGCTGGTGCGATGGCCCGCACCTGAGTTGGGCAGATAGCAAGGACAAGGTCTATGACCTGATCGCCACCATGGCCAAGTGCAACCCCGACTACTTCAAGGATACCACCCCTGTCCTCGCACCGGTGGAAGGCGGCACTGTGTCCCCTGTGAAGCAGGCGGACGGCAGCTACAATGTGGCTGTTGCCGCGAATGATACCGTGCAGCTGAAGCTGTCCAATGCTTCTGACGTTTCGTGGAGCAGCAACGACGAAGCAGTTGCCACTGTCAATGCCGCCACCGGCCTTGTAACCTTCACCGGCAAGACCGGCACTGTAAAGATTACGGCCCAGCTCCAGCCCGTCACCAGAGCCGACGAAGGGGCCTCGTATACCGTGACCTTCAATGTCACGGAGAAGGGCGCACCCATTCCCGTCACCGTCGCCGTGGGCCGGACTGTGAAAGAGACGCTCCAGGGCAACCAGACTACCATCAGCGGCGATAGCAATTACAGCGAGTATGTTACCGTCACGGCGGAGCACAAGACCACGACTGCCGAGAAAAAGCTGCTGGAGATCACGTCTGCAAGCGACCTTGTGAGTGGTGCGCAGTACCTGATCGCGAACCAGCGGCATAAGGGCCTTTTGACTGGTGACGCATCAAGCGACTGGGATTCTAACTACACTGGACTAAAATTATCCGGTAAAGCTTCTTCTGACAACAATACAAACCTTTGGACGATTACCCAAAGTGACAGTGCCTATACAGCGCAATACAAGGGCAGCAACTATTTGACCATTGGTGAAAATGTTGCTACCGTCAGCGGCTCTAACACCAGTACGATTAATTTGGCTTACAACAACGACGGCTATTGGACGATTTCCCAAAACGGATATTATCTGAATCACCTGGGAAGCTCTAACACTGCTGGTGGCTGGAATGGAAATGGTGCCGCTACCGACCCCGGCAGCCGGTGGACCATTTACCGCATCGTCGACGAGGGGGCAACCGACACCACCACGGTCAGCTTCACCGGCAAAAAGGTTGGCGGCCCCGTCACCGTCACCGTGGGTGACACCACCTACTCCGTCACCGTTGTCAAAAAGCAGAACGTGGAGATCCCCATCTCCATCATCGACTACCGCGCCGACGGCCTGCTGTTCGACTGGACCTATCTGGGCAACTCTTATGCTTATGGTCTGGTTCATGTGCTTAGCGGGAATGGTTCTTATAGCGGCTTTACTGGTGTCGAATACGGTCAGACACTGGACGGATCGAAGTATGGTACAAAAATTCCGGGTACTACGCTTGAACGCACACGGACTACTGGTGACGTTCACGCATCATGGAATGACAACGTAAAGAACGATAACTCGTGGTCTCGTGCGGGCCTTGTCCAGGAGCGGTTGGGCGTCAACGGCATGCCCGTTTACACCGACGATACGGTGAAGTATGTGGCGAGCCTCCTGGCGTCCGGAAATTATAACGCTGTCTCCGACAACCGAAACTCTGTGCTGCAAGATACTTTCCTGACAGAAGGCGAACCGCGCAGCGTTTTGACCGATACAGCGCCGACAAATTTCTCTGAGAACTTCAAAAACGCCAAGACCTACGCCAATATCAAGAACGCCTATGACCTGGCCTGGTACCTGCTGAACACCATTTATCAGGCGGATACCAATATGACCACGGTCACCGGTGCGGATAGTCAAACGCACAGTGTGCCCATCTACGGCATGGCTGTGGATGCCTACAAGTCCATTGTTCTGACGGATAATGGAACCGGCACATATTCCTTCGAGGCAGGCTATAGCGGTAATCCTAAATACGTCGATTATGACAGAACGAACGGGACGATTTCCCAAGGCACGGGTGGTACAGCAACCGTAGGTTTCTATCCCCTGGAGAACCTCGGCTATGAGCAGCCCGGTTTGCTGACGAAGACATCGGTTATTGATGGTAATAATCGCAACGGCGACTTTACCCTCCGCGGCGAGTCCCAGTTTGTGTACAACAAGGATTCCAACCTGTACTTCACCTTCACCGGCGACGACGATGTGTACATGTACATCAACGGTGTCCTGGCTCTGGACCTGGGCGGCGCCCATGGCCGGAACAGCAAGACCGTTAACCTCAACGATCTGGACGCGACGAAGTATGGCCTGAAAGAAGGCCAGGTTGCCACCTTCACCTTCTTCTACATGGAGCGCTGCTCCGATGCCTCCACCTTCGGCATCGAGACCAACATGGAACTGGTCCAGCGTGCTATCAACGTGGAAAAGAAGGCCTACGACACCAGCTATGCCAACGAGTATGCCTCCGGCACCGCTGTGATCAACGGCACCACCGTGGCCTATGATCTGATCGTCACCAACAAGAGCAACAGCCCCATGAGCCAGATCAAGCTCACCGATACCGACAGCCTGCACAGCGAGAATGGCAGCGAGTACGGCAAGGCGGAGCTCGGCTATGGCGTAACGACCCCCAGCGTGACGGCCAGCACTTGGATTGATCCTGAGCGCCGCGGCACTGTGGCCCTGGGCCAGGGGAACGGTTATGTCCTCTTTATCACCGACAGCACCGGCACAGAGGTGGCGAATACCCGCAAGAGCCTCAGCAGCTTGCAGGCCCTGTCCGATGAAATTGCCGGGCTCACGCTGCCTGCCGGTCAGTCCCTGCATGTCCGCTTCCTGACGGCTAAAACGGAGATCAACGAATCCAAGATTCTGGATTACATCAACACCGTCGAGGTCAGCGCAACGGTCGGCGGCCAGGCCCTGTCCGACAAGACCAGCCACGAGCTGTACAGCTACAATGCCAAGGATACCGGCAGAACCTATGTGGTGGACTTCGGCCTGCCCCTGGAGATCACGGGTATTTTTGACGAGGGTGCCAGGGACAACATCGGCGAGGTTTCTCTGAGTCCGAAGAATGAGCAGAAATATGGTACCGTTACAATCGCACCCAGCGGCTTCGGCACAACTTTGACCTATACCCGCACGGCCGACAAGACCATCAACGAGCCCGAGACCATTACGCTGGATGTTGTCTACAATATCGGCAACAGCAAGATCAAGCTGGAAAAGACCCTCACCATCATCCCCGCCAGCAATGTGTACTACGAGGACGGCCTGGCCGCCTTTACGAACGGCAGCGGCGTGGCCCAGAATGCCGTGTGGAGCACTGTGGGCAACAATGACCAGACGACTACCGAGGACGGCGGAAGCGATGTTTACCAGGCTCTGCAGCAGCTGGGCGACAAGGCAATCTACGGCAACGACGATGCCTACAACAGCTCCTCCAAGCTCTCCATGGGCACCGCCCACAAGGTCACCGTGACCGCAAACATGGCCAATACTGCTGCTTGGAAGGAACAGCCCGCCTCCGCTTGGCCCACCGCCCAGTTCACCTTCAAGGGCACCGGCTTCGACATCATCTCCCTGACGGACAACACCTCCGGCGTGATTCAGGTCAAGGTTTATAAAGCGAATAGCACTGATACCACGCCCGTGAAGAACATCCTGGTGAATAACTACTATGGGTACACGCGGGATGGTGCTGGTAATTGGGTTGTTTCCAATTCCGAGGATCCTAATGCTCTGTATCAAATTCCGGTTGTAAAAGTCGATGGGCTTGACTATGGCACGTACAACGTGACCATTGAGGTGTTCTACAGCAAGTATTTCGACAAGACTACCAAGAGCCAGTACAGCTTCTGGCTGGATGCCATCCGCGTTTACAACCCCATGGGCGAGGGCTATGACTACACTGCTGATAACGAAGGCTATCCGCAGTACATCAAGCTGCACGATAAGCTTGCCGATACGGCAGCTACCAGTGGTGACGAGCAGGTCCTGTTTATCGATGGTGCTGAACATGCTACGATTGCACAGTACGCCAACTATGGCCCCAAGAACGAGGTCTATCTGGCAAAGGGCCAGGCCATCTCCTTCAAGCTGACCGGCAATACAAATGAAATTGCCAGCATCCAGATCGGTGCCAAGGCTCCGGACGGCCAGCCCACAATGACGGTGAAGGGCAACGGAAGTACTACTTCTGCTAAGAACGAGGTGCTGAGCACCGCCACGGAGATGTACTATGACATCACCGAACAGGCGAAGAATGGCCAGTTGGTGACCATCAGCAACACGAGTGGAAGCATCCTGTCCCTGACCAATCTGAAGATCACCTATAAGACCAGTGGGCAAACGGTGACGCTGAGTGACCTGACGGCCACAGAGCAGGCCAACGCCGTTGCCGTGGTCCAGGCCCTGTTTGCGGCTCCGGTGGCCACCTTCAGCCCGGAGACCTTCCAGGCCGATTGGGGCCGGGCGGTCCGCGCCGGTAAGCGGGCCACCCTGACGGTGAAGACTTCCGCGGACGTGGAAAGCATCACGGTGGACGGCCAGGCCATCACCAGCTATACTACCCGCACCCAGCGCACCGGCTGGGGCTGGTGGTCTCCCAAGGTCACCTATCACGTATTCACCTACACCATCACCGCTCCCGCCCAGACCACGGACTACGCAGTCTGCGCAGTGAATGCGGAAGGGACTGCCAGCGAAGCGGTCACCGCTACCCTGACGGTGCGGCCCGCCACCTGGTGGAACTGGTGGTTCTGAGAAAGGAGCAATCGAAACTATGAAATCCTATGTGACCCCGATGCTGAGCTTCGAGAGCTTCGCGTTGACCAGCAATACGGCGACCAGCTGCGGTGAACATATTGATACGCACTCAGCTGGTACCTGCGGTATTGATAAGGGCGGTGGACAAATTCTTTTCCTCACCAATATGGATGTTTGCAACGACAAAGTTGAAGAGGGAGACATCTACTGCTATCATGTGCCTACTCCTGGCAATAATCTCTTCAATTCCTGACCCAACTGAACACCCTGAAAGAGCCCTGCCCCCATGGGGCGGGGCTCTTTGCAAAGGAGCAATGTATGAAACGAACCATCAAGTGCGCCGCCCTGCTGCTGGCCCTGGCGCTGGTCCTGGCCTGCGCAGGCTGCGGGAAAAAGCAGCCCAGCCAGCCGGACGAATACGGCCTGGCCCCGGAGCCCTCCAAGCTGGACGGCGTGGCCATCGGCAATGACCTGGAGATCGTCAGCACCGGGCGCTACGCCGGCCTGTTTGTGGAGGACGGCAGCGACGAGACCGTGTCCGACGTGTTCTGCATCCGCGTGAAGAACACCGGCTCCACCGGCGTGCAGTACGCCCACATCACCCTCACCCGGGACGGGGAGTGCTACGAATTTGACATCACCACCCTGCTGCCTGGGGAGACGGTCCAGGCCCTGGAGCTCAGCCGCCAGACCCTGCCGGAGAAACCGGCGGAGCTTACCGCCGCCGTGACCACCTATGCCCCCTTCAGCGAGACGCCCTCCATGCACGACGACGTGCTGGAGGTGGCCGCGTCCCAGAACGGCATCACCGTTACCAACCGCTCCGACGCCGCCATGTCCCAGGTCTATGTCTACTACAAAAACGCCAGCGGCGACCTGCTGCTGGGGGGCATTACCTATCGCGCCGGGCTGACGGACCTGGGCCCCGGCGAGACCCGGACCTGCTACGCCGGGCACTACAGCCAGGACTCCAGCCGCCTGCTTTTCGTGACCTATGCCCCGTAAGCTGTACCGCTTCGGCGGCATGACCTTCGTCCTGGAGGCGGATTCGCCCATCGCGGACTCGCCTATGTGCGAGCCCTTCCGGGTAGGGGCGGGAGAACCGGCGGACCATACCGTCCGACTGACCTTCAGCGACCGGGTACCCGACCCGCCTCAGAACGCCCTGCGCCAGGGGCCGGTATACCGCTGGTACACCGGCGGCGCCCGCTGCACCCTGCAGCGCTACAGCGCTCCCGGCAGAACGCCGCAGTTCACCTACGCCGAGACCCGCCCCGGCCATACGGACCTGGTGTTCGCCGAGAGCTACCGGACCGGTGCGTCGGCCCGGGTGGTGCTGGAGTCGGCGGGGCTGTTCGACATCCTGGCGGATGCCGGGATGCTGGTGCTGCACAGCGCCTATATCGTCACCCGCCAGGGGGAGGGCATCCTGTTCTCCGGCCCCAGCGGCATCGGAAAAAGCACCCAGGCCGCCCTGTGGCAGCGCTATGGGGCCGCGCAGACCGTCAATGGCGACCGGGCCCTGGTCCGGCCCGACACCGGGACCGTCAGCGGCGTCATGTATGCCGGTACCTCCGGCATCTGCCGGAACGTCACTGCGCCGCTGCGGGCGGTGGTGTTGCTGCATCAGGCCCCGGAGAGCCGGGTGACGGATATCCGGCCCCAGGAGGCCTTTGCCCGGGTGCTGAGTCAGTGCGCCTATCACCAGTGGGACCCCGCCTCCGCCGCGCGGATGACGGAGCTGGCGGCCCGGCTGGTTACCAACGTACCCGTCCGGCAGCTGGACTGCCGGGCGGATGAGAGCGCCGTCCGGGCGCTGGAAGAAGCATTAAGGAGGACCTGAAATGGAATTCAGCAGCACGGAGCCCCGGCTGTCATCGTACCTGCACGCCAGGGCCTGCCGGTCCGGAACGCCCCTGGCCGGGAATTTTGAGCTGACGGCCCGGTGCAACTTCAACTGTAAAATGTGCTACGTCCACCTGACGGCGGAGGAGCAGCAGCGCCGGGGCCGGGAGCTTACTGCAGACGAATGGCTGGCCATCGCCCAGGAGGCCCGCAGCCGGGGCATGCTGTTCCTGCTGCTGACCGGCGGCGAGCCGCTGATCCGCAAGGATTTCCGCTATTTGCTGACGGAGCTGAAGAAAATGGGGCTGTTGGTGTCGGTGAACAGCAACGGGTCCCTTATCGACCGGGACTGGCTGGACTTTTTCCGGCACGAGCCGCCGTTCCGCTTCAACATTACCCTCTACGGGGCCAGCGATGCCGCCTATGAGCGGCTGTGCGGCCGTCCCATGTTTGCCCGGGTCACGGAGAATATCCGGGCCCTGCGGGAGCTGGGCGTGGGGGTAAAGCTGAACGTGTCCATGACGCCGTACAACGTGGCGGATATGGCGGAAATTTACCGCATCGCCCAGGAGCTGGGCACCCCCATGCAGCTGGCTACCTACATGTTCCCGCCTATCCGGCGGGACGAGGCGCTGGTAGGCAGCAACGACCGGTTCACCGCCTGCCAGGCGGCGGAATACAGCGTCCAATGGGATCGGCTGCGGCTGACCCCGGAGCAGTTCCGGCAGCGGGCCCAGGCCATGAAGCAGGGCCTCGCCCTGCCGTCGGAGGATGATGTCTGCGACGGTACACCCGGCGAGGGTGTGGCCTGCCGGGCCGGGCGCAGCGCCTTCTGGATCAACTGGCAGGGCGGCATGACTCCCTGCGGCATGATGACGCAGCCGCTGTTTTCCGTGCCGGAGCTGGGCTTTGCCCAGGCATGGGAGCGGACCAGAGCGGCCACGGAGCGGATCCGTCTGCCGGGGGCCTGCGCGGGCTGCCGGCTGAAGGAGATTTGCCATGCCTGCGCCGCCATGTGCGTGACGGAGACCGGACATTTCGACACGAAGCCGGAATATGTCTGTGAAATGACCCATGAGACGGTCCGACGGACCATCGAGGAGGCTGAAAATGGAAATTCGTAAGCAGCTGGTAAAGCGCAATATCGCCGGGGACGTGATCCTGGTGCCTATCGGCGATGCATCCCTGGAGCTCAAAGGCCTGGTGACTCTGAACGAGACCGGTGAGCTGCTGTGGGACAGGCTGCCCCAGGCGGCGGATGCGGCGGATCTGGCGGCGGCGCTGCGGGCGGAGTACGATGTGGACGAGCCCACGGCGCTGCAGGACGCACAGGCGTTCCTGGACGCCCTGCGGCAGCTGAATATTGTCTGAAACGAACCCTCCGGCTTCGGGCCGGAGGGCTCGTTTTTGCGCGGCGCCGATTGTAATACCCGGCAGTTTGTGGTAGAATCGGTTGAACAGCGTTTCGGATATTTGGGCAGACTCGGAGGGAGTGACAACGTGGACAGAGAAGCATTTGACCGGAAATATACCCGGCACCTTAACCTGCAGCAGACGGAAGCTGTCCATGCCGTAGATGGCGCGGTGCTGCTGCTGGCGGTGCCCGGCAGCGGGAAGACCACCGTACTGGTGACCCGTCTGGGCTACATGCTGTGCTGCTGCGGCATCGCCCCGGATCAGATCCTGACCATGACCTATACCCGGGCTGCCACCCGCGAAATGAAGCAGCGCTTTTCCCGGCTGTTCGGGGATGACTGCCCGCAGATTCCGCAGTTCCGCACCATCAACGGCGTCTCCTCAAAGATCATCTCCTTCTATACCCAGGACCACGGAAAGGGCCAGGCCTTCCCCCTGATAGAGGATGAGGGCGCTCTTGCCAGGCTGGTTTCGGACCTGTACCGGGAGCTCAGCGGTGAATATGCCACCCTGAGCGTTACGAAAGGGCTGCGCAGATGCATTGCATACGCAAAGAACATGATGCTGAACCAGGAGGAAATCAGCCAACTGGACACGGGGTTCGAAAAATTCCCGGAGCTGTACAGCCGGTATAACCAAACCCTGCGCAGGCAGCGCTGGATGGATTATGACGACCAGATGGTATATGCCAAAACCATTCTGGAGCGGTATCCCGATGTGCTGGCCCATTTTCAGGAGGCTTTTCCCTATATCTGCGTGGACGAGTCCCAGGACACATCCCGGATCCAGCATGCCATCATCAACCTCCTGGCCCGGAAATCCGGGAATATTTTTCTGGTGGGCGACGAGGATCAGAGCATTTACGGCTTCCGTGCCGCTTATCCGGATGCGCTGATGCAATTTGAGCGCACCTATCCCGGAGCCCGGGTGCTGCTGATGGAGGAAAATTATCGCTCCACCCCGGAGATTCTCCGGACAGCGGATGCATTTATCCGGCGGAACCACGACCGCCGCCCCAAAACCATCCGCCCCACCAGGGCCTCCGGCGCAGGTGTGCACCTGGTCCGGGCGGCGGACCGTGCCGCCCAATACGCGTGGCTCATTCACGCGGCGGCGCACTCCGACGGACAAATCGCCGTCCTGTACCGCAACAACGACAGTGTCCTGCCGCTGATCGACCTGCTGGACCGGCGCGGGATACCCTATCGCTGCCGCCAGACGGACGACACATTCTTTACCAACTGGCTCGTCACAGACATTCTGGATATCATCGCCTTTGCCCATGACGGGCAAAATGCGGAGGTATTCCTGCGTATCTATTACAAGGTGGGCGGCGGGATCTCCAAAAAAGAGGCGGAGTTCGCCTGCGAAAAAAGCGCCGCCTCCGGAAAGCCCATTCTGCAGGAGCTGCTGCGCTTTCCGCAGCTGCCCACATTCGTGCGGGACAGCGTGGCCGGCCTGATCAGCCTGCTGCCCCGGCTTTTGACGGACCCGGCACAGCGCGGCCTGGACTGCATCTGGCAGGAGCTGCGCTACCGGGACTATGTGGAGCGGCAGCAGCTGGACGGCAACCGGTTTGAGATCCTCCGCCTGCTGGCGGCGCAGGAGCCCAGCCTGGACGGGCTGACGGACCGCCTGGCGTACCTGCGGGACCTGGTGACCCGGCCCCCGGCGGCGCCCGACGCCGGCGTGCTTTTGTCCACCGTGCATTCCAGCAAGGGGCTGGAATACGACACCGTATATCTGCTGGATGTGCTGGACGGCATTCTGCCTGCGGCCGACCCCAAGGAACCGGAGGATCAGAGGCTGTACCAGGAGGAACGCAGGATCTTTTATGTGGCTATGACCCGGGCGAAGGATCATCTGTTCCTGTTCTCCTGCTTGGACCGGGAATCCTCCTTTATCCGGGAATTGCAGAAGGACTTGCCTGTGGAGACATCGGAGGCTGACGACGTGTTCGGCTCCGTGGAGATCGACCCCTGCGGAAAGCCGTATCACCACGCCCGGAAGGGCCGCGGAACGGTTCTGGCCTGCTGCCAGGGACGGTGCCTCGTTGAATATTCCGGCGGGGAGATGCAGCTTCTGACCGTGGGTGAGATGTACGACCAGCGAAGGCTCCTGCAAAGGCTTCCGGAAAAGCCCGCCGTCCGGAAAGAGGGGGTCTCGGCTGCCGGAGCGATCGCGGGGCGGAGTGTGGTCCATACGGTCTTTGGACCGGGGCGTATTACGGCCTACAAGGACCCCGTCGTTACCATACGCTTTCCGAAGGTGGGCGAAAAACACTTTATCCTTTCGGAGTCCATAAAGCGCGGGCTGCTGCGCTATGAGGATGGAGGGACCGGATGAAAGGAGAGCACTCTGCCATGCCTGATGCCGCCGTTGCCCACTATCACCTGCCGGGGCTTTTTGAGTTTTACGATTTTTACCGGGCGTTTTTGCCGCTGTACCGGCGGCACCGGGAATATTTTTACGATTGGTGCGATATTGCATCTCTGTATGGCGCTCCGGAGGGCTGCCTTTGGGGCGGCGGACGGATCGGGTCCGGGAACTGCGATCCCCGGGACGTCCTGGCTTTGACCCGGGAGTACGGCATTTCCGCCCGGCTGACCTTCAGCAATTCCCTGCTGCGGCCGGAGCACCTGGCGGATCGGGGCTGCAACCGGCTGTGCCGCCTGTTTGCCGGAAGCGCAGGTCCGCAAAACGGCGTCATCGTCCACTCGGAGCTGCTGCTGGAGCACCTGCGCAGTGCGTATCCGGAGCTGTATCTTGTTTCATCCACCACCAAGGTGCTTACAGATTTTGCCGCTCTGCGGCAGGAGCTGGAGCGGCCGGAGTTTCGCTGCGTGGTACCGGATTTTCGGCTGAACCGGGCCTTTGACCGGCTGGATACCCTGCCCCGGGCGCTGCGGGACAAGGTAGAATTTCTATGCAACGAGTGCTGTGATTTCGGCTGCCGGGAGCGGCGGGCCTGCTATGAGGCTGTCAGCCGGGAAAATCTGGGAGAGGGCGGTCCGGTCCACCGCTGCGCATCCCCGGACGCCGCCGGAGGCTATCGCTTTTCCCGAGCCATGGAGAATCCCGGCTTCATCGGGGTGGACGACATCCGGAGCACGTATCTGCCCAAGGGCTTTTCCCAATTCAAGATCGAGGGCCGGAGCCTGGGCAGCGCTCTGCTGCTGGAGTTTCTGCTGCACTATCTGACCCGGCCCCCATACCACATTCATGTCCGGGAGGCCCTGTATCTGGACAATGGGCTGGACCTGTTCTGACCGCAAAAAATACTCCCTTGTGCCGCAGCACAAGGGAGTATCAGCCTGTTCAGATCATTATTCCATATCCACGGTGATGTTGTCGGTGCCGTGCTGTTCAAATTCGCCCAGATACTCGTCCATGCGGCTCATGACCTCGTCATAGTTCTCCTCGGTGATGGGGGGATCGTCCATATCCCGCAGGGCCAGCTCCTGGGCCAGGATCTCGAAAAACGTGTTGTCCTCATAGGCCATGATGGCTTCATGGATGCCGCCCTCGGCAAAGGCCCGGGAGGGGATCAGCTCCCCCTGATACAGCTCCGTCAGCCCCGCCATGCCGTGGCTCAGGCAGTGGGAGAAGATCAGGCTCTCCACCTGGTCATACTGGCGGATGCGGTCGTCGCCCCGGGTGGAGTTGAGCACCCAGTTGCCGATGTATACCAGGTCCAGCAGGCGCCTGAATTGTTTTTCTGTCAGCTTGATCTCCATGAAAACACCTCCATCCGGCCGGAGCGCTGCGTCATTATGCACAGTATAGCAGACTCCGGCGGAAAATACCACTGAAAATACCGGGGAAACTCCCCAAATTTTGACTTGAGTATCCGGTCGTTCCATAGTATAATTGATTAGTTATGAGAATCAGGAGGTGGATGTATGGATACTCGCCCCATCGGGGTTTTTGACTCGGGCCTGGGGGGCCTGACGGCGGTGCGGGAGCTGCGGCGTCTGCTGCCCTCTGAAAACATTATATACTTCGGCGACACGTCCCGTGTGCCCTACGGCGGTCGCTCGGCAGAAATCCTGCTGAAATACGCCCGGCAGGACGTGCGCTTTCTGCGCACCTTTGACATCAAGGCCATTCTGGTGGCTTGCGGCACCGTGTCCACTACGGCGCTGCCCCAGCTGCGGAGGGAGAGCGACATCCCCATCCTGGGCGTTGTGGAGCCTGCGTGCCGCCGGGCGGCGGCCGTGACCCGGAACAAGCGGGTGGGCCTCATCGCCACCGCCGCCTCCGTCCGCAGCGGCGCGTATCAGCGGATTTTGCAGGAGCTGGACCCGGATGTTGCCGTCACGGCCCGGGCGTGCCCGCTGTTTGTGCCGCTGGTGGAAAACGGCCGCTTCCGCCGGGGCGATCCGGTCATCGAAACGGTGGCCCGGGAGTATCTGGAGCCCCTGCGGCAGGAGGGACTGGATACCCTGATCTTAGGCTGCACCCACTATCCCCTGCTGACGGATATCATCGGGGATATCATGGGTCCCGGCGTCACCCTCATCAATGCCAGTGAGGAAGGAGCCTGGGAGCTGAAGCGGACCCTGCGGTCCATGGACCTGCTGGCCCCGGAGAAGCAGACCGGTCAGGCTACCCTGTGCGCCAGCGACCAGCCGGAGGATTTCGGCGCCCTGGCGTCGTACTTCCTGCGGGAGACACTTAGCCACCCGGTGCGGCCGGTGGATATCGACCGGTACTGAGCCGTGGAGGGAGCCGTTCACATTGCCGTCACCAGCCGCAGCCTGTTTGACGGCGGCAGCGAGAGGCTGCACTATGACGGCAGCGGGACCCTGCGGCGGACCGCCGCCGGGTGGGACCTGCCCTATAGCGCCGCCTGCCGGGAAAATGGCGCCGCCATTGCCTCCCGCATCCGCCTGACGGAGGAGCCCCGGCGGGCCATCCTGTGGACCCTGGGGCCAGACGGCTACGGCCTGCCCCTGGACCCGGCCCACGAGACGCAGGCGCGTCTGCCCATGGGGCTTACCGTTACTGTCCGGACCCAGATGCTGGACTTTTCCCTGGAGGGACCGGAGGGCTGCATCAACCTTGCCTATACGCTGCTGGACCGGGGACTGCCTCTGAGCCGGATGCAGCTGACCATACGAATCACAAAAGAAACATAAGGAGAGCATCACCATGAATATGATCCAAAACGCCAAGGACCAGGTGCTGGACCTGACCGTTGCCGCCTATGGCAAGGCCGCGGCCCAGGGGCTGCTGCCGGAGGACGTGGCCGTGACCCCGTCGGTGGAGATCCCCAAGGACACCGCCAACGGCGACTATACCACCACCTTCTGCCTGGCCGCCGCCAAGGCCCTGAAAAAGAACCCCCGCCAGGTGGCCCAGATCCTGATGGACCACATGGAGCTGGCAGGGTCCTACTTCACCTCCGTGGAGATGGCCGGTCCCGGCTTTCTGAATTTCCGCCTGGGGGACAAGTGGTTCCGGGATACCGTGGCCTGCGTGGAGCGCGAGGGCGCGGACTATGGCTGCAACGACACCCTGAAGGGCCAGAAGATCATGGTGGAGTTCGTATCCGCCAACCCCACGGGCCCCATGCACATGGGCAATGCCCGGGGCGGCGTCCTGGGCGACACCCTGGCCTCCGTGCTGCAGAAGTCCGGGGCCAACGTGTGGCGGGAGTTCTATGTCAACGACGCCGGCAACCAGATCGAGAAATTTGCCAAGAGCCTGGAGGCCCGGTATCTCCAGATCATCAAGGGCGAGGACGCCGTGGAATTCCCCGAGGACGGCTACCACGGTGACGATATCCGGGAGCTGGCCCGCGCCTTCTATGAGAAGGAAGGGGACAAGTACCTGGACTGCGACGAAAAGACCCGCCACGATGCTCTGGCCCGGTTCGGCCTGGACAACAACATCCCCAAGATGCAGCGGGACCTGGCCCGGTACGGCATTCAGTACGACCAGTGGTTTTTTGAGTCCAGCCTTCACGAGAGCGGCTATGTGGCCGACTCCGTCCGGGTGCTGACGGATCTGGGCTTCACCTACGAGAAGGACGGGGCCCTGTGGCTGCACACCAGCCGGATCCTGGCGGAAAATCTGAAAAAGGCCGGCAAGTCCGATGCAGATATCGAGAAGCTGGGCCTGAAGGATGATGTACTGCGCCGCGCCAACGGGTTTTACACCTATTTTGCCGCCGACATCGCCTATCACCGGAACAAATTCGCCGTTCGCGGCTTCGACAAGGTCATCAACGTCTGGGGCGCGGACCATCACGGCCATGTGGCCCGGCTGAAGGGCGCCATGGACGCTTTGGGTCTGGACGGTGAGCACCGGCTGGACATCGTGCTGATGCAGCTGGTGAAGCTGGTGCAGGACGGCCAGGTGGTGCGCATGTCCAAGCGCACCGGCAAGGCCGTGTCCCTGACGGATCTGCTGGATATGGTCCCTGTGGACGCCTGCCGCTACTTCTTCAACGCCAAGCCCGAGACCCAGATGGAATTTGACCTGGGACTGGCTGTCCGGGAGGACAGCGAGAACCCGGTGTATTATGTACAGTATGCCTACGCCCGGATCTGCACCCTGCTGAAGGCCCTGGCGGCGGAGGGATACACCGTCCCCGACGCGGCGGATGTGGACTTCACCCTGCTGTCCGGCGAGACGGAGCAGGCCCTCATCAAGAAGATCGCCTCCTATAGCCAGGTGGTGCGTCTGGCTGCCCGGGACTACGACCCCAGCCACATCAACCGCTATCTGACGGAGCTGGCCGGGGACTTCCACCGGTTCTATACCGCCTGCCGCATCAAGGGCGAGGAGCGCCCGGTACTGCTGGCCCGGCTGAAGCTGGCGGACACCGCCCGGTCCGTGCTGAAAAATGCCATGACCCTCATCGGCTGCACCGCCCCGGAGAAAATGTAATACAACGGGAAAAGAGTTCCTGATTTCTGATGAAATCAGGAACTCTTCCGCTTGTAAAAAGGATTTTTGACAGGCTGCAAACCTCCGGCTTAGCCGGAGGTTTTGATTACACCGTTTACACCGACTGCACCGTACCCACGAACAGGGGAATGCCGTCGGAGGTGGCCACCACGAACACGAAGGGACGGTCCAGGCACATCTCCACCGGCTTTGCGCCGGGAGCCTCCGCGCATTTCAGATCCACGATGGCCTCGGTGTAGGCGGCGCCCTCCACGCCGTCCTCGTCCACCTTCACCCGGGCGGCCTGCATGACCCCGGCCAGCACCGCCGCCTCATCACTGAGGGGAGAGAAGTCGGCCTTGCTCTTGTCAAAGGCGTCGGTAACGCCCATGTCCTGCAGCAGCTCTGCCAGGTCCATGGAGCTGTGTACGTCGAACTTGGGCACGGACCACCGGACGCAATGCCGGTCCTCCATGCTTGTCAGCTCCTCCAGCAGACCCTGGCGGCTCAGCAGGTCCGCCGTGCTGCGGCCCTGATCCGGCAGGACCACGATCATCTGCAGATTTCCCTGCAAGGGCAGGGACGCCGCCTGATATCCCCGGCCCCGGAGATATCGGGCCGCATCATCCTCCCGGTGCATGAAGTCCGCCGTCACCGCGCTGCCGGAGGCCGGGCGGAACTTCTGGGGATACGTATCCTCCTTTGCGAACTCCTGGAGCCAGCCGTCCTTGAAGTACACGGTGCTGTACAGCCGCAGCAGCTCCATGGGACTGGTCCGGATGGAGCCGGTATCTCCCTGGAGCAGACCGCCGGTCTGCTGGTCCAGCCAGGCAGCAATGGCCCGGTTTGCCTCCTGGGTGCCCATGGCTGCCTGATACACGCCGCACCGGTGGACCCCTGCCAGGCTGTCCAGCGCCGCCTGGTGGACGGTGCTGCCCTGGGCCACCCATGCCGACCCCGCCAGACGGCAGGTGGTGATGCCGTTGTCGCAGTACAGGGCCATCCACAGCTGCTGCACCTGCTGGCGCAGGGCCTCCGGGTCCTGGAGGTTCAGCAGCTGCCGCACCTGCCGGGACGTGTCGCCGCCGCTCAGGTCCGCCAGCATGGCCAGGGTCAGATACAGGCTCACCGGCGAATACACGGCGTTCTCCGTCTCTCCGGCCAGCAGCCGCAGGGATGTATCGGCGGCAAAGTCCCGCACCGCCGGGATATCCGGCTTGGCGGACAGCTTCCCCAGCTTGGCCAGGGCTCCCTGATAGGCGCTCATGGCCGCGTCATATGCGTCCATGTCCATGCTCCCTTGGCTGTCGGTGTAGTCCTCCATGCCGGGCCGCTGGGGATAGTCGGGATAGTCTGCCGCCGCCAGCTGGCAGGCCGCCAGCTCCTGAGCCGTGGCAGGCTCTACCGTCTCGCCGGTCTGGCGAAAAGCCCCGGAGGGCGTGGGCTGCGCCCCTCCTGCGCCGCACCCGGCCAGCATACACAGGGCCAGGGTCAGGCAGATCATGCGCAATAGCTTTTTCATGCGTTGTTCCTCCTTTTCCGGGGCCGTCGCCCCCTTTTTACTTCTTTAGACGGCGGCCGGCGGAAAAGGTTCCCGCCGGCCGCAATAGGAATGTATATTTTTCTGCCCCCCTATTGCCTTTTCCGGAAATCTCTTATACAATTATGGCATGCATGCCATAATGCATAGAAAGGATGTGATCCCCACGACCATTACCAGTGCCAGCCTGCCCGCTAAAAAGCGGATCCTCACCGTGTGCGTGAAGCTGTTTCTGGAACAGGGGTACAAGAAAACCACCGTTTCCGAAATCGTTCATAAGGCGTCGGTATCCAACAGCATTTTCCAGAACATTTTCCGGGCCAAGGACGGGGTCCTGACGGAGCTGGTGGAGTTCATGTTTTCCAACCAGTTCGCCATGGCCCGCACCACGGCGGGAGCCCAGCTGCCGCCGGTGTATGTCTACGCTGTGGAGACCGCCATCCAGATGACCCTGACGGAGCTCAATGAGAACCTGCGGGAGATCTATATCGAGGCATATACCCAGAAGGAGGCCTCGGACTATATCTTTCAGGAGACGGCCAAGGAGCTGTACCAGATCTTCGGGCCCTATCAGCCGGAGCTGACGGCCCGGGATTTCTATGCCATGGAGATCGGCTCGGCGGGCATCATGCGCAGCTATATGGCCCACCCCTGCGACGGGGAGCTGACCCTGGAGAAAAAGCTGCGGATGTTTTTGACCATGAGCCTGCGGGCGTACCGGGTCCCGGAGGCGGAGGTGGAGGGAGCCATCCGGTTCATGGAGGGGCTGAATATCCGCGCCATTGCCGAGCGGGTCATGGGGGAGCTGTTCCGGACTCTGGCCATGCATTTTGAGTTCTCCCTGCCGGATACCGCACCGGGACAGGGCGGGGACAGCCCGGGACAAGCCGGGACAACGTGAGGACAACGTGAGGACAAATGAGGACAAAAGGAAAGGAGACAATTCAATGAAGAAACGACTGCTCAGCCTTCTGCTCTGCCTGGTGGCGGTGCTGACGCTGCTGCCGCTTCCGGCCCTGGCCGACGGCGGCCACAGCCACTGCATCTGCGGCGGAGACGTCACCGCCGGCGATCATACCGGCCACACGGACGTGACCTATCAGCCGTGGAACGGCACCTCCGGCATTACCTATGCCAACGGAGCCGCCTATGTCTATCTGACGGGGAACGCCACCCTCAGCGGCCATCTGACAGTGGATGGCAAAACACTATATCTGTGCCTGAACGGCAAGACCCTTGCCAGCAACGGCACAGCCAAGATTCAGGTCAAAAACGGCGGCCGGCTTGTCCTCTGTGACTGTCGGGGCGGCGGCACCTTCAAGGGTGCGACGCAGAGTGTCTGGGGCGGTGCCTGCATTTACCTTTATACCAGCACGCTGGATATGTTCGGCGGCAAGCTCACCGGCGGCAAAGTCACCGGCAAAGGCGGCGGCGGAGCCATCGCTCTGGATGACCAGCAGTGCATATTCAATATGTACGGCGGCGAGATCTCCGGCAACAACGGCAAGAACTACGGCGGTGCCATTTTCCGGAAATTCAATGCAAACATGCCGAACACCACCGGCGGCACTTTCAATATGTATGGCGGCACCATCAAGAATAACACTGCCAAGAACGGCGGCGCGTTCTTCTCCACCACCGGCGGGACCATCAATATGACCGGCGGCACCATCTCCGGCAATACAGCGACCATGAACAGCAACGATGCCGGCGGCGGTGCCATCTATATGCGCGGCAACGGGAAGATCAACATTTCCGGCAGTGCGCAGATCACCGGCAATTCCTCCAGTCTGGACGGCGGCGCGATCCTGATGGGTTGGGGCGAGATCAACATTTCCGGCAGCGCGAAGATCAACAGCAATACCGCCAGCCGCTGGGGCGGCGCCATCTGCCTGCGCCAAGATTCTAATCAGTCGACAATGCTCTACATGCGGGGCGGCGAGATCTCGGGCAACAGGGCCAATTCAGAGGGCGGCGCGGTTCATGTGTTTGACAAGGACTGTCAGTTCTTCCTCTATGACGGCAAGATCACCGGAAACACCAGCGGCGACGGCGGCGCCATCTATCTGAATCAGGAGCCGTCATGGCTGATTATGCAAGGCGGCGAGATCTCCGGCAATACGGCCAGCGGCAACGGCGGCGGCGTATATATTTACCGCACCGGCTCGGTCTGCCAACTCTATGGCGGTAAGATCGAGAATAACAAAGCCAGCGGCAATGGCGGCGGCATTTATATCAACCCCAGCAACAGCGGCCAGCTGAGGGTCGGAAACAAGCCTCTCGTGCAGAACAACACGGTTTCCGGCAAGGCCAACAATGTGTATCTGCCCTCCGGCAAGACGCTGACCATCGAGATCGACATGTCCAAAGGCGCGTCCGTCGGCGTTACCACCGCGAATATCAGATACCCCGTGGCATTTTCTAATAGTTACAAAAAAGACTACACGAATTACTTTTTCGCGGATGACGCCAATGCCTACGTGGAGTATAAGGATGACCAGAGGCTGTACCTGGTCAGCGACGCACCCCTGGTGACCTATGACGTTACGGTAGAGACCGAAGGCGGCGGCACGGCGTCTGCGTCCCCCGAAACTGCGGCGGCGGACACCGAGATCACCCTCACCGCCGTCCCCGCACCGGGATACGCCTTCGATCACTGGGAGGTGGTCAAAGGCGATGTGACCATCACCGACAACCGATTTCTTATGCCCGCCGGAGCCGTCACCGTGAAGGCGGTGTTTACGGCCAAGACCTTCACCGTGTACTATGACCCGGGCGACGGCAGCACGCCTCAGAGCAGAAGCCTGGGCTGGAACGACTATGTTCTGGCAGGCGTGTCCGACCCCACCCGGCCCGGCTATACCTTTCTGAACTGGATGTACGGCAGCAGGCCGGTGGCAGACAACGACACCTACAGCGGCCTGGTCCAGAGCGATGCGGTGGCCAGCGCTACCCTTACCGCCGCATGGCAGCTGATCCCGTACACCATCACCTATGACCTGGATGGCGGAACGGCCGACGGCAATCCCACCGGGTACAGCGTGGAGTCCGCTGCCATCACCCTGGTGAATCCCACCCGGGAGGGCTATGACTTCACCGGCTGGAGCGGCACGGGCCTGACGGGGGCGGATAACCTGACCGTGGTCATCCCTGCCGGCAGCACCGGTGACCGCAGCTACACCGCCCACTGGGCCAAGCAGCACGTTCATGTGTTCGACCAGCAGATGATCCTGCCTCAGGCCCTGAAGACTCCCGCCGACTGCACCCATGACGCAGTATATTATCTCAGCTGCGTCTGCGGTCTGGTCAGCACCGACGATAACCAGGTGTTTACCGCCGTCGGAACGGCTCTGGGCCACGATTGGGGTCAGCCCCGGTGGCAGTGGACCGGCTTCGCTGCCCAGGCTGTCTTTGCCTGCTCCAGGGATGCCGGTCATGTGGAGACGCTGACGGCCGATGTTGCCAGCGAAGTTACCACCGCTCCGGGCTGTGTCACCGACGGCGTTCGGACATATACCGCCACAGTGACGCTGGAGGGCCGGACCTATACGGACACCAAGACGGAGTCTATCCCCGCCGCAGGCCATGACACGGCGCTGAAGAACGCCAGGGCGGCTACCTGCACGGAGGACGGCTATACCGGGGACGAGGTCTGCCGCACCTGCGGCGAGACCGTGAAGCAGGGCACTGTGATTCCCGCCACGGGGCATGACACGGAGCTGAAGAACGCCAGGGCGGCTACCTGCACGGAGGACGGCTATACCGGGGACGAG
>OKSI01000034.1_pt1 | contig 47468 bp, 54 predicted proteins | sample 1606221 | NCBI WGS metagenome assembly OKSI01 (sample SAMEA3879540, study PRJEB24766) | human gut metagenome | biome: human-associated habitat; feature: feces | place: USA | collected 1985/1987 | reverse complement strand
ATTCACACAATTGCAAAGACACATTCTGTATCGTATGATACCACGAAAAGGAGGAGTTTTTATGTTACAAGTAGCAGCGTATTGCCGTGTATCCACGGATAAGGAAGACCAGGCAAATTCCTTTGAAGCGCAGCAGCGGTATTTCCGCGAGTACATCCAGCGCCAGCCGGATTGGGAGTTGCAAGGCATCTATGCTGACGAAGGATTTTCCGGCACATCGACCAACAAGCGCGTGGAGTTCAATAAAATGCTCCATGCGGCGGAGCTGGGACAGATCGACCTGATCGTGACCAAGGAGGTCAGCCGTTTCACCCGCAACACGGTGGACGCCCTGCAAATCACCCGCGAGCTGCGGCGGCGCGGTGTAGGCGTGCTGTTTCTCAATGACAGCCTGGATACCCGCACCAACGATGGGGAGCTGCGGCTGACGATCATGAGTTCCTTCGCACAGGACGAAAGCCGAAGGACCTCTGAACGCTCCAAATGGGGACAGATGCGCAGCATGGAGAAAGGCGTCGTTTTTGGCGGCTCGCTACTGGGTTACGACGTGATTGGCGGCAAAATGACCGTCAACCCGGAGGGCGCGGAAGTTGTCCGGCTCATCTTCCATAAGTACCTGCAAGAGCGCAAAGGGTGCAGCACCATCGCGCGGGAGCTGCGGGAGGCCGGTATTCTCAGCAGCAAGGGCAACTGCCTTTGGTCGTCGGCCACCGTGACTAAGATTCTGAAGAACGAAAAATACTGCGGTGACCTGATCCAGAAAAAGACCTACACGCCGGACTATCTGACGCACGAAAAGAAGTACAACCACGGCAAGGAACCGCTGGTAGAACTGAAAGATCACCACGAGCCCATCATCGACCGCGAAACGTGGCAGGCGGTGCAGCAGGAGCCCGCCGCAACCGTGCGACAAGCTGCGGCGGACATGGCAACCGCTATCCGCTCTCCGGCAAAATTCGCTGCGGTGAGTGCGGCAAGAGCTTCTCCCACCGTACCAAAAAGCGGCAGGACGGCAGCTCCTATTACCGCTGGTGCTGCTTCACCGCCACCAACGAGGGCCTGCGGCGCACAGACGGCGCAGGAAATGTCATCGGATGCAGCGTCGGGCGGCAGATCCGAGACGATGTCGCCATGGATCTTCTGCGGCGCTCCGTGAGCGCCGTGACGCTGGATAAGAAATCGATCATATCGAGCCTCACCCGCGTTGTGGAAAGCGTTCTGGCGTCCGGTGAGGACAGCGGCGAGCAGGAGCTGCGGCGGCTGGAGCTGGAGCTTGAAAAGCTGCAAGCGCGTAATGACACCATCCATGACCGCTTTTTCGACGAGAGCATCACCAAGGCTGACTATCAGCGCGCCAAAGCCCGCTGTGAAAGCGAAATGAACCGGGTGCAGGAAAAAATTGCCGCGATCAAACAGCGGCAGACGCTGAACACCGACACGCAGACCCTAAAACCGGACATTCGCGCCGCCATCACGGGCATCGTCAGCGGACGCACGGCGGACGACGACTTTTATGGGCATCTTCTCCAACAAATGACCGTGTACCGGGACGGCAGGGTGGAGGTGGCGCTCAATCTGCTGCCTGCCAAGTGGGTCTATGTGCTGGACGGACTAGAAAAATACCGCGCCAAAATTGGGGGCCATGACGCTTCCTCTGTACCGATGTCGGTCAGCAGGCCCTTGAGCTCGGGGTAGGGCATGGAGTAGCGCTGGGAGAGGTAGCGCAGCGATGCACCCAATTCTCCGTCTGGGCCACCTAATACCAATTAACCATAAAATAGGCAGGCTAAAGGACGAGGCGGTAGTGGACGGTCAGGGTGTTGGCGGCTTTGTTCCATGTGATATTTTCGGCAACGCTGCGGACGGCGGCGTTCTTTTCGGCGACGGTGGCGTCGGACGATTGAAGCGTCTTTACCACGGCGCGGAGAGCGGAGCGCAGCAGCTTCGGATCGGCGGCGGCCCTATCCTCTTTCTGCATGGCGGCGATCTGCGCGTCAAGATCGGCGATGCGCTGCTGCACGGCAGCCTTGCTCGCCTTGTACTCTTCCACGGTATCGGCTCCGGTAAGGTAGGCATCGCGCAGACGGTCGAGCATACGGACAGCGGAATCGCGGGACGCTTCCAGCGCGGCCATGGCGGACACGCCATTGTCGCCGGAGCGAACCACCTCGAACTCGGGAGAGGAGCCGCGCGCGGCGTCCTCACGGAAACGGGAAAGCAGCGCGTCCTCCAAAACGTCGCGCCGGATCGACTGCCGAACAAGGCAGGAGCCGTGAATATAATTTTTACACACCAGATACTCGGGTGTATTCACGACGAGGGAGCCGCCGCAGGCGGCGCAATGGACGAGGCCGGAAACCCAATGCTTTTGTGTCCAGGACTGGCGGGAATACTTCGGGTAGAGAAGTTTTTGCTCGTCGATGCGGCGCTGGACGGCGTTGAAGGTCTCTTCGTCGATCAGAGGGACGTGCTTGCCGTCGGAAAGGACGACGTTTTCGTTCTTGTAGTCGCGGCGGGTGCGACCGGTCGGGTTCCAGCGGAGTTTGCCGATGTAGACAGGGTTACGCAGGATATACTCAACGGTACGGTTCTCAAATTTGCCGCCGCGGTGCGTGCGCTGCCCGCAGCTGTTCAGCCAACGGGCAAGGGGGAAGAAACCTTCGCCCGCGAGATAGCGGCGGAAGATCTCCCGCACATAGTCGTCCTCGGGCGGCTTCGGCACGTACACATGATCCTTGAGACCGTAGCCATACGGCGGAGCGCACTGCACCTCGCCGCGACGGTGCTTCTCTTCCATACCGCGCTTGACCTCCTGGGCGAGGTTGATGCTGTAGTATTCGTCCATCGCCTCGATGAGCGCCTCGGTGATGAGGCCCATGCCGCCCTCGGCCACCGGCTCGGAGATCGAGATGACATCAATGCCGAGCTGCTTGCGCAGGATAGACTTATACATGACCGCATCGTCACGGTTGCGGGCGAAACGCGAGAACTTCCAGAGCAGGATCGCGTCGAAGGGCTTGGGCTTTGACTTCGCGACGCCGATCATGCGGCGGAACTCGTCGCGCTTTTTCACGCCGCGGCCGGAAATGCCCTCGTCCATGAAAACAAATTCATCCGGCACGATATAGCCATTGCGCGCGGCCCACTTGCGGATCTCGACGAGCTGCGAGGCGGGAGAGAGCTCCACCTGCTCGTCGGTGGAGACGCGGATATAAGCCGCGGCGATACGAAGATCAGGCAGCGGCGCGGGGGCGGGAGAAGTAAAGCCCTTCGGCGGGGTCATAAGAGGTCACTCCTTTGCGGGGAAACATTACAGATAGAACGGCGGGACTTTAATATTTTCTTTGAAAATCAACGTGAATCACGCGCCCGACTTTGCGGTAGGGGCGGAAGAACGATACTTTTCTTTGCAATTCTTCGGATTGTTTGCCAAACTTTCAATTTGATCAAGAATTATTCCCTGCGGGAGTTCGTCGAGCTTCATGAATGCAGAGTAGAGCTTATCGAAATTAGCCGCCTCTGCATTCGATGGGAAGCAATCCGCAAGCTCGCTTTCGTAACCAGAAAAGCTCGGAATACCCCAATCCATAAGAAGAAAGACTTTCTCAAGGACGCCTTTAGCATTAAAGAAATCATTGTATTGGTCAACAGTCCAATCCTCCTTCGCAAGCGTTGCAGGCGGAATTTTCTGCGGAGCATCTCCTGAAACAGCACTTATAATATTGCCAACATGGTAAATGTCGCAAAGCGCAATGAAAATTGGGACGTTAGGCATACTGACCCCGTTTTCATATCCGTATAAAGTTTTCGGCGAGAGTTCAATACCAAATTGTTTGAGGCGTTCAACGACTTCATCAACGGTCAGACCACAAAGAGAACGTTGGTTGCGAAGTAGTGCAGAGATTCTGGCTTTTTCCATAATAATCAACTCCTTTGAAAGATATGGTACAAGTGAATATTAAGAATGTCAACACTTTTTTCTTAAAAACAAAGAAAAGGTGTTGACATTCTTAATATCTAAGGATATATTACATATATATCTTAGAAGTTAAGAAAGGAGAAACACCAATGACACCAGAACAAATGATTAAGAATGAAATCGAGCGCAGAGGTATGACTATGCGGGCCGTGTGTAGGCGCGCAGGCGTGAAGTACTCAAGCCTCCAGCCGAGCATGAAAGGGCGCAGAGAACTGAGAGCTGACGAGTATATCTCAATCTGCATCCTATTAGGAATCGACCCGCGTAGCTATCAGGCGCGGTAAGAGGAAAGGAGAGGTGACACGAATGGACGACATCTTGTTCGCGCCTATTGCGCGAACGCAGCCAAATGCAAAGCCCCTCGCCATGACGCTGGTGGAAGCAGCGGCAAAGCAAGGGGCAAGCATGGAAGAATTGAGCACGGCGTGTGTGCTGGCTCAAAAAGCGTATCAGAAAGCGATGGATAGATCACGCATCGCCGTGACGGAGTTCGAGAGCGATGCCAAGGCCGCCCTCGAGCGCATCTAAAAAGATCTGCTTCCGCTCAGCGGCGGGAGCATTCGGGTTCCTGCGCATGAAGTCAGACAAATGAGCCTGCGCCCAGGCACAAGCGAGCGTCTGCTCAAAATGAGAGTAGAGCTTGTCGGCTTCGTTGGGAACAAAATTCTGAACAGATGACATATTTTCACCTCCTTTCGCCGCCAGTATAGCACGGCGGCGGGAGCGGGGCAAGCGGACAAACCGGGGCGACATAGATTCTGAAAGAAAGGAGCGTGCGGGCATGGGGAAGCGGAAACAGGAGCCGATCATCGTAAAGGCCTACGTCAAGACGGCGGACGGCGGAGAGGTGGACGTGGACACGCTCAGCGACGAGCAGCGCGAGAAGCTGGGCACATGGCTGCGCGTGACCTACCTGAACGAGCTGTGCCGCGGAAAAGCAAAATTCCACGTGAAACAATAAGAGGCAAGGGAAACACCTTTGCAGAAAGAGAGGGAAGAAATGCAAAAGAGAGACCGACGCACAAGAGAGGAGCGGGCGCTGCGGCGCGCGCAGACGCTGCTGCGGCTGGCGGTACTGCTGTGGATCGCGGTGCTGCTGCTGTGCCTGCTGTCGCCGGACTGCCTGGCAGCTGAGGCGGAGGCGATGGCAGCGGCGGCGGAAGAGCCGGACGTGACGTGGCTGGCCATGATCGGCGCGGCGTGGCTCACCTATCGGGGCATGACGCTGGTGCTGAAGCTGGACGAGCCGAGAAAGAAAAGGAGGATCAAATGAGCAACTTATCACCAAACGGGCAGTTATTAGGGAATCTGGAACACACGGCGGCGGAGCTGCTGGAAAGCACGGTGCAGGAGCGTGGGCGCGGATTCGCCAGCGACAATGAGAGCTGGGCCGAGATCAAGGGGCACCTTGAGCGCGCGAAGAAGATGGCAGGCGACGTCGAAAAAGTCCACAAAGAAATGTGGGACGCCATCAAGGATCAGAACGACGACGCATACAGAGCGCTTGCAAACGAGCTGACGCGCGCCGGCGCTGCGACGGCGGCGGAATGGGTCATTGTATCCGTCCTATCGAAGATCGCCGTTGAGATGACGCAGGAGTAAACAGATGAAGGAGGACAAGTTCTGCAACAAGAACCACCGGCCGACGCTCTGCTGGTCATGCCGGCGGGCGTGTGGCGGGTGCTCATGGACGGCGCGAGATCCGAAGACACACGAGATCCGCTTTGAGCCTGTGGAAGGGTGGGAGGCGGAAAAGACAGTGGTGCGCGGGACGAGCAGCCGAAGGCAGGGACACAAGCTCGAGGGATATTCGACCTACTACTACGCCATGGAAAGCTACCGCGTGCTGCGCTGCCCGCTCTACGAGCCGGACACGCGGACGAGGGCCAAAAGCGCCATGCCGGACTGGGCGGTGCGCGCGAGGGTAAGGGTATGAAGGAAAATAAAAAGGGCGGCTGACCGATGAAGCCGGTCAACCGCCAGAGGAAAACGACTGGAAAGGAGTTTTCCTTGCGCCCATTATATCACGCGGGCGCGAGGAAAAGCAAGGAAAAATGAGCAAGGTACTGGAAGCCATTGCCGCCATTGAAGCGCAGCAGCCGAAGGAACACTCGGTGGTCTGGGCGGCAGGCGAGCAGCTAAAGGACATGATCCGAGGTAACGAGAGCGCGGCGGAGATCCTGCTGACGGATCTGCGCGAGAACAAGGAGATGACGCTCGCGGCGGCGGAGAAGAAGATCGCCGAGCGGGCGAAGAAGAACAAGGTCGGCAACTGCGGGTGCGTGACGCCGGCGGAGGCGGAGGACATTCTGCGCGAGTTCTTCGGCCTGCCGGGGCGCGAGGAAGAGAATCCGCGTCGGAAAGAGGAGCGCAAGGTCGTGGATCTTGCGGACTTTTTATGAGCCGCCGCACAGACGCCGGATGGCAGAATCTGGCGGACAAGCTGCCGTTCCAGCCATGCGGAGACCTGCAAAACGACGTGCTGAAAGACATCTATGACAACGACATGCTCGGGACAGGGATAATGCTTTACAGCCGCGAGAGCGTGGAGACCGCAAATCCTATTGCGCAGATCATGGACGCGGAAGACTGGGACCGCTGGGAGAAGTCTCGGAAGCGCCGCTGGGGCGCACGCTGCACCTGCTCAAACTGCGGAGAAGAGTTTTTTGCGGGCTATGTCAGCGACAGCGGTACGAGCGGCATTGTCTTGAGGAAGGGCGAGGACGGACAGATTTATGACGGCTACGTCGACAAGGGCGACGACGATGCGCAAATCTTCTTTGACGACGAGACGATCGTTTGCCCGCACTGCTACCAGAGCGTGGTCGTGACGCGGCGGAGCGAGCTGCGGCAGGGGCGCACGCTTCAAGCATTGCAGGCCGAAACGCTGAACATTGACGGATATCTCGCGGTGCTCTATTGGATGGTGGCGCGGTATCAGGACAACACGGGAACAGACGTCGCGACGTTCTCGCCGCACGCGGCACTGATTGTGGACCGCTGCGGTGTGCTGCGGCGCTTCCGCGCGGTGCGCCACAGTAACGAGGCGCGTGACGTAACGTGGACACCCTGCAAGCAGAGCCGCGACCCGATGCAGCAGCCCTATTACTGCCACGGCGCCGTAAACGGACGACAGGTCGGCGGCTGGACATGCACCTACGGTCCAGAGCTCGGCGGAACGACGGGCGAGAAGACGGCACTGGACAAATACATCGGCGCGGGTGGAGCCTGGCCGGGGGCGTATCTGCACGTCTGGCGCAAGCGCCCGCAGGTGGAAAACCTGATGCGGCAGGGGTTCGGCGATGCGGTGACGCAGACCATTGACAACTATCTGAACATGTGCGGCAACTATTCCATGCTGCGCGACGCACCAAATATCCCGTGGGTCGATTGGAGCGAGACGAAGCCGCACCGAATGCTCGGCATGAGCAAGGAAGCCTTCCGCGCGCTGCGGGGAGAACGCTGGGGCAGAGAGACGGCCGCGCTCTGGGGCAAATACCGCAGAGAGGTGAAGAACGCGGACGCGCTGCAATTTATGCAGGAGGTCAGAAAGATCGGCGCGCAAAGCATGGAGAAGCTGCTCGGCACCTGGAACGTGGAGCCGGACATGACGCCAGCGCGCACGGTGCGCTATCTCGAAAAGCAAAAAATGCTCAAGGGCGGCGTGCAGCTGCTGCTCGACTACCGGCGCGTGCTGCGGGCGCTGTGGCTCGCCGACCAGGAGGAAATGCTATGGCCGCGCGATCTACAGACGGCGCACGACCGCATCATGGAGCGGTACGCGGCGCAGAACGGACTGAAAAGCTATTCGGTGCAGTTCACGCCGGTCTACCTGAGGCTCAAGGCGCTTGAGTGGACGGACGGCGAGCTGTGCATTCGCATCCCGCAGCAGGAGCAGGATCTCATCGACGAAGGAAAGACGCTGCGGCACTGCGTCGGCACCTACGGCGCGCAGCACTGCGGCGGCAAGCCGATCTTCTTCGTGCGGCACTACCGCAGGCCGGAGAGAAGCTACTACACGCTGAACATCGACCTGACGCTGCCGAGGCCGAAGGAGATCCAGCTGCACGGCTACGGAAACGAGCACCACGGGGACAGGAAGCAATACTGTCACAATATTCCGAAGAAAGTACGCGACTTCTGCGATAAGTGGGAGCGCGAGGTGCTGACGCCGTGGTTCATGGAAGAACAGCGGCGGAGATACGCAGAAGAAAAGCATGAAGAACAGAAAGCGAGGAAAGGCGCATGAGCGAAGAACTGATGATGAGCGCGGCGGGAGAAGAGCGCAGCATTACGACCATCACGGACGAGATCATCTTCTATAAGAGCGTCGGCGGGCAAGCCGTCATCGAGATTGGCAAGCGGCTGATGGAGGCAAAGGCACAGCTCAAGCACGGGGAATGGCTGCCGTGGCTGAGCGAAAAAGTGGAGTTTTCAGAGACGAGCGCGCAGAACTTTATGCGCGTCGCAAGGGAGTACGGAAATACCCAACTGGTTGGGGATTTGGGAGTCTCGAAAGCCTTGGCATTACTGGCTTTGCCGGCATCTGAGCGAGAGAATTTCGCGAGCGAAAAACACCTTGTCAACGGGGAGGAAAAGAGCGTTGAGGAGATGAGCAAGCGCGAGCTTGAAGAGGCCGTGAGGCAGCAGAAGATCGCCGAGGCGGAACGCAACGAGGCGCGGCGCGCACTCGAAGCGCAGCGCAAGGAAACGGAAGAAGCGAACGCGAAGGTGCAGGCGGCGCAGGACGCGGCGGACGCCGCCCGCGCCGAGGTGGAAAACGCGCAGGGCACGGCGCTGGCCGCGCAGGAGCGCGCGGCGGAGCTGGAACGGGAATTGAAGGCGCTGCGCGAGAAGCCCGTGGACGTGGCGGTGCAGACCGTGAACGCGAGCGAGGAACAGATCGCGGCGGCGGTGGCGGAAGCGAAGAAGGACGCGGAAGCGGAGAAGACGGAAGCGCTCGGCAAGAAGGCCGAGGAGCTGAAAAAAGCGAAGGACGAGCTGAAAAAGGCGAAGGCCGAGATGGCGGCCGCGGCGGAGGCGCTGAAAAAGGCCGAGGACGAGCGCGCGGCCCTGCGCGAGACGCTGGAAAAGACGAAGAAGAGCGCGGCGGCGATGGACAACAAGGCGCTCGCGGAATTCAGCGTGCTGTTTCGGCAGGCGCAGGAGACCGTGAACCGCATGACGGAGATTGTGGACGAGCTGGACGAGGAAAGCCGGCCGAAGATCTACCGCGCGCTGGACGCGCTGGCGCAGCTCATCAAGGAAAAGGCGGGTGAGGCGGTATGAAGCGAAGCGACTATCTGAAGCTCTGCGTGAGCGCGGCGATGCTCACCTATCACAAGCCGAAGGTGCTGTACGACGGCATCGAATACTACCCGGAGGGCTACGAGATGCGCTTCGACAAGAGCGGGAAGGCAATCCATACGGCAATTTTGCGCGACACGGCAAAGAAGAACTGCCTGATGTACTGCGCGCTGAAAAAAGTGGAGGAAAGAACATGATCAGCTACAAGAATGAGAACGGAAACGTGAAGGAACTGGCGGCCCAAGGGTCGATGGGAGACCTGCTCGCCGAATCGGCCTACCTGCTCACGGCGGTCTACAGTATGCTTGCGCGCAGAGACAAAGCGGTGGCGGAGATCTTCAAGGTGAGCATGATGATGGCCGTGGGAGACCCGGAATCGCCGGTATGGCAAGACCTGAAGCCGAACTGCCTCAGCATCGTGGAGAGAAGAAAGAAGGAGGAGACGTGATGGTTTCGGGTGAGGCGCTGAAAAAGCTGCAAGAGCAGATCGCGGCGTGGCCGATGACGCAGCGGTTCGTGGTGCAGCAGCTCATTGAGGATTATTCGAGGAACCGGGAAGACCTGCACGCCTATAAGGCGACAGGACTGACGCCGGAGCAGTGCGAAACCGCAAAAGTCATCATCGAATCTGTTTTTAGCGATGACACGTCAAAAGCAGAACGAATTCGGGAACTGTTGAAAGCCGACAAGGACGGGCGCGTGGTGGTGCTGCCGTGCAAGGTGGGCGATACGGTAATCGACCAGACCTTTGCAGAGAATCCGAGGCTAATGAAAAATACTCGCTTAGAAATTGCTTACGAGAGTAGATGCGGGATCATTTTTCACATGGGGTACGACATATTTGCTGACCTCGTGGAGCATGGACGGATTAAGCCGGTGAGCGAGGAGGCGAAGAAGGCATTGGAGGCGATGAAATGAGCGCTTGCGCAGGAAAAATCAACTGTGAGATTTACCGGCAGAAAAAGTATTGCCGAAAGGCTGAGGCGGCCGAGGAGAACCGCGAGTGCAAGGGCTGCCGCCACGCGAGGCGGCAGTGCGACGTGGAGTACTGCCCGTTCGAGGTCAACGGCGCGTGCAAGTTGGAGGGCTGAAAATGGCTGAATACATTGAGCGCGCAGCGGCAGTTACCGTTTGTGATAAACAGTATAGAGAGTGTCTGCGGAAAAGTGATTTTTGTGGAGACACGGTAGCTTGGAATATCTGCGCCGATATAAAGGCGATTCCCGCCGCTGACGTTGCGCCGGTGGTGCGTGGGCGGTGGGTCTCTGTTGCAGGAAAACGCGACCGCATTTGCTCACGGTGTCTGCGCAACGAGCCTTACAAAAATGCTGATGATGATGCAGAGGTGTTTGAATTTTGCCCGCATTGTGGCGCGAAGATGGACGGAGGCGACACCGATGCGGCTAATTGACGGCGATACGGCCGCTGCCTTTGCCGAGAACTGTGGGGCAACCTTCGTGGCGAAAAAGCTGCGGGACAGTACGGCCTTTCCGGAGGTCGTGGTGCGGTGCAAGGGCTGCAAGCACAGCTGGGAGGATATCGGTGGACTGTGCTGTGGTTACGGGCCGCTCGTAGATTGCATTGTGCCGGAAGATTTCTTCTGTGCATACGGAAAGCCGAAGGAGGGATAAGCGATGGTACGGACATTCTGCGACCGGTGCGGGCGGGTGATCGCGGGCGCGAGCAAGCTCGGCGGCGCGACGGTGCGCGCGGCGGACGAGCACGGAAACGAGATCATCAAGCTCGACTTCTGCGCATTCTGCGCGGACTGGGCAGTGAACAAGCTGCTGCGAAAGGAGCTGACCGAGCGGCACGAAGACGAGCAGGCGGGCGAGCGCGCGATGGACAAGCTGGAATTCGACCTGACGGCAGGGAAGCTGCGCGAGAAGGAAGCGCCGGAGAGCGAGCGCATCGGCTGGACGGCGAAGAAAGCGCGGGGCACAGCGGCGGAGGAAAAGAAACCGGTGCCGAACATCAAAGGCCGCGGCGCGGCGGAGAAGAAGGTCATCTTCGACGAGCTGCTGCGCTACAAGGAGCGGACGGGCGCGGGCTGGGCCGTGCGCATCGGCAAGGCGACGGGCGGAAAGGTCAACAGCGAGGTCGTGCGCGCGATCGTCACGGACGGCTTGGTGGCGGACATGGCGGTCTGGCGCGGGATCGCAAAGGCGATCGAAACGCTCAGGAAAGAAGAGCGTGAAGCGACATGAAGGTCACGGTCATCTTGCAGGCCGACGTGCCGGAGAGCGCCGTGCAGGGGCTCAAGGAGCGCGCGGCGATGGATCTTGAGCGCTACGGCGACGTGCGCGTCGTGAAGATCCTCGTCGAAAGGCCGCGCGAGCACGAGCAGTTACATCTTTAATCACGCCTGCGGGCGAAAAAAGAAAGGAAACAGAACCATGAAACAGTACATCGGAACGAAACTCATCGAGGCGGAAAAGGCGTATCGCGTGGACGGCAAGGTCGTTACGCTCGCGGAGGACAGAGTGCCGTGCGGCAACGAGGTCGAGCGCGGCTACAAGGTGCGCTATGCGGACGGGTATGAGAGTTTCAGCCCGCAGGCGGTGTTTGAGCGCGCCTATCTGCCGCTCGAGGTGAACGGCAAGCTCAAGACTGAGGCACCGAGCATCAGCGCGGAGATGGTCGATCGATTCATCGACCACCACGAGACCGTGACGATGGGCGGCAAGACGACCGTTGTGCGCGCAGTGCTGAAAAACGGCTTCGAGATCGTGGAGAGCGCGAGCTGCGTGAGCGCGGAGAACTACGACGAGGAGCTGGGGGAGGAAATCTGCATGGAACGGATCAGAAATAAGATTTGGGAGCTGCTGGGCTTCCTGCTGCAAACGGCGGTGGGCGGCGTGAACGGCGAGGCTGCGGCGGAGAATCGCTGCTGCGATAAAGACTGCGAGCGATCCTGCTGTGACGAGGCGTATCGCCCGACTGACGGCCTGAGCTTCGGCCTCGCCATCGAGGCGGCGAAGAAGGGCATGAAGATCGCCCGCCTCGGCTGGAACGGCAAGAACCAGTACGTTGAGCTCGCAACCTGCATCGGTTATAAAGACCCGCGGGGCAACGTGACTAATCCGTATCACAAAGCTATCGGCAACAAAGCACTTGCCTTTGTCGGAACGAGCGGCGTGCAGCTCGGCTGGCTCGCCTCTCAGGCGGACATGCTGGCCGACGACTGGCAGATCGTGGAGGGCTGAGAGATGCAGAAAATCAACGTTAAGAAGTACACGAAGGAGCAGATGCTCAAGATGCTCGAAGAGGCGCAGGACAAGCAGGAAGCGGCGGAGGCCGAGGCGGCGACACATTTTAAGGACGGCGCGAAGCTGGCCGAGGAAAATGAAAAGCTGCGCGGAGAGATCGGCGCGCTGACGGAAAAGCTCGAGGCGAACGAGAAAGCGCTGGACGAGATGACGGCGCTGTACAAGAGTGCGAACCATTCGGCGGCGATCCTGCGCACCCGCATCGATGAAGAGAAGGCGCTGCGCGACCAGGCGCTCGAGGCGCACGGCGAGGACATGAAGGCGCTCGAGAAGGCAAAGAACGAAAGCCGCGAGCTGGCAAAGCAGCTCGGCGAGCGCATGGTGGAACTCAAGGCCGCGGAAGAGAACGCGCGCAAGGCCGCGGTAGAAACGAACAGCATCAGGGCGCAGCTGAGCAAGGCGGAGACGAACGCGAAGCGCAAGGAAGAGCTGCTGTGCGCGGCGCTGCACACGATCAAGACCGAGAAAAGCATCAAGGAGGGCTACCACCAGAGCCTCAAGTGGTGCATGGCGCACCCGTGGCGCAACCTGTGGCGCTGCGTGAAAGAGCATTTCCGATTCTGACACCATGAGTGGGGAGGGAGAAGGGCACATGTTCCGATACAAGAAGAGCGTGCCGGTGAGCTATGAGCGACAGGGATACATCTATTTCTCGTCGCTCCTCTACCGCGAGATGCCGGAGCGGGCGCAGCAGAAGATCCTGAACCTGTGCATGGAGTGCGGCGGCGGAGACTACTACCGGGCGCTCTTCGAATTCGTGACGACGGACGCGAACGCGACCTACATCTGCATGAAGCATTCTCTCTCCCGCTCGACGCTTGAGCGGATCGTGCGCAGGTACTACGAACGATTCCCACCACGACTGTAACAGGGCTTCGGCCCTGTGTGCGCTGCCGCAAAAGGGCGCGGCGGCGCACAGAAGGCCGAACAGATACTTTATAGATAACGCGCGCGTGCGCGTTATCGGGGTTCCTTGAGCGCTGGGTTTAGAACCATCTTCCACGATCGGGGAGAAAGAGACAGGAGGGCGACGACATGGCGGAGGGCTACTGGGTGATCCGAACGTACACGGCGGGCGCCGTGGGCGAAAAAATAAAATACTGGGTGCCGGGAGAGAGACCGACACGCTCACAGAGGAAGATCAAGAGCGACATCAAGCAGCAGCAGCGGAACGAGGCGAACGCGGAGAAAAAGCTGGCGCGCACGCTGAACGAGAATTTCAGCCACGCCGACCACCTGCTGCGCCTGAGCTATGCCGAGGAAGCCTTTGCCGCCCTGGGCGGAGAGGAAGAAGAACCGGAAACGCTGTGGAAGAATGCGAACCGGCAGCTCAAGCTCTGGCTGAGAAGAACAAGGCGTGCCTGCAAAGCGGCAGGGGTGCCGTTTCGCTATGTGCCGGTGACGGCGGATCTGGACGGCAAGACAGGCGAATACGTGCGCGTGCATCATCACGTGGTCGTGAATGCGGAGGCGGCGGAGATCGCGCGCGAAAAGTGGACGGCAGGCGGGACGCACTGCGAACACCTGTACAACGAGGTCGACTATCTGGCGCTGGCACACTATCTGCTTGCGCAGGTGCGCTATGTGCCGGACGAAAAGAAATACTGCCCAAGCCGGAATCTCAAACAGCCGCAGCCGAAGGACGTGATCGCGCGCTCCGGCGCGGAACTGAGCGTGCCGCGCGGCGGGCAGCTGCTGCATCGCGCAGGCTGGACGCCGGGCATGCCGCAGTACATACGCTACATTCTGCCCGAGGTGGGCAAGATCCGGCGAGAGCGGGAGAACGAAAAGAGAACGGAATAGCGAGAGAGCAAACGCAACACGACGACGCGCGCGGGGGAGCCCGGGCGCGCTGTGCGCGTGCGCGATCGGAAAAGCGCCGAGATGCCGGTTTTTAACTTGCCGGCAATTTGCCGCGCTTCGCGCGCGTGCGCGCGAGGAAACGCCGAAACGCTTAGAGCTGCAAGGGATTGCGGCTCTTTTTTCATGCCCGAAAGTTGACGGTTCGTGACGTGTTGCATTTGCTACACTTTTTCCTAACAGGAGAGAAAAGAGGTGAGGCGCGAATGGCGCGGCAGAAGAAATACGGCACGGCGAAGGCACTCGAAAAGGCGTGCGAACGCTATTTCGCGTCAATCACGCGGCGGGTGAAGGTGACGGAGCTGGTCGACTCCGGCGAGCGGGACGACAAGGGACACGTCATCATGCGGCCGGTGCCTGTGGAAAACAGTCTGGGCGAAGAGCTATACACGACCGAGTACCTGCTGCCGCCGAGCATGCACGAGCTGTACGCCGCGCTCGGCATCGACAAATCGACGTGGAGCCGGTACATGGCCGAGGGCGAGGACTATGCGCACGTGGGCACGGCGGTCTACGAGCGCATGAAGGCATGGAACGAGCGCGAGATGGTGACGCGCGAGGGGAAGAACCTCAAGGGCATTCTCTTCAATCTGACGAACAACTACGGGTACAGCGAGAAGAAGGAAGTGGAGCTCGGCGAGCGGGCGACGAAGACGGTGACGGCGGCGAGCATTCCGCTCGAGGACCGGCAGGAGATGCTGCGCGAGCTGATGCAGGAGTTTGAGCGCGATGAGCGGGAAGACGGAAGCGAGCCTTGAGCGAGAGCTTGAGGTGGCGCTGTGGTGGCGGGACTTCCGCGCGACGAACAACCGCGCATTCCTGCCGCTGCTATTCGACCGGCACCGCTATCTCGTGCTCAAGGGCGGCGGCGGCTCGGGCAAGTCGATCTTCGCCGGGCGCAAGATCTTAGAGCGCGTGACGAGCGAGCCGGGGCACCGCTGGCTCGTATGCCGAAAGGTCGCGCGGACGCTGCGCGAGAGCTGCTTTGAGCAGCTGTGCGGCCAGATCTCGGACTACTACCCGGAGAGCGGGGCGAGAGTCAACAAGAGCGACATGAGCATCACGTTTTCAAACGGCAGCAAGATCCTCTTCGCCGGACTCGACGACCCGGAAAAGCTCAAGTCCATTTACGACATCACAGGAATCTGGATCGAAGAAGCAAGCGAGCTGGAGAAGAAGGACTTCGACCAGCTGGACATTCGACTGAGAACAAACTTCCCCTACTACCTGCAAATGATCCTGACGTTCAACCCCATTTCGATCACGCACTGGCTCAAGAAGCGATTCTTCGACTACCACGACCCGCGCGCGACGGTGCACGAGAGCACATATCTCGACAACCGCTTTCTGTCGGCGGAGGCCATTCGGACGCTCGAAGCCTTCCGCGAGACGGACGAGTACTACTACCAGGTCTATTGCCTCGGCCAGTGGGGCGTGACGGGCAAGACGGTATTCGATGCGAAGAAGGTGAGCGAGCGGCTGCTCGCGGTGGAGCGGGGGAAGAAGCCCAAGCGCGGCTGCTTCGAGAACGTCGTCAAGGAAGACGGCGTGCATCTCGAGCGCTGGGCGTGGGTGGACGATCCGGACGGCGCGGTGACGATCTACGAAGAGCCGGTGCCGGGGCGGCCCTACGTCATCGGCGGCGATACGGCGGGCGACGGCAGCGACTACTTTGTCGGGCAGGTGCTGGACAACATCACGGGCAAGCAGGTCTGCACGCTGCGCCACCAGTACGACGAGGACACGTATGCGCGGCAGATGTACTGCCTCGGCAAGTACTACAACGACGCGCTGCTCGCCATCGAGACGAACTTCTCAACGTACCCGGTGAAGCTGCTCGACCTGATGGACTACCGCAACCTCTACGTGCGCGAGGTGGAGGACGACTTCACAGGGAAGACGAAGCACGCCTTCGGCTTCCGTACAGACCGGCTGACGCGGCCGGTGATCCTCTCCGAGCTCATCCGCATTCTGCGCGAGAGCATGAGCACGGTGAACGACCGCGACACGCTGCTTGAAATGCTGACCTTCGTGCGGCGGGAGAAGGATCTGCAAGGCGAGGCCGAGAGCGGCGCGCACGACGACTGCGTGATGGCGCTAGCGATTGCGCACTACGCGCGGCCACAGCAGACGATGAAAATTAAGACCGCTGGCAGCGCGAAGAAAACGCGCTGGACAGCGGACATGTGGGAGGACTACAACGGCGCGACCGAGAGCGAGCGGGCGGAAATGCTGAAGCTCTGGGGCGAGCCGCGATAAAAGGAGGAAAACATGGCAAAGGAAACGACGGGCCACACCGTCAGCGAGAAGCTGAGAGAGTGGCAGGAGAGACTTTCGCAGAGCGACCGCAGGTGGTCGGCGGAAGTTGAAAAGATGAACGAGCGCGAGAGCATCTACAACGGCTTGCGCACGATGACGCCGCTCGTGCCCGGCGACACACACAGAGACGGCACGAAGAAGAAAACGAGCCACGTGCGCAACATCACGTTCGAGAACATCGAAAGCCAGGTATCGAGCGCGATCCCGCAGCCGAAGGTGACGCCGCGGCGCAAGAAGGACGAGCACCTTGCGAACGTCATCGAGCACTTTCTGCGCAACGAACTCGACCGGCTGCCGTTCGAGGCGATCAACGACCTCGCCGAGCGCACGGTGCCCATTCAGGGCGGCGTGGGCTTCCTCGTGGAGTGGGACAACACGAAGCGCACGAGCACGACCGTCGGCGAGGTGAACGTAACACTCGTACACCCGAAGCAGTTCGCGCCGCAGCCGGACGTATACACGTCGATCGCGGACATGGACTACTTCATCGTGAAGGTGCCGACGACGAAGGGCTGCATCGAACGGCGCTACGGCGTGGTGCTCGAGACCGAGGGCGAGAGCGAGCCGGACATTCGCGGCGGCGACGGCTCGACGAGCGAAGAGAACCTGACGCTCTACATGGGCTATGCGCTGAATGATCACGGCGGCATTGACCGCTACACATGGGTGAACGACACCGAGCTTGAGAGTCTTGAGGACTACCAGGCGCGGCGGCAGCCGGTGTGCGAGCACTGCGGGAAGGTCAAGCCCCTTGCGGGGCAGGAGGTGAACGGCAGCGTTTACGCGGGCGGAGCGTGCCCATGGTGCGGCGGGAAGAAGTGGGACGAGCGCGTGCAGGACTTTGAAGAGCTGCGCGTGCCGGTGCATCGCAGCGACGGCACGTTCCTTGGCGGGACGGAGGCGGCGGGAGAGCCGACGAAGATCCCGTTCTATCGCCCGGACTGCTACCCCATCGTATTGCAGCGCAGCGTGAGCGTCTATGGCCAGCTGCTCGGCAACAGCGACGTTGACATGATCCGCGACCAGCAGAACACGAGCAACCGCATTGAGCAGAAGATCATCGACCGGCTGATGAAGGCGGGTACGCGCATCACGCTGCCGGATCGCGCGGATCTGCGGACGGATCCGGAGGACAGCGAACGGTGGTACATCGGCAAGCCGAGCGACAAGCAGCTCATCGACGTCTATGACTTCTCGGGCAACTTGCAGTATGAGCTCACCTATCTCTCACAGGTATACGAAGAGGCACGGCAGATCATCGGCATCACGGACAGCTTTCAGGGCAGGCGCGACGCGACGGCGACGAGCGGCAAGGCAAAGGAATTCTCGGCCGCGCAGGCGGCGGGACGCCTTGAGAGCAAGCGCGTGATGAAGAACGCGGCCTATGCGGAACTGTTCGAAGTCATGTTCAAGTTCTGGCTCGCCTATTCGGACGAGCCGCGGCCTGTGACCTACAAGGACAGCACGGGCGAGACCGTATACGAGGAATTCAACCGCTACGACTTCCTCGAGACCGGCGAGGACGGGGAGTGGCACTGGAACGACCAGTTCCTTTTCTCGTGCGACACGAGCGCGCCGCTGGCAAGCAACCGCGAGGCCATGTGGCAGGAAACGCGGCAGAACTTGCAGACAGGCGCATTCGGCGACCCGACGGACATCGAGACGCTCATTCTCTTCTGGGCGAAGATGGAGGAGCTGCACTACCCCGGCGCGGGGCAGACGAAAAAGCACCTGGAAGAGAAGGCGCAGCGCGCGGAAGAAATGCAGCGCATGCAGGCGGAAATGCAGCGCATGCAGCAGGAAATGCAGCGAGCGCAGCAGCGGGCGCAGGGAACGCCGCAGGAAATGCCGGAAGGCGGCGCGGCGGCGGGCGAAGAGCTGCCGCCGGAGGTGCTGGCGGCGGTGGAAGCGCAGGCACAGCAGGACGCGATGCGCGCCGCGAGCGGGCAGGCGGAAGAACTTTACACGCCGCAGTAAACAAGGCTAAAGGCGCGAGAGAGAACGCGCGTAGCACATAAACCCCGCAAAGGGGACGCCGCATCCGTAAGGCAGCAAAGCTGCCAACGGCTGCGCAGCGCAGGGCAAGAGCGGGAAAATGCCGAATCCACGGGAAAGGAGGACGCAGGCATGAGCGAGAAGAGCGGTTACGTCGGCAAAATCAAGAACGGCGGCACGCAGGTCGTGAAAGCGCCGAACCAGCAGACCGACGCGAAGAAGGGCACCGTGAAGACCGGCAGCGACCTTCGCACGGGCAAGAAGTAAGCAAAGCGGAAACGCTTTACAGCGCAGCAATGTGAAGCTGCAAATCGCAGGGCAAGAGCGGGAAAATGCCGGAAAGGAAAAGAGAAATGGAATTCACCGAACAGCAGGTTTATGAAGCGATGGGCATGAGCGCGCCGGAGACATCGGCACAGCAGCCCGCAGGCGGAAACGAGCCGGGCATCGCCGAACCGGCCGCGGAAGAGACCCACGGCACGCCGGAAGGCGCAGAAGAAGGCGCTGCGGCGGGCGAGCCGGGCGGCAAGCACGAGCAGACGCCGGACGAGCGCCGCGCCCACGCGGCGGCAAGGCGAAGAGCCGAGCAGCAGGCAGCAGTGGACGAGGCGCTGAAAAAGCAGAGCGAAAAAACGAGCGCGGAGTGGAAAGCCTTTTTCGAGAAGGCGGGGCTCAAGAACACGATGACCGGCGAGCCGATCACGAGCAAGGAAGGCTTCGACGCGTGGCAGAAGGAATACGCGCAGCGAAAGCTCGAGAGTGACCTTGCCGCCGGAAAGCTGACGCAGGAATCGCTGAACGCAGCCATCAGCGAGAACCCGCTCGTCAAGCAGGCGGCGGAGATCGTGGCGGCGCGCGAGCGCGAGCAGGCGGCGGCCGAAGAGGCGCGCATGCAGCGTGAGATCGACGGCCAGATCGCGAAGATCCACGCACTCGAGCCGGAGATCAACGGCGTGGAGGATCTCTTGAAGATCCCGGAGAGCGAGGACTTCTATGCGCGCGTGAAGAGCGGCGCGTCGTTCTTAGACGCCTACCTTCTCGCGACGCGAGAGCGGCGGGAAAGGGCGCTGGCCGAGGCCGCAAAGGTGCAGGCGGCGAGCAATGCCCGCGGCAAGGATCACCTGACAGGCTCGGCGGCATCGAGAGGCGCGGGCGGAAGAGCGGTATCGAGCGACGAGATCGCGCAGTTCCGCGTTTTTAACCCCACGGCGACGGAGGCGGAGATCCGCGCATGGATCGAAAAGCACCAATAAAAACGAAGGAGGAACAACATGTTTATTCCCATCAAGACGAACGACGGGGCGATGACCCCGTTTGAGTACATGGAGGCGGCTGCCGGCACGTATCAGGTCGGCCAGCTGCTGAACGTGACGGGCGGCAAGCTCGCCGCCATCGCTGCCGATCAGGCGACCACGCCGCCCTACGTGTGCATGCAGAGCGGCACCGTAAAGGCGGGCGAACAGCTCGCGGTGGCGCGCGTGGGCGAGAAGTACATCTTCGAGACCGAGCTTGCGACGGCCGCGACAGCCGTGACGGTCGGCACCAAGATCCAGGTAGCGAGCGGCGGCCTCAAGGCGAAGTACGTCACGGGCGCGTCGGACGCAGCGGTGCCCGGCACGTTCGAGATCGTGAGTCTCGACGGTACGGCGGCAGGCAGCAAAGTGCGCGGCCGCTTTGTGTAAGAGAAAAAGGGAGAAAGGAGACACAAGTAAATGAACATCATTTTTTCGGAAAGCAGCGGCCTGAACGACAGCATCTATGGCAAGTGTCAGGCACCGATCCGCATGTTCCTTGAGAAAAGAGGCGAGGAATTCGAGCAGAACAGCGTGCTCAAGAATCTGTTCTTCATGGGCAAGAGCGGCAACTACGCCGACATGATGACCACCATGACGGCAATGAGCGGCTTTGAGCCGGTGGGCGAGAACGGCGCGTACCCTCTGGACGGCATGCAGGAGGGCTACCAGAAGCTGCTCAAGTACCAGACGTGGAAGGACTCGTTCAGCGTCTCGAAGGAGATGATGGAGGACGGAAAGCTGATGGACATGCGCAAGCAGCCCGCCGCCTTTATGACGAGCTACAACCGCACGCGCGAGCTTTTCGGCGCAGCCCTGTACGGCGCGGCGATGAACGGCGCGGGCAGCGTGACCTTCAAGGGCGTCAAGTTCGACCTGACGGGTGCGGACGGCAGCAACCTGTTTGCCAAGGAGCATGTGCCGAAGGTGAGCGGCGACAAGCAGTGCAACTGCTTCAAGGACGCATTCAGCGTGGACGCGCTCGGCAAGCTCGAGACCGCGATGCACCTCTTCCGCGGCGACAACGACGAGATTCTCGACGTGGCGCCGGACACGATCCTGATTCCGGAGATCGCGACGCTCAAGAAGGACGTCTTTGCCGCCATCGGCGCGGACAAGGATCCCGTGAGCGCGAACAACGCCTTCAACTACCAGTATGGCCGCTGGAACGTCGTCGTCTGGCCGTATCTCAACCAGTTCGTGACGAAGGGAACGAGCCCGTGGGTGCTGCTGGACAGCAAGTACAACGAGACCTACGGCGGCGCGGTATGGAACGACCGCGTGCAGCTCGAGGTGCGCTCGACCATCGACGAGAACACCGACGCGAACGTGTGGCGCGGCCGCAGCCGCTTCAATGCCGCCTTCAACGACTGGCGCTTTGCCGCCATCGGCGGCGTGGCGACGGGCAACGCACTCTAAGAAGCATACCCCCAGGGCGGGCGTGGGAAATGACCCGCGCCCGCCCTTATCCATTCTCAAAAGAAGGGAGAGAAGAACGTGACACCGAGAAAGGTGATCCAGCGCGTGGACGAGGCGAAGCCGAACGCCTTCCCCGAGGAAGCAAAGTTTGAGTGGCTCATGGCGCTTGAGGGCAGGATCGCGGCGGACGTGCTGCTGGCGACGCCGGAGGAGCTGGAAAGGATCATGCGCCGCGGCTTTGCAGACGGCATGGACGAGGAGCTGCTCGTGAAAGCGCCGCACGACGAGCTCTATGCGCTGTATCTGAAAGCATACATCGACAAGGAGAACGGCGAATACAAACGCTACGCGGATTCAAGCCAGCTCTACAACGAGGCCTACGGCAACTTCGTGCGCTACTGGGGCAGAACATACGAGCCGGCGCAGGGCTATGAAAGGGGGTACGAGATCCGATGAGAACGATCGAGGTGAAGGAGCTCGCCTATCTGCCGCTGGGCAGGCAGGGCGAGAACAAAGCGCAGAGGATCGTCTGGCCGGGGATCGCGGATTCGTGGGCGCGGCTGTACGGCGCGGGCGTATTCGCGCTGACGGTGAAGCGGCAGGGCGACGCCATGCCGTACCCCGCGAGCATCACGAGCGAGAACGGCGACGTTGCATGGGTACTCGGCAGCGCCGACACCGCGCGAGCGGGCGAGGGACTGGCCGAGCTTACTTACACGGTGGACGGCGTGATCGCCAAGAGCAGAACGTGGCGGACGGTGACGGAGCCGTCGCTGAGCGCGGCGGGGACGACCGAGCCGCCGCCGGCGTATCAAAGCTGGGTGGACGAGGTGCTCAAGGCCGGGGCGAGCGCGGAGACGGCGGTCTCCAAGATGCCCTACGTGGACAGCACAACCGGACACTGGTTCAAGTGGGACGCCACAGCGGGCGCTTTTACCGACACGGGCGTTGCCGCGACCGGCCCGAAGGGCGACACCGGCCCGAAGGGGGACAAGGGTGAGCAGGGCAAGCGCGGCGTGCAAGGTGAGCGCGGCCCCGTTGGCGCAACCGGCGCGACCGGTGCGCGCGGTGAGGTCGGCCCCAAGGGCGATACCGGCGCAGTTGGTCCCCGAGGGGAGAAGGGAGAAAAAGGCGAGAAGGGAGATCCTTTCACCTATTCGGACTTCACACAGGCGCAGCTTGAAGGATTGCGCGGCGAGCAGGGCCCCGCAGGCCCCAAGGGGGAGACCGGCGCAACGGGTGCAACCGGCGCACGCGGCGAGAAGGGCGACACCGGCGAGACCGGCCCCATCGGCCCGCAAGGCCCGCGCGGCGAGCAGGGCATTCAAGGCGAGCAGGGCCCGAGAGGAGAGACCGGCAAGGGTCTCACGGTGCTGAGCTACTACGAGAGCAAGGCCGCGCTGGACGCAGAGAAGAAGGCGACGGCAAAGGCGGGCGATGCCTACGGCGTCGGCGCGGAACAGCCCTACGACATTTACATTTTCGACGGCGAGACCGGCGAATTCGTCAACAACGGCCCCTTGCAGGGCGCGAAGGGCGAGACCGGCGAGCGCGGCCCGCAGGGCATTCAGGGCCCGAAGGGAGACCCCGGCAAAGATGGAGCCAAGGGCGCAGACGGTGCGCCGGGTAAGGACGGGGCAAACGGACGCGACGGCGTGACGTTTACGCCCGCGGTCAGCGCGGCGGGAGACCTATCGTGGACAAATGACGGCGGGCTTGCGAATCCTGAGACCGTGAATCTCAAAGGCCCGAAGGGCGACACGGGCGCGAAAGGCGACCCCGGGGAGAATGGCGATCCCGGCGAGAAGGGCGCGGACGGCGCTCCCGGCAAGGACGGAGCCAAGGGAGACAAGGGAGACACAGGCGCGCAGGGCCCGCAGGGGCCGAAGGGCGACACCGGCCTGCAAGGCCCGATTGGCCCACAGGGGCCGAAGGGCGACACCGGCCTGCAAGGCCCGATTGGCCCACAGGGGCCGAAGGGCGACACCGGCCTGCAAGGTCCGATTGGCCCGCGGGGGACGAAGGGCGACAAAGGCGACACCGGCCCGGCTGGCCCCGTCAACGTCCCCGCCACCACCTCTCTCATCAAGGGCGACGGCTCGGGCGGGCTGGCGGCGGCGACGGCGGGCACGGACTACGCGCTGCGACCGACCACGCGCAAGGTGACGCTGACCGCCTCGGGGTGGAACAGCAGCACCAAGCAGCAAACGGTGACATGCAGCGGCGTGCTCTCGGACGCGACAAAGCAGCTGCTGATTCCCACGCCCGTGAACACGGCGGCGGGGAACCCTTACGACGAGGCGAGCATTCAAATGGTCGCGCAGGGCGCGAACAGCGTGACATTCTACGCCGATACCGTTCCGACGGAAAGCATCGATGTCTATGTGACGATTTCCCCCATCAACTATCTTGAGTGAGGAGGAAAGGACATGATCTGGAACATGAGACGGCGGAAGAAGAAAAAACAGTTGACGTGGCTCTTTTCCAACTCCTTGTATTATGAGGCAAGCGAGCCATCAAAAACATTCAGCGCAACATTCGAATCAGCAGGAAAGGAGTTCTACAGCATTAAACTAAACTTTCAGTCAAAGCTCGGATTAATCCAAATGCAATACGTTCCCTTACAAGTATATGGAGCCGTAAGTGTCTATACAAAATTTGAAGGCTTCAAAAGCAAAGACTATCAAACCGTCACATTCAAAGAAGAGCCCACCGGCGAGCTGCTGGCGTTCCTTCAAGCGAACGCCACACCACTATGAGAAAGGAGCACACATGAACCTTAGAAACGCCCTCAGATATATATATATATATATATCGACTGAACCTTGCGAAAGCGGGGTGGGAGTATGATCTTCAACCCCGTGAGAAGTGGAGGAGGAAAGCCGAAGCAAGTGGAAGTGGGAATAAAGTCAGGAACCTATGCAAAGACAAGACTCTACTGCATCAAAGACGGGAAGTACATAGATTACTACAATGGCGATTCGCCGAGCGGCAGTTCCCTTCACAAGGCAACGGTCGATGCAGGAAGCCTGTTTGTCGTAATTGTGATGGCGAAGAACGACTTCCCCAAAAGTCACTCAAACTGCACTCTGGAGATACAGTATACCCTCAGCTCTGGTTACAGACTCGGAATATTCAAGGCGAACGACGCCTGACCCCTAAGGGGGTGACGGCATGATCTTCAACCCCGTGAGAGGCGGAGGAGAAAAGGAGTATACAATCAGCGTGCAAAGCGGTGTCACCACGAGCGCAACAAAATTAAAACCGGGGCACGTATTTGAGGCGCAGACACCCTCAGGTTTTCGCAGAAATTTGAAAATGACGTTCAAAGACCCGGATACCGAAAAGACAACAATCATTACAGGAGACACTGGACATTCGTATTTTGTGATGCCTTGCGCCGATGTGAAAATCACTTACTAAAGGAGAACGATATGAGCACCTATCTCAAAGCAAACAACACCGAAACGCCGTGCGAGGCGGCGGAACACTACCGCGACAGCGCGTGGGGGCGCCCCACCTGCACGGTGACGATCAAGGCAAGCGCGACGGAGATCGCCGCGCTGCTGCCGAACAATGCGCCGTGGTCGCTCATCGAGCGCGAGGACGTGCTGGACGAGCTCGGCGCGCCGACGGGGCAGACCGTCGACCATGAGCGCGACATGAGCGATTACAGCCTGTCGGGCGACATCACCGACCACCGCGACGGCACCGTATCGATCAAGATGGGCAAGCCCACGGAGGAGGAGAGCGCCGTCGGCGCGGTGGTCGCCCTCACGGGCGAGGTCGTGACCGCGGAGCGCGCCGCAGAGCTGCGACCGATGATCGAGATGGCAGCAATGAGCTTGTCGGACGGCGAAGCGGCAACAGCGGTCGAGCTGTTCCCGAAGTGGGTATACCCTGTCAGCTACATTGTGGGCAACCGCGTAAGCGACAGCGGCAAGCTCTACAAGTGCCGGAAGGCGCACACCTCGCAGGAGAGATGGAATCCTGCCGCAACGCCCGATCTTTGGGTCGTGATCGACGTTACCCACGCGGGTACTCAAGATGACCCGATTCCGGCCGCTCGTGGTATGGAGTACACCTATGGTCTTTATTACAAAGACCCTGAGGACACTAAGCTGTACCTGTGCGAGCGCACGGGCGAGGCCGCGGGCGGGAAGATCGTCTTGCAGTATCTGCCGCATGAGCTGGTGGGGAATTATTTTAAGGCGGTGAGCGCATGACGGCGGCGTTGATTTCCGCCGCAGCGGCGGTGGTGGTGGCGCTCATCGAGGCCATCGCCGCCCGCGACCGTCGGCGCGACAAGAAGGAGCGCGAGAAAGCCGCTGAGCAGCAGAAGATGCAGGAGCAGCTGATGCTCAAGCTCATCGAGGGCAGCTGGGCTGCCATTGCGCTGGGCGAGGCGACGGCGAAGGCGATGCAGCGTATTCCGGACGCGCACTGTAACGGGGACATGCACGCCGCACTGGACTACGCCGCCGAAGTGAAGCACAAGCAAAAAGAATTTTTGGCCGAGCGGGGAATTCACTCCATCCTCGATAACGGGGTGGCGGCATGAAAGCGCTGAAAGCCCGCTGGGACAAGATGAAAAAGCGGGACAAGTATATATCCATCGCCATTTTCAGCCTGACGTGGTACACCGTGGCATCGCTTATCATGACGGCGCTCGGCGTGCCGCCGCCGGACGTACTGACGGAACGCTGGTTCAAGGCATGGACGACAGAGCTTGTCGTTGTGGCGGGCATCAAGATTTTCAGAAAGGACGAAACGACACTATGAATAACGAATTACTGAACAAGAGATTTGCGAACCTTTTGAGCGTAAAGTCGCTCGTGACGATTGCTCTGACGGCGACCTTCTGCGCACTGACAGTACAGTCGAAGGTGACGCAGGAATTCAACACCGTGTACCTCATGGTCATTGCGTTCTACTTCGGCACGCAGAACGCAGCGGGCAGCGCGAAGGGAGAGTGAGCGGTGTGAATATCCGCAAATATCCCGCGAACGCGGGCAACGTCGGCGGCACGCGCGCGGCGAGCGGCATCCGCTACATCGTGATCCACTACACCGGCAACGACGGCGACACGGCGATGAACAACGCCAAGTACTACGCGGGCAGCGTGGTGAAGACCAGCGCGCACTACTTCATCGATGCAAACGAGATCGTGCAGAGCGTGGACGACCTGCGCATCGCGTGGGCGGTGGGCGGAAAGAAGTACCCGAGCTGCGCGCAGACGGGCGGCGGGACGCTGCACGGCCGCTGCCTGAACGCAAACAGCATCAGCATCGAGCTGTGCGACGCGAAGAAGGACGGCGCATACGCGCCGGACGCGCGCACCGTGGAGCGGGCGCTTGCGCTGACGCGCGAGCTGATGAAGAAGTACAACATTCCGGCGAGCAATGTGATCCGCCACTTCGACGTGACGGGCAAGCTGTGCCCCGCGTACTGGGCGGGGAGAGAAAACGCGGGCAAGTGGGAGAAGGAATTCCACGGCAGGCTCGCAGGGCCGGACTACCGCGCGCAGCTGCAAAAGCGCGCGGGCCTGACGGACGGCACGATGGATTACCTCTCGGCGTATCAGTACGGCGACGACCTGATCCGAAAGCTCGCGACGATGAAGTAAGGCACAGGGCGGGAGAGCGTTCGCGCCCTCCCGCCCGGGAAGAAAGGAGGGAAGGAGGGAATGCCTTCCAACTGGCTATACATCGACACGAATTTCCCGTCGTTCACGCAGAAAGAGAGCGACGGCGAGAAGATCGAGACGATGCAGGACTATCTCTTCATGCTCGTCGAGCAGCTGCGCTACACGCTGCGGAATCTCGACCTGAAGAACATGAACAAGGCGGCGATGAACGGCTTTTTACAAAACATCCGCGAGCCGATCTATGCCAAGATCGAGGACACGAACAAAAACGTGAACGAGCTGAGCATCACGGCAAAGGGGCTGAGCACGCGCATCAGCAATGCTGAGGGCAGCATTACGCAGCTCGGCGTGACGGCAGACGGCCTCGCCGCGCGGATCAGCAGCGCCGAGGGAAACATTACGCAGCTGGGCGCGACGGCAGACGGCCTCGCCGCGCGGATCAGCAGTGCCGAGGGGAACATCACGCAGCTGGGCGCGACGGCGAACGGACTGAGCGCGCGCATCAGCAGCAACGAGGGAAGCATCACGAACCTGACGGCGGACGTGAACGGCATTCGCACGCAGGTAAGCGGGAAAATCAACAGCTCGGAGGCGCAGACGCTCATCGACCAGAGCCTTGACGGGATCACGCTGGCGGCGACGAGCGGAGAGACCGGGACGGTCTTCAAGCTCAAATACAACGGCGCGGTGCTGGCAAGCACGGGCTCAGTCGACCTCTACGTAGATGCCGTCAATGTGTACGGTACGCTGACGGCGGAACGCCTGCAAGGCGGTTCGATCCGCATTCTGGACGACGACGGGAACAGATGCGGAACCATCTATTCAACCTACGCAAGCTCGGCAGACACGAAGATCGAGATCGACTCGGACGCGATCGAGCTCGGCGGCGACGACGGCAGTGTGTTCATTGGCTCTCGATGGGATCGGAGCACAAAGGCGTACTACGCTTCCATTGAGGTGGACGGATACTCGCAGGAGGTGCAGATCAAGGGCGACGTCATTCCGAACGCGGACGCGACCTACAGCCTCGGCAGCCGGAATTTCGTGTGGGACGCGATCTATTGCAGCACGGACACGCTGAACGGCTCGGACCGAAACATCAAGAACAGCATCGAGGCGCTGCCGGAGAAGTACGTGAGCATGTTTGAGCGCATCGAGCCGAAGCGCTACAAGCTCAACAGCGGCACGAGCGGACGCTTTCACACCGGGTTCATCGCGCAGGAGGTGGAAGCGGCGATGCAGGAGTGCGGCATTGACTCGCAGGAATTTGCGGGCTGGGCCGCTGCCAAACGCGAGGACGGCAGCGAAACATATTTCCTGCGGTACAGCGAATTCATTCCGATCCTGTGGGCGAAGGTACGCGAGCAGGAGAAGAGACTAAAACGATTGGAGGGAACGACATGAATGAGAAGATCAAGCAGGAAGCGGCGCAGGCGATGCGGCTCATCAGCATGCTGAACGTGAGCGGCGACGGCGTGGACGTGGTGGCGGCGGCGCGGCAGGCGCTGCGCAACATCATGGCCATCTGCGACGCGACGGCACCGCCGGCGGGAGAGAAGGGCGACGCGCCGGACGAAGCGAAAGGAGCGGCCAAAAATGAGACTGCCTGAAACACCGTATGCCGACGGCATCGGCAAGCGCGGGCAGCTGCAATTCTACGGGCTTGACCACAATCTCGGCGCGGCGGACGGCGGGCTGTGGGACATGCGCAACCTGACGAGCGACTACTATCCGCTGCTGGCAACACGGCCGAAGCGGAAGACGGTGCGCAAGCTCACGAGCGGCGGCGGGCTCTTCGCCTGGGACGCGCTCGCGTGGGTGGACGGAACGGGTTTCTACTACGGCGGCGCGAAAAAAGGCGACGTGACGGCGGGAGAGAAACGCTTTGCCGCCATCGGCGCCTACATCATCATTCTGCCGGACAAGAAGTACTACAACACCGTTTCGGGCGAGTTCGGCAGCTTAGAGAGCGCATGGAGCGGGTGGAGCCTGACGTTTACGAACGGGAAGCTCTTCGGAGAGGCGGCGGAGGCAAACACGATCCGCTGCGCGAATGTCAGATGGGCGAACTACTTCAAGCCCGGCGACGCGGTGACGATCTCAGGCTGCACGAAGCATACGGAGAACAACAAGACGCCCGTCATTCGAGAGATCGACGGGGACAAGCTCTACTTCTATGAAAACGTCTTCAAGCTGGACGGCAGTGAGGGGACGACGGAATACACCGAGAGCGGAAACTTGACGGTTCGACGCACGGTGCCGGATCTAAACTATCTATGCGAGAACGAAAACCGGCTGTGGGGCTGCGACGGCCGGACGATCTACGCGAGCAAGCTCGGCGACCCGTTCAACTGGAACGTATACGAGGGGCTGGACACCGACAGCTACGCCGTGGACACGGGCAGCGCGGGGGACTTCACGGGCTGTGTGAGCTTCCTCGGCTATCCGGTGTTCTTCAAGGAGGATCACATCTACAAGGTGTACGGCAGCCTGCCGTCAAACTTTGAGGTGATGGGCAGCGCGACGCTCGGCGTGCAGAAGGGCAGCGGCGGGAGCCTCGCCATCGCGGGCGAGCGGCTGCTGTATCTCTCGTCCTCGGGCGTGATGATCTACTCCGGCGGCATTCCGCAGAGCCTGCACGACGCCTTCGGGCAGACACGGCTCAAGAACGGGCGCGCGGGCAGCGACGGCCTCAAATACTACCTGAGCGCGCAGGACGAGAGCGGGACATGGAAACTCTACGTCTACGACACGCGAAAGGGCATGTGGCACATCGAGGACGAGACGCACGCGACGCACTTCTGCCGCCACGGCGGGAACACCTATTTCCTGACGGCCGGGGGCGAGATCGAGATGACGGGCAACATTCTGGACGCGCCGGAGGGGAGCGAAAACGAGGACGACTTCACCTGGTACGCAGAGACCGGCGACTTCACGGAGAAGGGGACGAGCCGCGCGACGAGCTACGACAGCGTGAAGAAGGGCATTGCCAAGATCGAGATCCGCATCGAGGTAGCGGCGGGAGCGGAAGCGAAGGTGCTGCTGCAATTCGACTCGGACGGGAAGTGGGTGCAGGCCGGGCAGACGCTGCACGCGGAGAAGAAGCGCAGCTACTACCTGCCCATCATTCCGCGGCGCGCGGATCACTACCGCATTCGCATCGAGGGCAGGGGCGAGTGCCGCGTCTACTCGATGACGCGCGAATACTACGCGGGCAGCGAGCTCAAATCGACAAGAGGCCCGCAGTAAAAAAGGAGGAAGGAGAAAGCAATGGCTTACACCTACGACGACTTTGAAAAGGCGAGAGCGGGCAGCGACGTATACTTTTCGCAGTACGACCTTGACCTTGCAAAGCAGCACCCGGAATTCGGCATGAGCGTGCTGGATCTCAAAAAGCAGTACGCGACCGCGCAGACGCCGGAGCAGCGCGCGCTCATCAACGCGCAGGCAAACGAGCTGCGCAAGAACTACGGCTACTATTCCGGCGGATCGGACGGCAGCAGCTACATCAGCACCGGCAAGTACGCGCCGAAGATCGACGAGACGCTCGACAAGATCGGCTCGTTCAAGCCGTTTGAGTACGGCAGCGCGCCGAGCTACGAAAACCGCTTCCAGCAGAAGCAGCAGGAGCTTTTGGACGCGGCGCTCAATCGAGATCCGTTCTCGTGGAGCAAGGAGACGGATCCGCAGTACAGCAGCTACAAAAAGACGTACCTGCGCGAGGGCGAGCGGGCAACGGCGGACGCGCTGGCGAAAGCAAGCGCCGCGAGCGGCGGGCGGCCGAGCTCGTTCGCCGTGAACGCGGCGACGCAGGCGGGCGACTACTACGCGACGAAGCTCTCTGACGTGATCCCGACGCTCTATCAGCAGGCATACGAGCGGTATCTCAAGGACTACCAGATGAAGCTGAGCGACCTGAACGCGGTGAACCAGCAGGAACAGCTGGACTACGCGAAGTATCTCGACCGGCTGAACCAGTTCAACACCGACAGGACCTTCGACTACAACAACTACCTCGGCGAGTATGGCCGCTTGCAGGACTACCTCGGCGGTTTGCAGGGGCAGGATCAGACGACATACAACCGCTATCTCGACGTGCTCGACCGCGAGCGGGAGAAGCAGCAGGCCGCGCAGGAGCTGAGCCGTGCCCAGATCGACGCGATGCTGCAAGTAGGCGTTTCGCCGAGCGCGGGGCTCATCGGCAAGAGCGGCTACGAAAACGAGTACATTCAGGCGCTCGAGAACTACTACAAGCAGCAGTCGGCGGCGAAGGCGAGCGGCGGCAGAAGCGGCGGGACCACGAGGCGGTCCGGCGGGACGAGCGGCGGAAATACGACCGACGGCAACGAAAGCGGGCTCGACTATCAGGGCCTTTTCGAGGCGGCGAAAAAGAGCGGCAATCCCAAGAGCTGGCTCTCGCAGAAGGCAAACTACAAGAAGTACGGCTTCACATCGGCGAGCGGGTTGTATTCCGACTATGAGAAGTGGGCGGCACGGCTCGGCACGATGCCGCAGGGGAAATTCATTGCGCTGCTGACCGGCTTCAACACGTCGCTCAAGAACGGCGAGGGCGAGCGGATCTATCAGACGCTCGACAACACTTGGCCGCTGCTGACGGATCAGCAGAAGAAAGACATGCAGGCAATGCTCAAGCAGTACGGATACGCATACGAGGAGGACTAAATGGGACGACTGGTGAGAATCAATCCGGCAACGGAGGAAAAGAACAGTCAGGCGGCGGTCGTAGCGACCGGCGCACATGGTCGTCTTGTCAGAACAGGGGACGTGCAGCGCACGTCCCCTGCGGGCAATACGGTGAAGCTGCCGTCCCGCGAAACGGAACGGGCAGACGAACTGGACAAGAGGACGACGCCGAGCAAGAGCCGGCAGGGGCAGAACCGGAGCTTCGGCGAACGGCTGGCCAAGGCGGCGGGAAGCGGTTTCGTTGCCGAGGGCGCGAACCTTGCCAACCTCGGCGGCGTGGCGGCAGATCGGCGCGGCGGCACGGAAATGAGCGCCGTTTACCGCAGGCAAGCAGAAACGCTTGACAAGCAGATCGCGGCGCTCGAAAAGTCGCTGAAAGACCCGACGATGACCGCGCAGGACATTCGGGAAACGAACGAGGCGCTCGCCATCGCACGCAGCGAGCGCGAGAAGTACGGCAAGGCCATCGAAAGCGGAGAAAAGACCGCGCTCGGCCTCTACGACACAGCCGACAAGGGATACTCCCTTGCAGAAAAGTGGGGAGAGGAAAGCACAGCGGGAACAAAGGGCATTGAGAAGGGCGCGCTCAAGATCGTTCCGGCAGCAACGCAGATTGGCTTGCAGTTGGCCGAGCGCGCGATCGCGCCGGGGTTCGATGTTGCGGGACGTGCTCTGTCTGCGGCGGGAGCGAATGCGGCAGACTACCGCCACAAGGCGGGAGAGCAGTACGACAAGGAAAAGGCCGCGCTGCGCGCGACGGTATCGGCGCTCGGTGTGGCGGCAGGCAGTGCGCTCTCCAAGGGCGTGAACGCGGCGGGTCTCAAGCTGCTGCGCGCGGCGGGAAAGCAGAACCACATTCTGCCGAACGTGCTGCTCGGCGGCGCAAACGCCGTAGGCTACGCGGCGGGTGAGACGGGCGCGAGCGAACTCTCCAAGGCGATGACCGAAGAGGACTACACGCCGGACTGGGGCGCCATCGGTCAGACGGCCATGACGGCCTTCGCCTTCGGCGCGATCACGAGCGCCATCAACGCCGCCGCCATGACAGGGCGCAACAAGCGCTACATGAACGAGCTGAACGACGCGGTGAAGGAGCGCTACGACTACGCAAAGCGCATCATCGAAGATCCGCGTGCGACGGCTGGCCAGAAAGCGGCGGGCGCCGAGTCCGTCATGAACGCTGCGGACAAGATGCGCGGCGCGCTCGACGAGCTTCAGGTGGTGGGCGCGCAGAAGGAAGTGGACGCGATGCGGGAATTCCTGCTGAGCATCTACGGCGAGATGATGCCATACACGGGCGCAGGCAGCGCGGGGGCAGGTACAGCCGGGATCGCGCCGGTGACGCCGGGCGGCGGGATCATGACCGTGCGGCCGGGCGAGGGCGCAAATCCAATGCAGGAGGCAGTGCCGCCCGCCCCAATCACGCCGAGAGCGGCGGGCGCAGCAGCGGCGCAGCAGAATACCATGCCCGCACAGCCTGCGGCGGCGCAGGAGGGCGCGCGGGACGTGGGCGAGGGTAATTTGACGCCCATGCCGCAGAGCGCCGCACAGGGCGCGCAGGAGGCGAAAGCGGACGCGCTGGACGCGGGCGGGCGCGTGCCGCTCGATCAGTACGCGACGCCGGAGAACGCGCAGCGAGTCTCGCAGGAGATCAACGACGGAACGCTGGCGGTGGATTCGCACAACAAGATCTACCGCGTGGACGCGGGCGAGCACATCGACCGGAGAGACAGCGCGAGCGTGGGCGAGCGGAGCGTGAACGCCTTCCAGTTCGACCACCCGGAGCTGCACCAGTACTTTGCGGAAGCGGCGGCGGATCTTTCAGAGGAAATGAGCTTCGCTCAGCGCGGCGGCGAGCTTGTTCGCAGGACAAGTCGCGAGGCAGGCGACGACGAGTACATTCGCACCAAGCGCGGCGTGAGCGAGCGGATCGCGCGGCTGCTCGACGACGAGGGCGTGCGCTACGACGACATTGACCGCTCGATCGAGGCCATCATTCACAACCACGGGCAGGAGAACTTCGCCGCGGCAAAGCGCGTGGAGCTGCTGCTTGATGAGATGCTGACAAACGGCTACACTGACATTCACGGGCGATACGTCGCGCCGAATGAACGATACATTGAAGCAAAAAGAGCCATTCCCGGCGCGGACACGAGCGCGCGGACGCGCGAAGAACTGCCGCTGTGGGACATGGCGGAAGGAAAGGACGGAGGGGTCTATGGACAGACAAAAGAACAGAACCATGCCGGAGGGGCTGAGTTTGCCGAAGCCGGCGGGCAGCGTGCCGATGCCGTGGCAGCGGAAGGTGATCTATACCGTGGAGACGGACGACGGGGAGCTGCTGAGCCTGGGGCCGGAGGAGCTGGCCAACTACGCAAAGGCGCAAAAGGAGAAGAATACCGAAAGGTAGTAGAGCAGCGGCGGAAGGCCGCAGTGCTTGAAGCGGTCACAAGCGCGCAGGAGCTGGGCGTGCCGGGCGGCACGGAAAGCCAGACACTGCACGTGCTGCCGGAGGAAGCGTGGGACGACGAGCTGCGAGAATTCGCCGCCTGGGCGCGAGAGCGCGGCGTGCAGCGCGTGACGATGGTGACGGGCCTTTTGCAGGTGAACACCGAGCATGGGGCCGTGGGCGTTCGCGGAAGCATCAACCGCAGCAGCGGCGAAATGGTGCTGCGCGTGGACCCGGACGGAAGAGCTTCCGCTTCGGAGATCGGCAAGCACGAGATCGGGCACCTCATCACGGAGGAAGCGGACGTGCGCGCGTTCATGGAAGAAGTGAAGCGCGGCGGGAACTGGCGCGGGATCTACGAGGTCTATGAACGCTGCTATGAGCCGCTGACGGGCGGATATGTCGGCATGACGGCGGCAGAGCGCGAGCTGTACGTCTGGGAAGAGATCATGGAGGACGCCTACGCGGGGCTCGACAGCTACGGCCAGAGGGCGAGCCGCTACCACGATCAGGCGGTCGAACTTCTCGACCGCGCGCCGGAAGCGCCGGTGCAGGCGGTCAGCGAACCGGAGAACGTGCGGCTGCGCGCGGTGGACGAGCCGAAGGGCAGAGGGCCGCCGGAGAGATTTTCCTACGCAGGGCGCGACGCCGGGAACGCAGACCTTGAGGCGCTGCACGAGGCAGAGCGCTACGAGATGCAGGGCGTGGACGCCGAGACGATCCGGCAGAAAACGGGCTGGTTCCGCGGCGCGGACGGCAAGTGGAGATGGGAGATCGACGACAGCGGTATGAAGCTGCGCACAGACGCAGCAGACATCTCCAACTACACCACGCTGGGCGAGCTGGTGGACGCGCCGGCGCTGTTCGCCACCTATCCGGACATGAAAGACATGGACGTAACGTTTCACAATTTGGAGCGCGGGCAGCTCGGCGGGTATAACCGCAGGTTCGACAGCATTGAACTGAGCCGCGACCTGAAAAACAGACCGGAGGCACTGTTGAATTCCCTCATTCACGAGGTACAGCACGCCATTCAGCAAAGAGAGGGCTTCACACCCGGGGCAAATCTGAAATACTGGAACAGAAAACTCGAAGAGGGATATGACGGCAGGGACGCCGAAACCAGGCGCGAAGGCGCGCGGCTGCACAAGCAGTATGAGCAGATGGGGGCAAACGATCCCGAGTTTATGCGCAGCATGGAAGAACTGAACGCCATGGCGCCGACGGTGCCGCGCGGGAAGATCGACCTGGAAACATGGGAGCAGGTCGAGCCGGATCCGCCGGAATGGGTGCGCTTCGACGAAAGGCGCGACCAGCTGGAAGAAAAATACGGCGACCGCGTGTGGGATTATTTCAGCCTGCGCGACAGCATTGACAGAAACGCGAGGGACAGCAGACTGCCGGGAGACCTCTACCGCGACACGGCGGGCGAGATCGAGGCGCGGGACGCTGCCGCGCGGCGCGGCCTGACGGTGGAAGAACGCAGGAACCGCAAGCCGGACACCGGCGACGAGAACACGGTGTTCGCGGACGGGAGCGGTGGCGGGTACGCTATGAGCCAGAGTGAACAGGACAGCGTAAAGAAACAGTTGCGAGATTACCAAGAGACGCTGGGAAATATGAAAGCCGTTGCCACAATTCATGACAACGGCTGGAAAGGTATGAGCACAGGCGAATTTCGGCAGAAGATCGTAAACGATCTAAAGAAGACCGGATACCGTGTCGATAATCCGGACATCGGAACGATTGAATTCGATGAAAAGCTGCTAAACCGAAGCCTGAATTACATTCAGACTGATGCGGAAGCAGCGGCATATCAGGCCATACCGAGGGTGTTGAAACGCGGTATTGAAATCAGCGGACACGGCGACCACAAAGGACGCGGATACGAAACGTTAACCATTGCGGCCCCTGTGGAGCTGAATGGAAAACGCGGGAATATGGCGGTGGTGGTGATGAGGACGAAGGGCAACCGCTACAAGGTGCACCGAATCCTGACGCCAGACGGAAAGGCTTTTGCGCTGCCGGAAATGGCAAACGCAGTGTCTACCTCCGTCGGGGGCATCACCGAAGGCGCCAAATCTTCGGGAGAGGTCGCACCGGCCATCAACACTGCGTCTATGCGTAGTATATCCAAAGACGGCAAAAGTGTCAAGTACAGCACATTCAACGAGGAAGTGGCGCGGCAGCTGGCGGGCGAGGAACGGGGTAAGGTGAAGTTCTCGGCGGAGGACGAGGGCGACGGCAGATACCTCGCAGACCTCGACGACAGGTCGATCGAAGAGAGGAAGAAGAGCATCTCGCTCGATGAGGCGATCAATGAGCTTTATCGACAGAAGGGGCTTTCGTACCGATTCTATTCCAGCGACGACCCAATGTCCCGCGCCGGATACGCGATGTTCGCCGATGAACCGGATAGAGCCGGAAGCGGGTACGGAGGCGACAAAAAGAGAGCATTCTCCGTAGAAGAATCTTCCCTGACGGACATTTCCAACATCAAGGAAAAGATCATTGAGGCGCGCCACAATACAGACGAGAATACACCGTGGGAACTGGAAGACTATGAGGACGTGGACGACGACAGCTTTGCAGAGCTTTTTGACCCGGAAGACATCGTTGACAGCGCTGCCGCTTACGACGACGAAAGCCTTGTATCGTGGCTGTGGAATAACGTTCTGGAGCCGAATGACATTGCCGGCATAAAGACGAGCGATGGCGCGGTAGCGTTTTCGCCGGACATCATCAAGCGCAACCTCGCGGCAGAGATCGCATTCGGCAGGAGCAACGGGGACGACGTCAGGTTCTCGGCGGAGGATACGACCGACAGCACAGGCCGCGAGCTGACGGCGCAGCAGCGAGAGTATTTCAAGGATAGCAAGGTGAGGGATGAACAGGGGCGGCTGCTGACGCTCTATCATGGGACGACGGCTTATGGCGAATTTACGAAATTCCGGAGAGGACGTTCTGGCTGGCTTGGCCCTGGCATTTACCTTACAAACAATCTTTCATACGCCGAAAGATACGCAAACAGCATGGGAGAGGGAAACGGGCATCTGTATAAACTATATGCGAATGCAATAAATCCGTTAGTCGTACATGACGGGAACCCTGTTCCAGAAATTCTTTTTGCTGCATACGGGAGAAAAAGCGTTTATAAAAACCGTTCTGCCAAACAGAGCAATGATGCAATGATCATTACCACTGCTGACATTAAAAAATTGCGAGAAAAGGGGTACGACGGGATTCGGTGGGACTTTGGAAAGTCCACGGAGTTGTCCGTTTTCTCTCCGGAGCAGATCAAAAACGTTTCCAACGAAACGCCGACCGACGATCCGGACATTCGCTTCTCGGCGGAGGATGAAGACGGCGACGAGTGGAACAGGGAGCTTGAACGCATGCCGGAGAGCGTGCAGGAGGCCGTGCGGCGTGTGAAGGGATCGCGCGGCGGCAGCATGAGAGAGTTCCCGAATCTGGACGCCTATCTTTCCGACAAGGGCGCGCGGCTGGCGGCGGAAAAGGCCGAGCGGCTGCGGAACAGGGGCAAGGACGAATTCGGCGGCACAAAGGCGCTCGAAAAGCTGGGCGTGAAGATCGAGAACAGCGCGGGCGATTACAGCGTCGTTGACCAGCTCATCGCCAACGACCAGGCAGCGAAGACCATTCAGCGAGAGACGCGAAAGGCGATCAAGCGCCTTGGCGCGACGCCGAAGGAGCAGAACTTCGCGCGGAACATCGCATCCGGCCTGTACGACGAGGAGGACATTCCCACGACGATGAACCGCGGCAAGGTGATGCAGCTCGCGGACTACTACAGCGCAGAGAAGTCCATGTCGACAGACCTCATCAAAGAGCGCAGACGAGAGATCAGCGAAAGGCTGCAAGAAAAGATGGAAGACCTCTTCGACGAGCGCTTTGAAGGAGAATTCACCGCGCCGAAGCGCGGGAAGGGTATCGCGCCGGAGAGCGGCCTCGCCCTGTATCACCGCACGCCGCAGCGCAGCATGCGCGCGATCTTCGGCTGGGACAGAGGGCAGCAGATCAACGAGGCGATTTTCGAACCGGTCTACGTCAACGAGCAGGAGAGAAAGCGCTTCGTCAATCGCATGCACGACGAGGTGCGCACCTTCAAGGGTGCGGACGGCGAGGACGCGGCGCTGACGCAGCGTGAACGCGCGCTGGCACAGCTCATGATTGAGGGCAAGGCCGTGGAGGAAATGGTCGGCAAGAGCGAGATCAAGCAGCAGATCATTCACGCGGCGGAGAACCTGCTCGACGGCGCGGAGATGACGGACGCGGCGAGGGAATTCGGCCTGCACGGCAAGGAGGAGCGCGAGCTTGCGCAGCGCTACGCAGACTGGCTCGAAACAAAGAGAGAGCTGGACAGCGGAAGCGTGGACAAGGCGAGAGTGGAGAACGCGGCGAAAAAGTACAGCGGGCTCTATGATGAATTCTATGCCGCGATCAACGACTTCCTTGTGGCGCACGGCTACGAGCCGATCGGCTTTATCAAGGGCTACGCCCCGCACTTCCAGCCGGAAGCGGAGAGCGGCAAACTCGAAAGAGCACTCAAGGCGATCGGCGTCGATCTGGGCGCGGAGGTCGGCAAGCTGCCCGCGAGCATCGCGGGATTGACGAAGGAGTTCAAGCCGAACAAGCGGTACAATCCGTTCTTCCAGCACCGAAAGGGAACGAGCACGGACTACGATATTCAGAAGGGCTTTGAGAAGTACATCGACTATCTCAGCGACGTTCTGTATCATACGGACGACGTGATGCGCGTGCGCGCGGCGGCGAAGTATTTCCGCAGGAAGTACGCGCCGGACGACATCAGCGCGCTGATCGAGCAGGCGGAAGACCTGAAATTCGCAACGCCGGAGGAAAAGGAGCTGTTCCTGAAAACGAACGGCATCGTCGACGATGACGTCAAGCTCAGCTACCAGGCGATGAACCGGGCGATGGAACAGTACACCGAAGGGCTCTTCAACGACGTGACGCAGACGACGAAATACGGCGATCTTGTCACATGGCTGGACGACTACGGGAACAAGCTCGCCGGAAAGCAGCTCTTCAACGACCGCAGCATGGAGCGCGAGGTCGGGCGCACGTCGCTGAACGTGGGGCGCAAGCTCGTGAGCACATTCGCCCGTGCGAACGTTGCGGGCAATCTCTCATCCTCGCTGAACCAGACGGCGCAGCTGCCACTCATCGCGGGCGAGCTGGGGCCGAAGTACGTCGCCGAGGCGATCGGAGACATCGCAAGCGGAAAGGCGAAGGGCGACTTCGCCGACAGGAGCGACTTCCTGACGGAGAAACGCGGCATCCGCTACCTGACGAATACGAAGGGCGACAAGATCACGGAAGCGCTCTTCTGGCCGCTCGAGCGCATGGACTACCTGATGAGCACCATCGCCGTGCGCGGCAGATACCGCAAGGAGCTGGCCGAGGGCAAGAGCGAGAAGGAAGCCCTGCGCGCGGCGGACCGATGGGGCCGCGACGTGATGGGATCGCGCTCGAAGGGCACGGCGCCGCTGACGTTCCAGTCGAAAAACCTCATTTCGCAGATGGTCAACCTGTTCCAGGTCGAGGCGCTGAACAGCTGGGAACACGTTTCGCAGGACATTTTCGGGCCGGGGCTGCGCGAGATGGAAGCAAAGCTCGGGAAAAAGGAAGCCTCGCGGCGGCTGGCGGGGATCATCGTCGGCACGCTGCTCGGCGCGTTCCTGCTCAACCGAGTGGACGAAGAGTTGTACGGCGGCACGCCGGCGCAGTTCGATGTGCTGGGACTGCTGGCAGGCTTCCTCGCATCCGGCAACGGACTGACGACAAACGAGCAGCTGGGCGTGTGGCTCGACGATGTGTGGCAGAAGATGACCGGCGAGCGGCTCTTCGGCACGGACGAAGACGCGGGGAACGACAAGTTCAACCTCGCGGCGGCGGCAGAGGACACCTTGTACAACATCAGCAACGATGTGCCGTATGTGCGCAACGTCTCCGGTCTGCTCGGCGTGGGAGACCAGACGCTGCCGATGCCGGATCTGTACGGCACGGCGAAGGGGATCGGCGGCGCATTCGCGGACGCGGCCGAGGGAGACATGCTCAGCTTCAGCGAAGAGATCGCGCGGCAGCTCATGGGCCTTGCGGGAGACACCCTGCCGGGCGGCCGACAGGCCGAGAAAACCGCGCAGGGCATCGAAGCCGTTGCACGCGGCGGATCCTACAAGGGCAGCGGCGACAACAAGCGGCTGCAATACCCGGTGGAATCGCTGCTGGAAGACCCATGGACAGCGCTGCGGGCAGCCATCTTCGGCAAGAATGCAATTCCGGAATCCCGCACCTACTGGGCGGCGGGCGGCAAGGCGCTGAGCGCGGCACAGACGAGGCTCTACGAAGATCTCGTGGACAGCGGTCTGAGCCGGAAGCGGGCATACGAGATCCTCAAGCGCTTCAACGACGCGACGGCGGATCTGGAAGCCGACCGGGACAAGAACGGGAACCCCATCGGCGGGAGCAAGAAGGAGAAGATCGTCAAGGAGATCAACAAGCTGCCGCTGAACAGAAAGCAGAAGAACATGCTCTATCTCAGCAGAGGGTACAGTGAGAAGGATCTGAACAGCTTGCCGTGGAACTGAAAATGATGAAGGGCGGGGCCGGGAGGCCTCGCCCTTTGTTGATTCAATTACTCCCAGTGATGGAACTCCCGGACAAATTGCTTCGCCCTCGCCTTATTCTCCGCGACATATTCTGCGAAAATGGGAGAACGGCTCTCGCTGGCATGTGACTCCATGACGGAAAAGGCAAACGAAGGGAAGTCGATAGGAACATAAACGTCTTTCTTCCGACCGATTGGTTTATTCTTACGCCCCAATTCGCACAAAGTGCGATAAGATTCAATGGCGCTCCAATTAAAACGAACCGCTTCGTCATAATCAATTTCGCCAGAGAAGGACAGGCCGGCAATGAAACCGGATACAAGCCCTTCCTGCCGGGCGGCGCGGTTCTCCCCGCTTGGCGCATCGGATGCGCGAGTCAGCGCAAAATAAAGGGCTGCAGCGATAACGCAAAACAGTTCAAAAACGCCGAAAAAGTCTCGCCGCGCCGCATCGACTGCGCGAACAACGAAGCCAAGACAGCCGACAGAGAGAATAGCAAGTAACAGATAGTAAAAGATTTTTTTCACAACAAGCACCTCACTTTAGGGACACCATATCGGAAAAGCGGCGGTTTGTCAAATCAGGGTCTAACAAACCAACACGAAATATTTTCAAAAATTCCCTTTTGTACTTGACATATTATATCATATGTGATATATTTATACCATCGTAAAGGACAAAACCACAGACGCGGCAAAAACAGGACAACGATCCGGCACTGCTCCGGGAGAAAGGACAGAGAAATGTTTACGATCTACTATAACAACGGACTTTGGGATGAGTGCGACGGCACTTTGGACGAGGCGAAAGCCATGGCCGACGAGCGCGCCGGATATACTCAGTGCGATATTTCGATTGAGGACGAAAACCGCGAGGAAGTAGCCCGGCGCAGATGGTACGATGTTCCGTTCGATCCATCCGAAACGGAAACCGCCGAAGATGATGTGATCCAGTTCGGAACCCTTGGGTTCTATGACCGCTGGAACTGAGCGGAGGCCATCACCATGACGATCAAGCAATATCGCGAAGAGCTCGGCATGACGCAGGCGCAGCTTGCCGCTGCGCTGGGCGTCGCACAGAACCACATTTCCCGCTGGGAGCACGGCACCGTGAATCCGAGCACGGACACCCTGCGAAAGATGGCAGAGATCTTCTCCTGCCGCATGGACGATATAACGCCCGCGGTCAAAAAGCTCAAGGCAAAGGATATTTTTACCCGCGAGGCCTACGAGGGACTAACTGCCGATCAGCGCCGCAGAGAGTTGAAGGTCCAGCAGGCGTGCGAATACAGCGGATGGCGCGGGTACCCAACGACCATGCACTTGCTGGTGGAACGTATCCCGGCGGAGTGGTGGGATACGTACAGTGCACAGCAGATCGGCGAAACGATGGCGCTGCTCAAAGCTGCTTATGATGACGGCGTAGCCTTTGGGCGCGAGCACCAGGAAATGCAAGGTTGACATTTTCGAATTTCCGTGATACATTGATGATGTCGAGTATGAGAGGCGCTCATACTCGGAGCGGCACGATCCTGCCGCCGCGGATTGAAATATGTTAAAAAGCAATTACAAAGCGGAAAAAGCACCGACGATTAGTCGGTGCTTTTTTCTTGCCCATTTGCAATTTTTGCATACGCCCTCGCGGCAAAAAAGCAACCGCATACACAAAACAGCTTTATGGTTAAATGGATTCTGGGCCTCCATATTGGCTGATGATCGCCGCGGCGAGTTTGGGATTCGGATTTTTGATCTTGACCGGATACTGTAACTTTTTTTCATAGACAAACATTTACTTTTCTCCCTCCAGATCCCAGGGCCACGGATCGCTCAGCCACTTGAAACTGCCCGGCGTCAGATCCGTTTTCAAAAGGGGCCCATACTGCTTTTCATAGGTCTCGCGCCCCTCGCGGCCAAGCTTGATATACGACCAGTAGAGGTTCAGAACCTCGGTGTCCTCCGGGTGTGTGGTGAGATAAAGCCCCAGCTCGTCGATGGCAAAATCGAGCGCCATCAGCTCTGAGAGCGCCGTGTTGACGGCGGGGAACTTCGTCTTCATCTGCGCGTGAAAGGGTAGGTTCAGCCCCGGAAACAGCGTGCCCGCCCGAAGCGCGTCCTGCTGGGAATAGCGCTCCGGATCGTTTTTCTGCATGGGGACATAGGGAAAAGCCAACGGCGCATAGCAGCCGTTCGGCAGCGAGCCCGTACCGGACTCGGCGCGCATGGCTTTGTTGTCGTCCAAAGAAGTCTCCTCCTTGCAAAGAATTGGGCGTCTGCCCATCTCATCTTATGCGGCGGAAGAAAAAAGGGAAGCGGGGCTTTTCTTTTTGTTCAATGTCCTGTATAATGAAAGGCACATAAGGCCGCGCCGCGGGGCATAAATTGTTCCCGGGGTGAGGGAATTGTTTCTGGTTTTGGGAAGAAAGGCGCTCAGCGCCGTGTTTGCGCTGCTGCTCGTACTGTCGGCTCTTGCCGTCAGCTTTGCTCTGCCGCCGAAAGCAGCCCAAACAAGCGGCGCAGCGGCAGTTTGGAATACCGTCTGGGTCATCGATGCGGGACATGGCGGGGAAGACGGCGGCGCCGTCGGCGCGGACGGCAGCAGGGAAAGCGACATCAACCTCGCTATTGCCCGGCGGCTCGAAGGGCTGCTCATTCTTCTCGGAGAAGAAACGCGCATGACGCGCACCGATGACCGCTCGATTCACTCAGAAGGTGCCGCCACGCTGCGGGAAAAGAAGCGTTCCGACCTTAGAAACCGCGTCGCGCTCGTTAACGGCACGCAAGGTGCTATCCTTGTCAGTATTCACCAGAACAGCCTTCCGTCGTCTAAAAGGACGCACGGTGCGCAGGTATTCTATGGAATAGAAGAGGGAAGCGCAGCGCTTGCGAACGCCGTGCAGCGCTTGCTCAACGAGACGGTCAACCTGGAAAATCAAAAAGCGGAAAAGAGCATCGATCCGTCGATCTATCTGATGAAAAATGTCACTGCGCCCGCGATTTTGATCGAGTGCGGTTTTTTGAGCAATGAGAATGAAACGGCGCTCTTAAAAAGCGCCGACTATCAGCAAAAGTTAGCGGTCGTAATCGCAACCGGACTGTTGCGGCCAGCACAGTAAAGCAAAAGAGGTTTACAATATGGCAAAGGCAAAAAGCGTATTTTTCTGCATCGAATGCGGCAACGAAACGCCAAAATGGGCGGGCCGCTGCCCGAGCTGCGGCGCGTGGAACACGCTCGTGGAGCAAAGCGTCAGCGACACCGCCAAGCCGAAGGCAAGCGGGCGCAGCCGCTCACTGCGCGCGAAGGCGCGTCCCATCGGCGAGCTGGATACCGCGCAGGAGATCCGTTTTCCCACCGGCATGGGGGAGCTGGATCGTGTGCTGGGTGGGGGCGCCGTGCAGGGCTCGCTCGTGCTCGTCGGCGGCGCGCCGGGCATCGGAAAATCCACTTTGATGCTGCAAATCTGCGGAAAGCTGAGTGAAAACGCTAAGATCCTGTATGTTTCCGGCGAAGAATCGCCGCGTCAGCTCAAGCTGCGCGCCGACCGCCTTGGCGTACAGTCGGACAAGCTGTATGTCCTGTCGGAGACCTGCCTTGGCGATGTGTTGCAATCCGTTGAAGAGGAAAAGCCGGACGTTCTGATCGTCGACTCCATTCAGACGCTCTATCAGGATTCGCTGGAATCGCCTGCGGGCAGCGTAGCGCAGGTGCGCGCCTGCACGCTGGAGCTGATGCAGCTCGCCAAAGGGGAGGGCATCACTGTTTTCGTCATCGGACACGTCAATAAGGAGGGCTCGATCGCAGGCCCGAAGGTATTGGAGCACATGGTCGACTGCGTGCTGTACTTCGAAGGCGAAGCACACATGAGCTACCGCATCCTGCGCGCGGCAAAAAACCGCTTTGGCGCGACGAATGAGATCGGTGTCTTTGAAATGCGCAGCGAGGGCCTTGTCGAGGTGCCGAATCCTTCGGAAATGCTGCTTTCCGGCCGCCCGGACGACGCGCCCGGCACCTGCGTCACCTGCGTGATGGAAGGCCAGCGCCCGGTGCTGGCCGAGGTGCAGGCGCTGCTCGCGCCCGCGGCGCAATCGGTCTCGCGGCGAACGAGCAACGGCTTTGACTACAACCGCGCCGCCATGCTGATGGCGGTGCTCGAAAAGCGCGGTGCGCTCAAGGTATCCGGCTGCGACGCGTTTCTGAATGTCATCGGCGGACTCAGTGTGGACGAGCCGGCGGCAGACCTTGCCGCCGTGCTGGCACTCGCGTCGAGTTATCTTGACAAGCCCATCGGCAACCACGTCGCCGCCATCGGCGAAGTCGGCCTCACGGGCGAGCTTCGCAGTGTGAACCACTTGAGCGAGCGGCTGAGCGAAGTACACCGTCTGGGCTTTGAGACCTGTATCATTCCAAAGCAGCGCAAGGATCAGATCCGCACGCCGCAGGGTCTTGCGCTCATCGAAGTGCGCAACATCGCTGAAGCGATGCGCGCCATCGTACAGGCGTAAGCACCGCAAGCAATGCAGTGCAACCAAAATCTGTACAAAGCGCGTCACGATAATATCCCACACTCAGACAAGGAGGTTTGCGGCTGAAACGGTGTCAAAATACGCGATTTCCGGGGAAGCGGCAAAATTCCCCTCCCCTAAATTGAACAAAATTTTTATTTTGTTCAATTATGTATGGAGGAAGAAACCGTCCATTCCCCCTGTCTTTTCAGCGCGCTTTGCGCGTTGCGATCACGCGATCCTTTTGACATTCCATACAGTCACCTGACAACATGAACGACTACCGCTTGGAATCGCCGCCGATCCTGCGCGATTTTCTATCGTATCACGAGACCATCAAAGCACACTCGCAGAAAACGGTCGACGAATACTTCCTCGACCTTCGGAACTTTTTCCGCTATTTGAAGCAGTCGCGCGATCCCTCCCTGCGCGATCTTCCTCTCAGCGAGATCTCCATCATGGACGTGGATCTCGACTTTGTGAAAAATGTAACATTAACCGACATTTACGCCTACATGACCTATTTGAGCCGCGACCGCGTGCAGCACCAGAACAGCGACATATCCGATTACGGCTTAAATGCCGCGTCCAGAGCGCGAAAAATCGCGACAATTCGGTCTTTTTATAACTATTTAGTCAATAAGGCGCACCTTTTGGACACAAATCCCTGCAAGGATCTCGACTCCCCCAAGATTAAAAAAACGCTGCCGAAGTACCTGACGCTCGATGAAAGCGTGCAGCTTTTGCAGTCGGTCGACGGACAGAACCGCGAGCGCGACTACTGCATTCTGACGATTTTTCTGAACTGCGGGCTGCGCATTTCCGAGCTTTGCGGCCTTGATTTGCAGGACATTCAGGACGACGCACTGCGCGTGCTCGGCAAAGGCAACAAGGTGCGCATCGTCTACTTAAACGATGCCTGCAAGGACGCGCTCAAGCGTTATCTCGCCGTCCGCCGCCCCATCTCCGGCCGCGACCACAATGCCCTCTTTCTCTCGTCGCGCAACGAGCGCATCAGCCGCTCGAGCGTCCACGCGCTCGTCAAAAAGCACCTGAGCGCCGCGGGGCTCGACGCTTCAGAATACTCCTCGCACAAGCTGCGCCACACGGCGGCAACGCTCATGCTGCAAAATGGCGTGGACGTCAAAGCCGTGCAGGAGGTGCTCGGGCATGAGCATCTGAACACGACGGAGATCTATACGCACATCGATAACGATGCGCTGCGCGTGGCTGCAAAGGCAAATCCCTTGTCGCATGTAAAGATGAAAAAGAACAAGGAATCAAATTGACTTTCCCCGCCTGATCCGATATACTTATTTGTTGATGAAATGTATTTTTCAAGGAGGGTTTCCATGAATACCAAAGAGCTTTCCCCCATCTGCCGGCAGGTGCGGCGCGACATCATCACGATGACCGCCAACGCCGGCAGCGGCCACCCCGGCGGTTCGCTGTCCGCGGTGGAACTGATGACCAGCGTTTTCTTCAACCACATGCGCGTTGACCCCAAGAACCCGCACGATCCCAACCGTGATCGCTTCGTGCTCTCCAAGGGTCATGCCGCCCCCTGCTATTATGCGGTGCTCGCCGCCAAGGGCTTCATCTCCCGCGACGAGTACGCAAACTTCCGCCAGCTCCACTCCATCCTGCAGGGCCACCCTGACGCGAAGAAGGTCCCCGGTGTGGACGCTTCCACCGGTTCTCTCGGTCAGGGCGTGTCCATCGCCGTCGGCATGGCGCTCGGTGCCAAGCATCTCGGCAAGGATACGAAGGTCTTCGCCCTCGTCGGCGACGGCGAGAGCCAGGAGGGTCAGATCTGGGAGGCTTACATGGCCGCTGCGCACTATAAACTCGACAATCTGACCGTCATCATCGACAACAACGGGCTCCAGATCGACGGCACGAATGATCAGGTCATGAGCCTTGGTGATCTTCCCGCCAAGCTGCGCGCCTTCGGCTTCGATCTCATCGAGCTGCCCGACGGCAATGATCTTGACGCCATCGAGGCAGCGCTCTCCAAGCCCACTATGCCCGGCAAGCCCAAGGCGATCCTCGCCCACACGGTCAAGGGCAAGGGCGTTT
>OKSI01000031.1_pt1 | contig 48325 bp, 40 predicted proteins | sample 1606221 | NCBI WGS metagenome assembly OKSI01 (sample SAMEA3879540, study PRJEB24766) | human gut metagenome | biome: human-associated habitat; feature: feces | place: USA | collected 1985/1987 | reverse complement strand
GGGGTCAAGGGGCGGAGCTCCCTTGTGGGGCTTGGGGCAACGCCCCAACTGCTGCACCGTTAGACCAGTTATGCCAAACGCGACAATTCCGCTCCACGAGCGCTGAACAGCGAAGCGCTTTCAGCGCAGCGGTTGTATCTTTGCGCGTCCGCAGACGCGCCCCCAATCAGCATTACCCATAACCTGCACATTGTCGCGCCGATGGGCGCGACCGGATAGCATGGCAAAACAAAATGCCCTGCGTGAACAGCGCCGAAGCAGCTGCGCACGCAGGGCAAGAGAAGGATGATAGATTACATCTGATACTATTTCCAAATCCATCTGGAAACAATGCGAAATTTCCCCCAAACAAGCACATCAAAAAACCCTGCGGTTTGAACCCGCAGGGCAATTTTTATAGGGAAAGAAGAACTCAGACCTTCCAAATCTCCTTCGCGTACTGCGCAATCGTGCGGTCGGAGGAGAACATGCCTGCGCTGGCGATGTTCATCAGGCACTTGCGCGCGAAGGACAACTCGTCGCGGTAATCGCGGTTGACCGCCAGTTTCGCGTCCACATAGCTGTGGAAGTCGTGGAGGATGAAGTAGTGGTCGGGCTTGTGCCAGCTTGCGCCCAGCAGCAGGGAGGACACCAGCTCCTTGATGGAGCCGTCCGGGTCGGGGAAGGTGCCGTCCACCATCGTGTCCAGCACGCGCGCAATTTCCTTGTCGGCCTTGTAAATCGCGCGCGGGTCGTAGCCGTTCTTCTTCAGCGCGTTGATTTCTTCAACCGTCGCACCGAAAATGTACTCGTTCTCGCGGCCTGCCTGCTCGGTAATCTCGACGTTTGCGCCGTCATATGTTCCCAGCGTGACCGCGCCGTTGAGCATCAGCTTCATGTTGCCCGTGCCAGACGCTTCCGTGCCGGCGGTGGAAATCTGCTCGGACACATCCGCCGCGGGAATCAGCTTCTCCGCCCACGAGCAGTTGTAGTTGTGCACGAACACCACCTTCAGCAGGGAAGAGGTGTCAGGGTCGTTGTTCACCATGTCGGCGACCATGTTGGTCAGGTGGATAATCGCCTTGGCGCGCGCATAGCCCGGCGCAGCCTTCGCACCGAAGATGAACGCCGTGGGCGTGAAGTCGGTCAGCGTACCGTCCTTCAGGCAGAAATACAGGTGCAGGATGGACATCGTGTTCATCAGCTGGCGCTTGTATTCATGCAGACGCTTCACCTGAATGTCGAAAATCATGTTCGGGTCGAGCTTCACGCCTTCGCGCTTCTCAATCTCGGCGGCAAGCTGCGCTTTCTTTTCCTTCTTCACGGCGATGAACTCGCGGCACAGGTCGTCGCTGATCTGCGGCTTCAAGGCTTCCAGTTTGTCCAAATCGGTCAGGAAGCCGCTGCCGATGTGCTTCTCAATCAGCGCGGTCAGTTCCGGATTGCACAGCCCCAGCCAACGGCGCTGCGTGATGCCGTTCGTCTTGTTCTGGAAGCGCTCCGGGTACAGCGCGTACCAATCCGCAAACACGTCGTCCTTGAGGATTTCGGTATGAATCGCGGCGACGCCGTTCGTGGCGACGGTCGCATAAACCGCCAGCTGCGCCATATGCACCTGATTGTTCCAGATGATGCAGCGGGTTGCCTTGACCTCCGCACCGCGTGCAGCCATGTCCGCCTTGAACTTCGCGTCGATTTTGCGGATGATGGCAACAAGCTCCGGGCAGACGCTTGCAAGCAGCGCCAAATCCCACTTTTCCAGCGCTTCCTGCATCACGGTGTGGTTCGTGTACGCAAAGACGTTGCGGACAATCTCAAACGCAGCGTCGAACGTGAAGCCATCTTCCATCAGCAGGCGGGTCAGCTCCGGAATCGCCATGACCGGGTGCGTGTCGTTCAGCTGCACGGCGTGTTCCTCGGCGAACCACGCATAATCGTCGCCGTGACGCTTCTTGTAGGCGCGCAGCATATCCTGCAGGGACGCACTGACCAGCACATACTGCTGCTTGATGCGCATCTGCTTGCCTTCGCGGCGGTCGTCGTTGGGGTAAAGGAACTTGGTGATGTCCTCCGCCTTGTTCTTGTCGGCGGATGCCTGCGCGTAATGCTGATTGTTGAAGGCAGTGAAGTCGATTTCGTGCAGGGATTCGGTCTGCCACAGGCGCAGCGTGCCGATGTTCTTCGCGCCATAGCCGATAATCGGCATGTCGTAGGGGACAGCCAGCACGTCGCCGGTCTTCATTTTCACGACGACTGCTTGGTCAACGCGGCGGATGCTCCACGGGTCGCCGAAGCGGCTCCAATCGTCCGGCTCTTCGTGCTGATAGTCGTTGACAAATGTCTGCTTGAACAGACCGTAGCGGTAGCGCAGCCCGTAGCCGGTCAGCGGGACGTTCGTCGTGACCGCGGAATCAAGGAAGCAAGCTGCCAGACGGCCCAGACCGCCGTTGCCGAACGCATCGTCCTCAATGTCTTCCAGAATCGCGATGTCAACGCCCTTTTCCGCCAGCAGTGTCTTCACGTCGTCCAGCAGCCCAAGGCAGAACAGGTTGTTGTACACCATGCGGCCGACGAGGTATTCTGCCGACAGGTAGTACGCCTGCCGATGCCCCTGACGCTTTTCCTCGCACTTGACCCAAGTGGGGGTAAGCGCATTCATGGCGGCGGTGGACAGGGCGTTGTGCAGCTGTGTCGCGGAGGCTTCCGCAAGGGTGATGTGGTCGTTCTGCAGCAGCAGCGATTCGGTCTGCCGAAGCAGTTCCTTGGCGTTCATCATGTTGCTCTCTCCTTTATATTCGTCGATTGATAGTGGGGATTCTACAAAATCAGATACGCTGATATTCCTGATTCATTTCGCGCAGATGGCGGGCGACATCCTCCGTCGCGGCGCCGGGCTTCATGCGCCATGCCCAGTTGCCGCCGATGGTGCCGGGTAGGTTCATGCGGGCTTCGCTGCCCAGGTGCAGCACATCCTGCATCGGCACAACCGCCATGCAGCACGGGGAAGACAGCACGCAGCGGATGAAGGCTTCCACGCCGTCGTCCGTGCTGTCAAAGTGCAGGTAGTCCTTCGCGGCTTTGAGCGTGGTTTCGTCGGCGGTGGCAATCCACCCGGCGGTGGTGTCATTGTCGTGCGTGCCGGTGTAGGCAACGTAGTTCTCCGACCAGTTGCCGGGGAAGTGCTGGTTGCCGTCCGCATCGCCGCCGAAGCCGAAGGTCGCCACCTTCATGCCCGGATAGCCGACGAATTTCAGCAATTCACGCACACGGTCGCTCTGCACGCCGAGATCCTCCGCCACAACGCGCAGATTCGGCAGCTCCTTCTTCAGGCGGCGGAACAGCTTCTTGCCCGGCCCGACAATCCACTTGCCGCTGCGGGCGTTCGGCGCGCCGTAGGGGATGGAGTAGTAGTTCGCAAAGCCGATGAAGTGGTCAACGCGCACGATGTCGTAGAGCTTGCTCATGCCGCGCATCCGCTCCACCCACCAGTCGTAGCGGCGGAAGAACAGGTACGTCCAGCGGTAAAGCGGATTGCCCCACATCTGCCCATCAGCGGAGAAGTAGTCCGGCGGCACACCCGCGACGCGCTTCGGCGCACGGTTCTTGTCCAGCTGGAAAACCTCCGGCTGCGTCCATGTGTCCGCGCTGTCCTCGGCGACGTAAATCGGCATGTCGCCGAAAAGCTCAATCCCCTTGCTGTTGCAGTATGCCTTGAATTCCTTCCACTGGCGGAAGAAAATGAACTGGCAGAAGACGTGGTAGCGCACATCCTCGTCGAGCATCATGCGGTATTGCAGCAGCGATTCCTTCCTGCGCATCTTGATGCCCTCGTCTGGCCACTGACGCCACATGACGCCGCCGAAATGCTGCTTGACGGCGGTGAACAGCGCGAAGTCGCTCACCCAGCGCTCGTCGCGCAGAAATTGGCGAATCTCCGGCAGAAGTCCCTTTTCGCTCTGATGGAACGCTTTGCGCAGCAGCTTCTCCTTGTTCTCGCGCACTTGGTCAAATTCCACCCGCTCATCCTGCGTGGGCACAAATTCTTCACCGGGGTCAAGCGTCAGCAGACCATCCGCCACCAGCTTCTCGGTGGAAATCAGCATTGGATTGCCCGCGTGGACGCTGAAAGACTGGTAAGGAGATTCACCGTAGCCGGTCGGTCCCATCGGCAACACCTGCCACAGCTTCATGCCGCTTGCTTCCAGAAAGTCCGCAAACGCATAGGCTTCCTTGCCCAGACTGCCGATGCCGCCTGCACCGGGCAGGGAAGAGATGTGCATCAAAATACCGCTTTTGCGCATGAGTCGAGTCCATCCTTTCGGGAAAAATGGAGAAATCGGAAACGTTTCCGAAAATCGTGGAAAGAAATGCGGGTTTTTCATCCCGCATTCTTGTTCAAGGAAGAAGATTCGCTGTCAAACGCGAAAATCCTGCTGATTTCGGGGAAAAAGTTTACGGTAAACGCACGATCATGCCCGACAGCGGCGGCAGATTCGCCGTACCATCCGCAAATGCCGCACCGCCGATGCCGCCCAGTAGCTCCGCACCGCGCAGCACATCCAGCGAGACGGTCAGCGTATCTTTCTGGCTGACATTGCTGATGATGGCGACGGTGCTGCCCGCGTCGGTCACAGTGTAGGCGCAAATTGCGTCATTGCCGCCGTCCAGCGCGGTCATTTCGCCGCGGGTCAGCTCGGGCGCGAGATTACGCAGGGCAATCAGCTGGCGGTACCAGTTCAGCAGGCTGTCCGGGTCGCTGTCCTGCTCCGCCACGCCGTCTGTCAAGCGCTGGGCTTGGTCGGCAGCGGCGGGCGCTTTGCACTGCGTGGCTGCGTCGCTTGACCACACCATCGGCAGGCGTTTGTTTTCGTCGCTCCCGGAGCCGGACATGCCCAGTTCTTCGCCATAGTAGACGGTTGGGACACCCGGCATGAGCAGATACAGCAGCGCGGCGGCTTTCTCGTTCGGTACCTTGGAGCGGAGCATCCCGCGTGCGCGCGCCATATCGTGGTTGCTCACAAACGGCGCGTCCACCGAAGCCGGAGAGACTGCGCGGATTCGTGCATTCCAGTCCGCCTGCGCAGCAGAGACGGTGCTGCTTTTGCCCGCCAGCGCTGCCTTCACGAAGCGCCCGGTGCTGTCCGAGGCGGGGAAGTTGAACAGGCTGTCAATGCCGCTTTCGTAGAGGGTCAGAATGGTTGCTTCGTCCGTCCACGCTTCGCCAACGAGGTAGCAGTCCGGGTCGTTCGCTTTCGCCGTTTCGCAAACGAAGCGCAGGAAATCAGCGGTGGAGGCGTTTGCACCCGTGTAGTAGCTGGTCACGGCATCCAGGCGGAAGCCGCCCACGCCATGCGACTGCCAGAACGTGATGATTTTGGCGAACTCCGCCCGCAGCGATTCGCTGTCAAGGTTGAAATCCGGCATGTGGCTGCCGAACTGCCCTTCATACCACCACGAACAGCCGCTGATTTTGTGCCGCGCGTTCCCTTCCTCCGGGTAGAAAACGTACCAGTCGGTCGTTTCGCCCGTGCGGGAGAAGAATTTGTCGTCGCACGCCGCGAGAAACCACGGATGCGAACTTGACGAGTGGTTCAGCACCAAATCGAGGATGACGCGGATGCCGCGCTCCTTGCAGGCAGCGGTCAGGCGGTCGAAGTCATCAAGCGTGCCGTAAGACGGGTCAACGGCGTAGTAATCCAGCACATCGTACTTGTGATAGCTGGGGGAGGGGTGGATAGGCATGAGCCAAATCTGCCGAACGCCCAGCGACTGCAAATAATCCAGTCGGTCGATGATGCCCTGCAAATCCCCGATGCCGTCGCCGCCCGAATCTTGGAAGGAAGCAACGAAAATTTCGTAGGTCACGCCGAGGGCAGGTTCTTCTGCGTACGCGGCAGGGAGAAGCCCCATGAGCAGAAGCAGAGACAGGATACCCGAAAGAAACTTGCGCATAAGGCTCCTCCTTGCAATACACAGCTAAACACGCGGACACAGTATGAAGTTGCGCGCAACTCAATCGCGCGAAAGGGTCAAGGGAGGAACTCCCTTGCGGAGTCCAGAGGCAGAGCCTCTGGTTACCCCTTCACCGAACCGCCCGTGATGCCTTCGACGTAGAACTTCTGCATGATGACGAAGAGAATGGAAATCGGAATGGAGACAATCACGCCGCCGGCGCAGAACTGTGCGAAGTAGTTGTTGCGGTTCACCTTGTTCACCATCGTGAAAAGTCCCAGCGCGACGGTCTTGTTGGCCGCCGTGCCGCTGGTCATCATCAGGTCAGCAAACACGAAGTCCATCCACGGCGCGAGGAAAGAGTTGATAACCGTGTAGACGATAATCGGCTTGGACAGCGGTAGAATGATTTTCCAGAAAACGGTGAACTCATTCGCGCCCTCCAGATACGCCGATTCACGCAGGGACTTGCTCACCGTGTCGAAGAAGCCCTTCGCAATCAGGTAGCCCATGCCCGAACCTGCGCTGTACACGATAATCAAGCCCGTAAGCGTGCCGGTCAGCCCAAACTGCTTCATGATGAAGTAAACCGCGATCATGCTCAGGAAGCCGGGGAAGAGGTTCAGGATGATAGCGATGTTCATCAGCGGCTTGCGCGCCTTGAAGCGCATACACGACATCGCGTACGCCACCATCAGCACGAACAGCGTCGAAATCACGCAGGTGAAGCAGGCAACGATGAACGTGTTGAGCATCCACTGCGGGAACTGGTTGACCGAGTCGGGCGAAAGCAGCGCCTTGTAATGGTCAAGCGTGTACGCCTTGGGGAAGAACGTCGAGAGGTTCGGCCCCTTGTCCACGCCGAAGGATGTGACAACCAGCCACAGAATCGGAATCAGCCAGAAGGCGGCAAGCAGCGCCAGCACAACGTGGCGAGCCGTTAGCTTGGCAACCTTCGCGGGTGTCATGCGGTGTTTGTCGTGATAACGGAGCGCCTCGGCTTTGATGGCGGCTTCCTCGCGCGCCAATGCCGCGTGCTTCTCCTGCTCCGGCAGATGGTCATATTTCGTCGTACTCACTGGAAGCTCTCCTCCTTATCGCCCTTAATCATGCGGCTGAAGGCGACCAGCGTCAGAATCGCGCAGACCACGAAGACCAGAATGCCGATGACCGACGCCATCTTGTAGTTGCTCTGATCCTGCGTCAGGCGGTACAGCCACGTCACCAGTAGGTCAACTTCGTTCGCGTTCGCGTTTGCCATCAGCTGGTCGGACGTGGTGTACACATCGCGGCTGAGCAGCCAGATGACGTTGAAGTTATTGATGTTTGCCACCAGCGAGTTGACCAGCGAAGGCCCTGTGATGAAGAGAATGTACGGCATGGTGATGGACTTGAATGACTGCCACGCGTTCGCGCCGTCAATCTTCGCCGCCTCAATCAGCTCCGTCGGGATGTTCATCAGGATGCCGGTCGCAATCAGCATCTGGTAGGGGATGCCGACCCAGATGTTGATGAGGATAATCATCGGGCGCGCCCAAGCGGGGTGGGTAAGGAACGGGATGAAGTTCGCTGTCGGAATTGCGCCGATGGAGTAGAGCCAGTCGGTCAGACCGATGTTCTTGCAGATGGTGTTGACGATGCCGAGGTCAGCGAAGAAGTTGCGAACCAGCAGCAGGGAAACAAACTGCGGAACAGCCATCGCGACCATGAAGCAGGTACGCCAGAACTTCTTGCCCTTCGTGTTGCGGTTGTTGATGAACATCGCCATCAGGATGCCGCCGATATAGCAGGTAAACGTCGCCAGCACTGCCCAGACGAGCGTCCACACCAGTACGCGAGTGAACGCATAGCCGAACGAGCTGTCCGCGGTCAGGGCGGTAAGTCTGGTGAAGTTATCCAGACCAACCCAGGTGAACAGCTTCGACGGGGGCAGGTGGTTGCGGTCATAATTCGTGAAGCCGATGAGAATCATGACAATCAGCGGGATGATGGTGAACAGAACCACGCCCAGCACCGGCAGCGTCAGCAGCGTGCGGTGGAACTTCTTGTCCAGCGCGTCGTTCAGGTCGTCGCGGAAGGTGTTGACGTGCTTGCCGCTCTTGGCGGTGAGTTCCACCTCGCGCGCGTTGCGCAGGTTGCGCATCCACAGGATGACCGCCGTAATCAGCAGCACAACGCCCAGAACGCCGAAGAGCAGGATGAGGAAAGAGTTATCGTAGTCGTTGAACTCGTTCTTCATCGTCTCCGGATTGAAAACGCGCTTCTGCTGTACCGTGCCCAGGGTGGACAGCTTGCTCATGTAGGGGAAGAAGAAGGTTGGGAAAACAAGCATGATGGCTGCCTGAATCAAGCAGATGAAGAAGCCCTTCAAGTACTGCTTGCGCGCAAAGCAGCTTGTACCGCACAGAAGCGCAGACAGCTTGACGAAAATATCGCCCTCGACAAAGGCTTTGATGGTACTGGTGAAAAATTCTGCGATGCCCTCAAAGAACCGAACGACGCCCGGCTTTTTTCTGGCCTTGGTCTGACTCATAGCATCCGCGCTCCTTACTTATGTTTTGCAGGGAAGAAAAAGAGCCGCTCCGCTCAACTGAAATGAAGAAGCGGAGCGGCAGAGAGGATTCTACAGAGCCGGATTACAGATCGCCAGCAGCGGTGATGCCCGCCACAGCGTTGTCCAGCAGGGTCTGGAGCTCGATGCCGTCAGGATTGCCGTTGACCAGAATCTTGCCCAGCGCAGCGGCGGGATCCCAGTACTTGTTACCAACGCGCTGCACGGTGGAGAAAGCGGACTGAGCAGCCAGTGCGGCAATCGCGGGAGCAGCCTGCACCTTTTCGGAAGCGGCAGCATTCACGTTGGACGGGCCCTGACCACGAATTTCAAAGCGGGAAATCTGGTTTTCTTCGTTGGTCATGAATTCCGCGAACAGCATCGCGTCATACACATTCTGGGAGTAGGGGTTCACGCCAACCAGCTTGAAGCCAGCGAAGGAAGCCATCTGTACCTGCTTGCCCGCGACGGTGTAGGTGGGCAGCTTGCAGGCCGCGTAGTTTTCGCCCCACGCTTCCTGAGCAACGGTCGCGTTCCAAGTACCGGACACGCCGGCGATAATGGAGCCGTCCTTAACGCCCGCCACGAAGGGGTCGGAGTTCGCTTCACGGAAGCCGGGGTTGGAGGTGATGGCCAGCAGAGCTTCCATAACCTGCACACCCGTGATTTCGGTGTCGGTCGCGTTCCAGTTGCAGGTGTTGGTCACGCCGTCCTCAGTGACGTGCATGTCCAGACCAGCGCCCTGGAAGAAGGAGTACAGATACCAAGCGTCGCTCATCGGGAAGCCGACGTACTTGCCGGCGGCGGCAGCCTTCGCCAGCATACCGTCCAGCGTCTGCACGTCTTCCTCGGTGAAGTATTCCTTATTGTAGAACATGAAGTAGCCGTTGTCGGCAGTTGCCGGATAGGCGTAGAGGTTGCCGTCCGCACCGGTGGACGCCTGCACAGCGCCCGCGTCCGCGCCGCCGTTCGCCGCGATGATTTCGTCCGCATCAACCACGACCTGCTGAAGCGCCTCGGCGTTCATCAGGGAGTTGAACTGGTCGTCCGCGAAGGTGAACACGTCCGCGGCGGCCTCGGTGTCGTTCAGGACGCGCTTGGAGCAGTCGCCCTCACCCTGAATATCCACGGAGATGTCGTAGGTCTTTTCGGGATGCGCAGCCTTGAAGTTCTCAATCACGCCGTTGATCCACGGCAGGTCGGCGTTATCGCCAACCCACACGCGCAGGGCAACCGTCTCCTCAGCGGTCGCGCAGCTGCACAGAGACAGCACCATTACAGCAGCCAGAACCATTGCCAGCAGCTTTTTCATAGGGAAGTACCTCCTCTTTTCTATCTCACACGGCTTTCCGCCGCGCGGATGACAGTTTTATGTATCACACAGCTTTTCGCTGAGAATACCGAATGCAGTATGACCGCAAAAGCGGTCTGCTATGTCCTTGTCAGACGGATTCGCGCATTTGCACCTTCGCCGGAACGACGATGTGGCGCGGCGGCCGTCCGTTTTCCAGCATGTCCATCAGAACGCGGACGCTCTCGCGGGCGATTTCGTCGATGGGCTGCTCGATGGTCGTTATCCGCGGCACGAAGAATTTGCTCATCTCGATGCCGTCAAAGCCGATGACGCCCACATCCTCCGGAACGTGCCGCCCCATGTCCGTCAGAGCGCGGATGACGCCCATTGCGACGGTATCGGACATGCAGAAGACGGCGGTGGTGTCGCTTTGCGTGGCGAAAAAGGCACGTGTAGTGTCGTAAGCGCCCTTGAGCGAAAAGCGCGTCTCGATGAAACGCTTATCCTCAAACGGCACGCCTGCCTCCTGCATGGCTGCCATAGCGCCCGCGTAACGGAGCGCGAAGGAGTCGTCGCCGACGCGTGCACCGCCGAAAACAGCGATTTTCCGATGCCCCGCGTTCAGCAGCACCCGCATGGCTTCGTAGCCCATGCGCCGGTCGTCGATAAAGACGCTGGCGGCGCGGGGAAGCGCAGTTTTGTCTGCGTTGACGGTTGCGAAGACCATGGGCAAATCCATTCCCTCCAGCACCTGTGCGCGCTCGTCGATGCGGCTGCCCACAAAGATGAAGCCGTTGACGCGCTTTTCGTGCCAGAGCTGCACGGCGGTTTGGAATTCGTCCGCTTTCTCGTCGATGAACTCGGTCAGAAAGGCGGGGGTCAGACCGTGCGTGTATTGAAGCATCGCCTCTGCAAGCGAATTCAGGAACGGGTTTTCTCTGCCGCGCAGAATCAGCGCGATGGTTTCCGTATCCGCCTGCTTGAGACTGCGCGCGTTGGCGTTGCCGACAAAGTGACATTCCGCCATGACCTGCTCAACCTTTTCGCGTGTCTGCGGATTCACATCCGGTCGGTGATTCAGCACGCGGGAAACGGTCGTGACACTGACGCCGGAAAGTCGCGCAATATCGCGGATGGTGTAGATTTTCAACCGCAGCGCTCCTTCCTGCTTCCAATGGCGGTCATTGATAGGAAACGGTGTCGGTAACGTTTCCAACTGTCTGTATCATACCACAGACCGGAAACGTTGTCAATAGGGAAATGAGAAAAAATCGCACTTTTTTTGACAGAAAGCCCATTGTACGCGCTGGGCGATAATCGACCACTGCGCTTTTTCCGGCTTTTTTCCATGAATCCCTTTACGAACCGGGAAAAATCCGATATAATAGGGAACATCACAGAACAGGGAGGTCGGGGACGAATGCGATTCACAAAGATGCAGGGCATCGGCAATGACTATGTGTATGTCAACTGCTTTGAGGAGCATGTGGAGAACCCGTCGGAGCTGGCGAAACAGATGAGCCGCCGCCATTACGGGGTCGGCAGCGACGGATTGATTCTGATCTGCCCGTCGGACGTGGCGGATTTTGAGATGAAGATGTACAACGCCGATGGCTCGAACGGCGGCATGTGCGGCAACGGTGCGCGCTGCATCGGCAAGTATGTCTACGACCGCGGCTTGACGGACAAGACGACGGTCAGCCTGATGACGGATTCGGGGCTGAAAATCCTGAACCTGAACGTCAAAGACGGAAAAGTCCAGACGGTACGCGTCGATATGGGAATGCCGGAACTGTTTCCACCGAAAATCCCGGTGGATTTGCCGGGCGAGGTCGTCATGGGGCATCGGCTGAATGTCGGCAGCGCGACGTACGAAATCCACTGCGTGTCGATGGGCAATCCGCACTGCGTGATTTTCGTCCGCGACCCGGATTATGTGGATTTGGAACAGATTGGCCCGCTGCTGGAGAACAACGCGATTTTCCCGCAGCGCGCGAATGTGGAGTTCGTGCAGGTCGTCTCCCGCGATCACCTGCGGATGCGCGTGTGGGAGCGCGGCGCGGGCGAAACGCTGGCGTGCGGCACGGGCGCGTGTGCATCGATTGTCGCGGCGGTGATGACGGGCCGCGCCGACCGCCATGTTGTGATGGATTTGCTTGGCGGCTCTTTGACGCTGGACTGGTCACCCGACGACGGTCACGTCTATCAAGAAGGAACAGCACAGTTCGTCTTTGACGGCGAGTGGCTGGGGGAGTAAAACCCGGGGCATATCCCTATATAATATGTAGAAAGGTAGATAGCTATGTTTCATATCAACGATTATTTTACCCGTCTGCCGGGGTCGTACCTGTTTGCGGAAATCGCTCGCCGCGTGAAGGCGTACAGCGCCGCGCATCCCGATGCGGACATCATCCGTCTGGGCATCGGCGACGTCACCCGCCCGCTGGCACCCGCCGTCATCGAAGCGATGCACAAGGCGGTCAGCGAAATGGGTGTGCAGGAGACGTTCCACGGCTACGGCCCGGATTACGGCTATGACTTCCTCGTCAACGCCATCCGCGAGCATGATTATGCCAGCCGCGGCGTGCAGGTTGATTTCGACGAGGTGTTCATTTCCGACGGCGCGAAGTGCGACGTGGGCAACATTCAGGAGCTGTTCAGCGCCGATGCGGTGATTGCCGTCACCGACCCGGTGTACCCGGTGTATGTCGATTCCAACGCCATGGCGGGCCGCGCTGGCGAGTATGCTGACGGCAAGTGGGATCGGCTGGTCTACCTGCCCTGCAATGCCGAAAACGGCTTCGTGCCCGCGCTGCCGGATAAGCCTGTGGATGTGATTTACCTCTGCTACCCCAACAACCCGACTGGAACGGTGCTGAACCGCGAGCAGCTGACGAAGTGGGTGAACTACGCCCGCGAGAACGGCGCGCTGATTATCTACGATGCGGCGTATCGCGCGTTCGTGTCCACGCCGGATATTCCGCTGTCTATCTACGAGATTGATGGCGCGAAGGAGTGCGCCATCGAGTGCAATTCCTTCTCCAAGACGGCGGGATTCACGGGTACGCGCTGCGGCTACACGGTCGTTCCGCACGCGGTGAAGGGGCTGAATGCCAAGGGCGAACCGGTGGAAATGAACGCGCTGTGGAAGCGCCGCATGTCCACCAAGTTCAACGGCGTCAGCTACCCCGTGCAGCGCGCTGCTGCGGCGGTGTACACCGAGGAAGGGCAGAAGCAGATTCAGGAGACAATTGCCTACTACATGCGCAACGCCAAGATTATCCGCGAGGGTCTGACAGCAGCGGGCATCACCGTGTTTGGCGGCGTGGATGCGCCGTATATCTGGCTGAAAGTTCCGGCAGGCATGGACAGCTGGACGTTCTTTGACCGTCTGCTGGATGAATGCCACATCGTGGGCACGCCGGGTTCGGGCTTCGGACCGAGCGGCGAGGGGTACTTCCGCCTGACCGCGTTCAACACGCTGGAAAAGACGGAACAGGCGGTCGAGCGCATCCGCAGCTGGAAAATTTAAGGCACCACCGCACAATTCGGCGGCGCGTCTGGCGATGTCTTTTCCGCCATCTGCGGCATGCAAATTCCTCGATTTACCGCCAGTAAACCTTCGGAATTTGCATTTGCATCTGACGAAAAAATCCATTCGCCAGCCGACCACCTCATTTGTGCGGTGTTACCTTAACATAAAAACGGCACTGCCTTTCCTGGAAATAGGGGGGACAGTGCCGTCTTTTGATATGCTGGATAGCTTTTCACCCACAATTGCTCATTCCGAATTCCGAATTACTTACGCTTCCGCCTTTTTCAGCGCCGGATGGAACAGCCGGCTGCGGTGGTAGGCAATCGCCTCCAGCGCCGAACAGAGCATCCACCCTACCGGGTACGCCAGCGCAACAATGACGAAGCGCAGCTGTTCATCCGCAATCATCGTTGTGGCGAGATAGAGGTAGATTTGGCGGAATACGACGAACGAGAACAGCATGATGAGCGTCGGAACCACCGATTCGCCGATGCCGCGCAGTGCGCCCGCGTACATCTGGTTGAACGAAATGACAAGGTAGAAGGGCGTGATGATATACAGGAAGCGCGCCCCGAAGGAAATGACCGCCTCTGACGGGGAAATAATCGACAGCAGCGGGCGCGCCAGCAGTATCACGCCGACAGCGCACACGCCCATGCACCCCAGCGACAGCAGAATGCCTGTGCGAACGCCTTTGCGCGCGCGCTCCGGCTGCTGCGCGCCCCAGTTCTGCGCCACGAATGTCGTCGAGGCCTGCCCAATTGCCGTCGTGGGCACCATCAGGAACATGTCGATGCGGTTGTACGCCGCCCAGCCCGATGCGCTCAGGTCACCAAGGTCGTTGATGTACGCCTGCACGAACACGTTCGAGAACGAGGTCAGACCCTGCTGGATGCTCGCGGGCAGGCCGATAATCAGGATTTCCTTCATCGTCCGCCCGTCGATGTGCAGCTTGTTCCACCGCAGCCCGAAGGACGCGTTCTCCTTCGTCAGCACATACAGCACGAGCACCGCGCTTGCCGCCTGTGCGATAATCGTCGCATACGCCACACCTGCCACACCCATGTGGAAGCAGATGACGAACAGCAGGTCCAGCACGGTGTTGACGACCGCGGAGAAAACGAGAAAGTACAGCGGCCGCCGCGAGTCGCCCACGGCGCGCAGAATCGCGCTGCCCATGTTGTAAATCAGCAGTCCCGCAATGCCCTCAAAGTAGATGGTCAGGTACTCGGTTGCTTCCACCAGCATGGAATCCGGTGTGCGCATCAGCTGCAAACTTGGCTTTACAATTGCCACGCCGACCACCGTCGCCACGATGCACAGCAGGAACGTCATCAGCATCGTCGTATGTACCGCTTTGCTGATGCGCTCATGGTTTTTCGCGCCGTACGCCTGACTGATGACTGCCCCGGCGCCAAGCGACAGACCGTTGCATACGCCGATGAGCATGTTAATAATGTTGCCCGTTGAACCGACTGCTCCCAGCGCCGTTTCCCCAACGAAATTGCCTACCACGATGCTGTCCACCGCGCTGTACAGCTGCTGGAAGAGCAGCCCGACGGTCAGCGGCAGCGCGAAATCAATATATTGCCGCAGAATATTGCCCTGCGTCATGTCGGCATCCCTGCCGCGTGCGCGTGTCATGAAAGTACGTCCCTCCTTGCGTATACATCATCAGCATAGCACGATGCCGCCAGCGCGTCAAGGGAGGGGTGGATTCAGTTGCGGAATTAGAAGGTTTTGCGTCTGCAATCTTTCCGGGAGGGAATGCGCCTTGCAACGCCGCGGACGGCGAGGGCGGTTTTGCCATCAGGTATTGGCATACGACGGCGCTGGATTGTAAAAGCAGTGATGGCCAATGCGGATTTGGAAATACCCCACGCTCGACGGGAAATTGTTCGGACATGTGGAAGAATACGGGTTGAAGAACCAAAGCGCTTCCCAGAGATTCGCCAGCCGCCCGCCCGCCATCGCCCATTCCGCAATTTCGTAGTGAACGTTTGTCGGATTCATGTTGTAGACGTTTTGCAGGTTCGTCCGGCCGGATAGCCTTGTGCGGACGCAGTTAAACTGACCGTCCTGATAGATGACGGCGGGGATGGTATTGTAGCGCCCGTATTCCCCGACGCTGGTGCGGACGCGGTTCATGACCACGCTCGCGACGGCTTTCATGCCGTTGTCACCTTCGCCGCCGGCTTCGCACTGGATGAGACGCGCAAAAAGTTCCAAGTCTGTCATGCTGGGTTCACCTCCGATGGAGGGAATATGAGGGGAAAAAGCGGTTTAGAACAGGTGTGATTGCCAGAACTGCCGCTGCTATGAATGACAGTTAGATATAGCAAACTTGCAATTCGCCGCGAAAATTCGCTGAAAACCATCAAAATCTGCATAAAAACACGGAAAGAACAGCGAAATACCTTGACGGAACAGCGCGAATCCTGTACAATCGAGCATGTGGTGAACAACGGCGTTCATGCCACGCAGATGGGGAAGGCTCCCTGCCTTTGAGCAGGTGGAGTGTGCCCTGCGCGCGGCATGAGCGCCTTTTTGCATCTCTTTTCGGCAGACAGCACAAACGCCGGAAAGACAACTCGAAGGAGGTTTCAGCCATGATTGATACGCGGGATTCATCCCTTTTCGGCACACGCAATCCGATGGAAGGGGAGGTGCGCATTCCCAGCGGGTGCGCCATCGCGGGCATTTTCCACAAGAAGGGCGGCAAAATCGGCGGCGATACCATCATCCGAGCGATGGAACCCATGCACGACCGCTCCAACGGGTTGGGCGGCGGCTACGCGGGGTATGGCATTTATCCTGATTTTGCGGACTGCTATGCCTTCCATATGTTCTACGACAATGAGTCCGCGCGGGATGACTGCGAGCATTACCTGAAGCGCTTCTTCGATATTCACAGCATGTCCGTCATGCCGACGCGCCCAATGCGCGAAATTACCGATCCGCCGATTATCTGGCGCTACTTCGTTACCCCGAAGGCGTGGCGCTGTCAGGAAGAGGCAATGGATGAGGATGCGTTCACGGCGGCGCATGTGCTGCACGTCAACGTCAACATTCCCGGCGCGTTCATCTTCTCCTCCGGCAAGAACATGGGCGTCTTCAAGGGCGTTGGCTACCCGGAGGACATGGGGCGCTTCTTCCGCCTGGAGGAATACGCCGCGACGTGCTGGACGGCGCACGGGCGCTATCCGACGAACACCCCCGGCTGGTGGGGCGGCGCGCACCCGTTCACGCTGCTGGACGTGTCCGTCGTCCACAATGGCGAAATCTCCTCCTACGACGCGAACCGCCGCTGCATGGAGATGTACGGCTACACCTGCACGCTGATGACCGACACCGAGGTCATTGCGTACATGATTGACTATCTCGTGCGCAAGCAGGGCTTGACGTATTCGGAAGCGGCGAACGTGCTGGCGGCGCCGTTCTGGTCGACGATTGAGCACATGCCGGAGGACGAGAAGCGGCGGATGCTGCTTTTGCGCCAGCGTTTTCCGTCGATGCTCATCAACGGGCCGTTCTCCATCCTCGTCGGTTTCACCGGCGGCATGATGGCGCTCAATGACCGTTTGAAGCTGCGGTCGATGGTCGTCGCGGAGACGGAAGACATGGCGTATGTCGCCAGCGAAGAATGTGCGATTCGCCGCATTGCCCCGGATGTTACGAACGTCTGGGCGCCGCGCGGCGGTCAGCCTGTCATCTTTACCACGGAAGGGGGTCGCGCCTGATGGCTGTGGATTTTTTCTATCCCGCGTATGAAGTGGTGCGCAACCAGGACCGCTGCATCACCTGCCGCGTCTGCGAACGCCAATGCGCCAACAAGGTGCATCAGTACGACGCGGAACTGGGGCTGATGATTTCCGACGAAAGCGCGTGCGTCAACTGCCAGCGCTGCGTGTCGCTCTGCCCGACCCGCGCGCTGAAAATCGTCAAGACCGACAACACGTTCAAGGATAACGTCAACTACACCGCGCAGGCGATGACGGAAATCTACCGTCAGGCGCAGTCGGGCGGCGTGCTCTTGTCCGCGATGGGCAATCCCGCGCCGCTGCCTGTGTACTGGGATAAGCTGCTGATTAACGCTTCGCAGGTCACGAACCCGTCCATTGACCCGCTGCGTGAGCCGATGGAGACGCGCGTTTACCTCGGCAGCCGTCCTGAAGGCATCCGCCGCGACAAGGACGGCAAGCTCATTGACGACACGCCGCCCCAGCTCAAGCTCGAAGTGCCGATTATGTTCTCCGCCATGTCTTACGGCTCGATTAGCTATAACGCGCATGAGTCCCTCGCGCGCGCGGCGGAGAAGCTCGGAACGTATTACAACACCGGCGAAGGCGGCTTGCATCAGGACTTCTACAAGTACGGCGAACACACGATTGTGCAGGTCGCGTCGGGACGCTTCGGCGTCAATCACGATTACCTGAACGCGGGCGCGGCGATTGAAATCAAGATGGGGCAGGGCGCGAAGCCTGGCATCGGCGGCCACCTGCCGGGCAGGAAGATTGTGGCTGATATTGCCAAAACGCGCATGATTCCCGAAGGCTCGGACGCGATTTCCCCCGCGCCGCACCATGATATTTACTCCATCGAGGATTTGCGCCAGCTGGTTTTCTCGCTCAAGGAAGCATCGCGGTACACCAAGCCTGTCATCGTCAAGATTGCGGCGGTGCATAACGTCGCGGCGATTGCGTCCGGCATTGCGCGTTCCGGCGCGGACATCATCGCCATCGACGGCTTCCGCGGCGGCACGGGCGCTGCGCCGACTCGCATCCGCGATAACGTCGGCATCCCGATTGAACTGGCGCTCGCAGCAGTGGATACGCGCCTCCGCCAAGAGGGCATCCGCGACCGCGTGAGCCTCGTCGTCGGCGGATCGATTCGTTCCAGCGCGGACGTCGTCAAGGCGATTGCCCTCGGCGCGGACGCGGTGTATATCGCCACCTCGGCGCTGATGGCGCTGGGCTGCCACCTGTGCCGCTCCTGCCAGACGGGGCGCTGCAACTGGGGCATCGCCACGCAGATTCCGGAATTGACCCAGCGCCTGAACCCCGACATGGGCTGCCAGCGGCTGGTCAACCTCATCACAGCGTGGAACCACGAAATTAAGGAAATGATGGGCGGCATGGGCATCAACTCCATCGAAGCCCTGCGCGGCAACCGCTTGATGCTGCGCGGCGTCGGGCTGAACGAGAAGGAGCTTGAAATCCTCGGCGTCAAACATGCGGGAGAGTGAGCGGCATGAAGAGAATCTACGTCAATGAAAAATGGTGCCTGGGCTGCCATCTGTGCGAATATTACTGCGCGTTCGCCAATTCCGGCAAGAGCGACATGGTCAAGGCGCTCAAAAACATCCGCATTCATCCACGCATTCACATTGAGGAGGGCGCGAATGGCGTCCACTTCGCCGTCAACTGCCGCCACTGCGCTGACCCGCTGTGCGTCAAGGGCTGCATCACCGGGGCGCTGACGCGGCAAAACGGCATGATCGTCATCGACGAGAACAAGTGCGTCGGCTGCTTTACCTGCATTCTGTCCTGCCCTTACGGCGCAATTGAGCCGGACGAGACAGGGCGCGTCATGCAGAAGTGCGAGCTGTGCACCAAGAACGGCGCGGGTGAGCCGCTGTGTGTCAAGAACTGCCCGAATCAGGCGATTGTCTACGAGGAGAGGTGAGAAGAGCGTGAAGTATGTGATTATCGGCAACGGGCCTGCGGCGGTCACGGCGGCGGAAACCATCCGGCGCGCAGATGACGCGGGCGAAATCACCCTGCTGTCCAAGGAAGACGAATTTACCTACTCCCGCCCGCTGATTTCCTACCTGCTCTGCGGTAAGACGGACGAAACCAGAATGCGCTACAAGCCGGCGGATTTCTACGCGCGCAACCGAGTGGATTTCCGCTCCGGCGTGGCGGCGGTGTCGATTGACAAGGACGAAAAGAACGTCACGGGTTCGGACGGAAATGTGTACCCCTATGACAAACTGCTGCTGGCGACGGGCGCGAAGCCGTTTGTGCCGCCGATTCCGGGGCTGGAAAGCGTACATTATCACACGTTCATGACGCTCAGGGACGCGCATGAACTGGCGGACTGCCTGACGAAGAACACGCGCGTCCTGATTGTCGGCGCGGGCTTGATTGGCATGAAGTGTCTGGAAGGCATCCGCGACCGCGTGGCAAGCGTGACCGTCTGCGATTTGGCGAAGCAGGTGCTCCCGTCGATTCTGGACGCGGAAGCTGCGCAAATGGTGCAGAAGCACTGCGAAGCGCAGGACGTGACGTTCCTGCTGGGCGACAGCGCTGCGCGGTTCGAGCCGGGCAAGGCCATCATGCAGAGCGGCAAAGAGGTCGAATTTGACGAGCTGGTGATGGCGGTGGGCGTGCGTCCTGCGACGGAGCTGGCGCAAAGCCTCGGTCTGGACGCGGCGCGAGGCATCCACACCAACGCGCAGGGCGAGACGGACATTCCGGACATTTTCGCTGCGGGCGACTGCGCAAAGTCTTTCGATGTGACGACCGACACCGAGCGTGTGCTGGCGCTGCTGCCGAACGCGACGCAGCAGGGCGAAATCTGCGGCTTGGCAATGGCAGGGAAGAGCGGCAAGAGCTTCAACGCCATCCCGATGAACGCAATGGGCATGTTTGGCATGCACATGATTACCGCGGGCACGATGACGGGCGACGACCACATCATCCGCGAAAACGGCAGCTACAAGCGCCTCTGCACGAAGGATGACCGCCTGATGGGGTACATCCTCGTCGGCAACGTGGCGCGCGCGGGCATTTATACGGCGCTGATCCGCGAGAAAACGCCGCTTTCCAGCATCGACTTTGAACTCATGCTGGATAAGCCGCAATTGATGGCGTTCTCCCGCCGCGATCGGGCGACGCTGATGGGAGGGAGCAGACTGTGAGAATCGTAGCGGGCGACAAGCACTTCCGCGAGCTGAACGAGGAAATCAACACCTGTCCGGACGCGGAAATCGAGCTTGACAACGTGTGCGGACAGCGGTATATTTGCTCTGGGCTGTCCGGCAAAAAAGTGACGATTCACGGCATTCCGGGCAATGCGCTGTGCTGCTATCTGGACGGCTGCGACGTCGAAGTCCTCGGCAATGCGCAGGACGCCACCGGCGATACCATGAACAGCGGCACACTCACCATCCACGGGCATTGCGGCGACGCGACGGGCTATGCCATGCGCGGCGGCACGATTCTCATCGAGGGGAACGTCGGCTACCGCGCGGGTATCCACATGAAGGCGTACCAGACGCACATTCCCGTGCTTGTCGTTGGCGGCGAAGCGGGTTCGTTCCTCGGCGAATATCAGGCGGGCGGCTACATCATCGTCCTCGGCTTGAACACGCGCGACCACGCCCCCGTCGGACGTTTCCCCGCTGCTGGAATGCACGGCGGCAAGATATTCCTGCGCACCGACTGCGATATGCCGTTCGACATTCCCGCGCAGGTGCTGTCCCACGAAGCCGACGATGCGGAAAAGGCGGAAATCGCACCGTTCGTGCGGCAGTTCGCGGAAAAGTTCGGCAAGGATGCGGAGGCGATTCTCGCTGACCGCTTCGTTGTCCTTGTGCCGGACAGCGCGAATCCGTATCGCTCCATGTATGTGACCAACTAATCCAAAGCAGCGGTAAAGACCAGCTACGGGAGTGCGCACCGAAGGTTTCCAAAGGGCGACCGCAGGTTTCACCTGTTTTCATGCCCTTTGGTCGCTCCCGCAGGAGCGAAATCCCTGCGCAACAAGCAAAATCAAGTCCATTAGAATCATCAAGCCAATCTCCCAACCACCATGCGCACTCTGCGCGAAACAAGGAGGTTCCCCCTATGACTGAACAGGAAGTCCTTGACTTCGTCGAAGAAAACGACGTCAAATTTATCCGTTTGGCGTTCGTCGATTTGTTCGGCACGCTCAAAAACATCTCCATCATGCCCACGCAGCTCCACCGCGCACTCAGCGGCAGCGTCTCCTTCGATGCGTCGGCGGTCAAGGGCTTCTGCGATATCAGCCATAGCGAGCTGTTCCTGCGCCCTGACCCGAAGACCATTACCCTCTTGCCGTGGCGTCCGCAGACGGGGCGCGTCGCCCGCATGATGTGCGACTGCCTCCTGCCTGACGGAACGCTCTTTACCGGGTATAGCCGGAGTATCCTCCGCCAGCAGGTCGAAAAGGCGAGAACGCTGGGGCTGACGTTCCAAATCGGCACGGAGTACGAGTTCTACCTCTTCCAGTCCGACGACGCGGGGGATGTTACCCTGCACCCGCAGGACTGCGCCGGCTACATGGACGTGTCGCCGCTGGACAAGGGCGAGAACGTCCGCCGGGATATCTGCCTGACGCTGGAAAACATGGGCATCATCCCCGAAAGCAGCCACCACGAGCATGGACCGGGACAGAACGAGATTGATTTCCAGTACGCGGGTGCGCTCAAGGCGGCGGATAACGCCATGTCCTTCAAGACGACCGTGCGCACGATTGCCAACCAGTATGGGCTGTGCGCGTCGTTCCTGCCCAAGCCTCTGCGCGACGAAAGCGGCAACGGGCTGCATATCAACCTCTCCATCGAGCGCGGCGGCATCAACATCTTCGAGCAGCAGGACGGACAGCTGTCGCTTGACGCGCAGCATGCCATCGCAGGCATCCTCGGCCGAATCCGCGAAATCAGCCTGTTCCTGAATCCGCTGCCGTCCAGCTATCAGCGGCTGGGCTGCTGGGAAGCCCCGAAGCGCATCAACTGGTCGTTCGGCAACCGTAGCCAGCTTGTGCGCATTCCAGCGGCGCATCCCGGCGCGGGTCGCATGGAGCTTCGTTCGCCCGATCCTGCCTGTAACCCGTATCTGGCGTTCGCACTGGTGCTGGCGGCGGCGATGGAGGGCATCACTGAGGTGACGCCGCTGCAAGCCCCGCTTGATGATTCCGGAAGTCTGCCGGAATCGTTGGAAGAGGCGATTTCGCTGGCGGAAAAGAGCGCGTTCATCCGCGAGGTACTGCCGGAAAACGTCATAGACGCATATCTGGCGGAGAAAAAAAAGACGGCGGCGCGCTTTGAGGCAGACGCAAACGCGGTCTTTCAGCAGCATTTGCGCACCATCTGAGAAGGCAGGGGAGGAATCACCATGCAGGAACAAATCCTGTTGGCGGGCAGCACGGAGAAGAGTCGGATGCTGCTCCAAACCCTGCTGCCGCCCGGCACAAACCCGCCGCCGCGCATGTGCATGAGCGGTGCGGAAACCCGCCGCGCGCTGGGCGAGGATGACTGGCCGCTGCTTGTCATCAACACGCCGCTTAGCGACGAAAGCGGCATTGATTTGGCGATTGACGCCGCGTCGCACACGGCAACCAGCGTACTGATGCTCGTCAAGGCGGAATTGGCTGACCAAGTGCAGGCACAGCTGGAGAATTACGGGGTGTTCGTTGTCGCCAAGCCTGTTGCGCGCCCATTGTTCGATCAGGCGATTCGCTATGCGGCGGTGCTGCGGAATCGGCTGATGACGGTCTGCGCCGAAAAAGCGAAGCTGGAGAAGAAGCTGGCGGATGTGCGCGTGGTTGACCGCGCGAAATGTCTGCTGATTCAGTATCGCGGACTGACGGAGGAGCAGGCGCACCGCGCGATTGAAAAGCAGGCAATGGACACGCGGCAGACGCGCGTCGCCGTTGCCCAGACGGTCATCGATCATTACGACGAATAATCACTTGCGGCAGACAAAAATACGTCTGCCGCTTTTTTTCGACGGAAAATCGCTTGCATTTTGCCGCAAGTCATGCTAAACTGCAAGGTGGGGAAATTTGCAAAGGCGCTTTTCTGCTTCAATCGCCCGCAGTCCCTTGCACGAACACGAAGCTTTCATTTCCTATATAGGAGGAATTTATCTTTATGGCGAAGCCGCTTGTTGCCATCGTTGGCCGCCCCAACGTCGGCAAATCCACTTTTTTCAACCGAATCGCCGGAAAGCGCATCTCCATTGTGGAGGATACCCCCGGCGTGACCCGCGACCGCATCTATGCTGATGTGGAGTGGCAGAACCGCCGCTTCACGCTCATCGACACCGGCGGCATTGACCCGCACAGCGACGATGTGCTGCTCTCCCAGATGCGCCGCCAAGCCGAAATCGCCATGGATACGGCGGATGTTATCTGCTTCTTCGCCGACGGCCGCGACGGGCTGACCGACGACGACCGCGAAGTCGCCAACCTGCTGCGCAAGACGAAGAAGCCCATCCTGCTTGTTGTCAACAAGGTTGACCACATCAGCATGAATGACAACATCTATGAGTTCTACGAGCTGGGACTGGGCGACCCGATTGCCATCAGCGCCGCGAACATGCTGGGTCTGGGCGACTTGCTGCAGGCCATCTGCGAAAAGCTCCTGCCCGCAGACAAGGACGAGATGGATGAGACAGAACATATCCTCCAGCTGGCGGTTGTCGGCCGCCCGAACGTCGGCAAGTCGTCGCTGGTGAATCGGCTGGTCGGCAGCGAACGCACGATGGTATCCGACATTGCCGGCACGACGCGCGACGCGATTGACACGCTCTTCACCGTCAACGGCACGCAGTACAACATCATCGACACCGCGGGCATCCGCCGCAAGCGCGCCGTAGAGGACGAGACGCTGGAGCGATACAGCGTGCTGCGGTCAATTGCCGCCATCCGCCGCTGCGATGTGGCACTGCTGCTCATCGACGCGCAGGACGGTGTGACCGAGCAGGATACCAAAATCGCCGGGCTCATCCGCGACGAGGGGAAGGCGGTTATCATCATCGTCAACAAGTGGGACGCGGTTGAAAAGGAAACCGGCACGCTGGAGCAGTTCCGCAAGGAAGTGCTGGATGCGCTGAAATTCATGGACTACGCGCCTGTACTGTTCCTCTCCGCCAAAACTGGGCAGCGCGTGCATACCGTCATCGACATGGTGGATCAGGTCTGGGCGCAGACGAGCAAGCGCATCCCCACGGGCGTGCTCAACGACGTGCTGAATGACGCGACGGCGGACTTGCAGCCTCCGGCGACGAATGGACGGCGACTGAAAATCTACTACATCACGCAGCAGAGTGCCTGCCCGCCCACGTTCATCCTCTTCGTGAACGAGGAAGCGCTGATGCACTTTGCTTATCAGCGGTATCTGGAGAACTATTTCCGCAAGACGTTCGATTTCACCGGCACGCCGATTCGTTTCATCCTGCGGGAAAAGACGAAGGAGGAAAAGTAACCGATGGATATATTGGCATATCTGGCGATTGCGGTTATTGCGTATCTGCTGGGGTCGATTTCGACGGGGATGCTCGTTTCCAAGGCAATGGGCGGCCCCGACCTGCATAAAGTCGGCAGCGGCAACACGGGCGCGACGAACGCCCTGCGCACGATGGGCAAAAAGGGCGGCGCGATTGTCTTTGCGGGCGACGTGGTGAAAGCGCTGCTGGCGTGCCTCGTTGGCCGTCTGTGGATGGGACAGAATGGCGCGCTGCTGGCGGGGCTGTTCGTCATCCTCGGACACAACTGGCCGGTGTTCTTTGGCTTCAAGGGCGGCAAGGGCGTCAGCAGCACATGCGGCGTGATGCTGATGACTTTCTGGTGGCAGGCGCTGATCTGCTACGTCATCACCATTGCGCTGATTGCCATCACGAAGTTCGTCTCCCTCGGCTCGCTGGCGCTGGTGGTGCTGTTCGGCATCCTCGTCACTGCGACGAACTGGGGAAACTGGCTGGTGATTGCGTGGGTCTGGGTGATTGCGGGGCTGTGCATCTATCGTCATCACGCGAACATCGGGCGGCTGATTCACGGCACGGAACGCAAGATTGGTCAAAAGGCATAACATAATCAGACAATGAAAATCCGCAGCATGGACAAGTTCGTTCATGCTGCGGATTCTTTATGTGCGGATAATTTTTACAGCTGCCCCGAAATCGCCCGCCAGAAGCCCTCACCGCTGTTCTCGGTGATTTTCAGCGGACAGGGGAGTTTTGCGCGCACCTCATCGACGCTCATGTTGTCTAGAAACAAGTCGCCCTCGGCGCGAATCATGCTGCGGACAATCAAAATTTCGTCCGCCTGCACGTCCTGGCACTGCGCCACCAAGTCCTGCCCGGTAATCAGCCCTGCCACCGTCACGCTCTCGCCGAAAAATTTGTTGACAATCGGGCGCACCTCGACGGTCGTGCCGCGCGGGGCGTGTTTGTTCGCCAATTCCCGCAGGAATGGCGCGACGCTCGTTCCAGTCGCAATGCAAATGCGGCGCGGCGGCGTTTCTTCCATCGGCAAATCCTCCGCCGCGTATTCGAGGTCAGTCTCGAACATCCGCAGCATCCCGACGCCGTTCTCAATCTGCGGGTAATCCTCGTATTCCTCGTCCGTCGGCAGCGGCAGACCGGACAGGCAGTAGAACTCATCCGCCGGGAAAACAAGGCGCGTGCCGATTTCCCGCAGGAAGCGCTCCTGATACGGCTTCACGCTTTCAATCAGGTCGGCTGCCATTTGCTTGTTGTAGGGCTTGATGTACGGCAGTCCGTCGCGGAACTTCGTCAGCCCAATTGGCACAAGGGCGATGGACTGCACCGCCGGCCGCAGCGCTTCGAGATCCTCCAGCGATTTTTTGAGGATTTCGCCGTCGTTCCAGCCGGGACAGAGCACCATCTGCGCGTGGAAGCGGATGCCGTTTGCCTTGAGAAGCCGCAGATTGTCCATGATTTTCGCAGCATTGGGGTTGCGCAGGAGCTTGACGCGCATGTCCGGGTCGGTGCACTGCACAGAGACGAACAGCGGCGACACCTTGCGGCGGATGATGCGGTCAAGCTCGTGGTCGTCGATGTTGGTCATGGTGATGTAGTTGCCCATCATCAGGGACAAGCGCCAGTCGTCGTCCTTGACGTACAGCGTCTTGCGCATTCCCGGCGGCATTTGGTCGATGAAGCAGAAGATGCAGTGATTCCGGCACGGGCGCGGCTTGGAGACAATCGTCTGGTCAAGCGTCAGCCCCAGCGGTTCCCAGTCCTCTTTGCGAACGTGCACCGTGCGCGTCTGTCCGCCTGCGTCCTCCACCATCATGTCGAAGCGTTCCTGCGCAGTCAGCGCCTGATAGTCAATCTGGTCGATAATGGGTTCGCCCGCAATAGAAACAAGCTTATCGCCCGCTGCCAAACCGAGGCGCTGGGCAATCGAACCGGGCTGTACATGGGTAATTGCGGTGGACACGAGGACACCTCCGTGGATTTGTCAATTCAATCAATGGAATGCCGTTTCATTATGCGCCAATTGCCCCCAAAAGTCAAGGCGAATGCCGGGATTGCGCGGCTGTCGGGGCAAAAATGCGCCTTTGCAGGGAAATTTCGCCCGGTTATCGCCTGATGCGCCGGGCAGAATGAAGCGCGAGGAGGCGGAAACATGGCGACATATCGCATTCGACCCTGTGCGCGCCTGTCGGGCGAAATCACCGTGCATTCGGCAAAAAACGCGGTGCTGCCCCTGATGTGCGGCGCGCTGCTGACGCGGGAAACCGTGACTATCGAGCAGATTCCGGCGCTGACGGATGTGAAAACCCTCACGGATATTCTGCGCGACTGCGGCGTTTTGATGCACGCGGATCAGGCGGAAAAATTGCTGACGATGACGGCGGATTCCCCACGTTCGCCGCGCCGGGAGGATTTGCTCAGCCGAATGCGCGCGTCGGTGCTGGTGATGGGGCCGCTGCTGGCGCGGACGGGCTATGCGCGGGTTGCGCTGCCCGGTGGCTGCGCAATTGGCCAGCGTCCGATTGACTTGCACCTGAAGGGCATGGAAGCCCTCGGCGCGCACGTCGAGCAGACGCCGGGGTTCGTCACCTTGCGCGGAAAACTGCGCGGCGGCAATGTCTACCTTGATTTTCCCAGCGTCGGCGCGACGGAGAATATCCTGATGGCGGCGGCACTGGCGAAAGGCACAACGCGCATCGAAAACGCGGCGAAAGAGCCGGAAATCGCGGATTTGTGCGACTTCCTGACGCAAATGGGCGCGCATATCTCCGGCGGAGGCACGTCCACCATACTCATCGAGGGGCGCGAGACGCTCCACGGCTGCCGCTACCGCCCGATTCCCGATCGCATTGAGGCGGGGACGCTGCTGTGCGCTGCCGCGATGACCGAAGGAAGCGTCCTCCTGCGCGGCGTGCGCCCGGAACACATGCGCGCGGTGCTGTATAAGCTGGGCGAAAGCGGCGTGACGCTGCGGGAAAGCGCGGCGGGTCTGCGCCTGTCTGGCCGCGCGACCCAGCCGCTGCAGGTGCGCACGCTGGCGTATCCCGGCTTTCCGACGGACATGCAGGCACCGATGATGGCGCTGGCGCTCAGTCTGCGCGGCACGTCCGTGTTCCTCGAAACCATCTTTGAGAACCGCTTCATGCACGCGCGGGAGATGGTACGCATGGGTGCGAGTATCCGCATTGAGGATAGAATCGCGCTTGTCAGCGGAGGGCATCCGCTGGGTGGAACGAGCGTGACCAGCACTGACTTGCGCGGCGGCGCGGCGCTGATGCTGTGTGGATTGCTGGCGGAGGGAGAGACGACGCTGCACGATCCGAATGGGCAGATTGCGAGGGGCTATGAGGATTTGCCGGGAATGCTGCGGGCACTTGGGGCAGAGGTGGAAGAAGAATAGGAGAGCAACACGCGGAAGAATTATGGGAGTGCGACCAACGCAATCGCGCGAAGGGGTCAAGGGGGGACTTCGTCCCTTTTCGTCTGCCCCTTGCAGGGTCAAGGGACAGCGTCCCTTGTGGGGTTTGGGGCAACGCCCCAACTGTTGGTTGGTCGCTCAACTCAAAGGAAAAAGTCAACAAAAGGCGCAGGCAGCGGAGTGTCCCTGCCAGCAACTTTGCGCGTCCGCAGACGCGCCCCCAAGCAAGTCTTGCCAACTACTATGCTTTGTCGCGCCAAATGGGCGCGACCACACCGCCTGCCTGCCGCCAGCGCACACAATCCTCCGAAAAACTTGGGCACCACCGCACAACTCGGCGGCGCGTCTGGCGATGTCTTTTCCGCCATCTGCGGCATGCAAATTTCTCGATTTACCGCCAGTAAACCTTCGAAATTTGCATTTGCATCTGACGAAAAATCCATTCGTCAGCCGACCACCTCATTTGTGCGGTGTTACCCTTGCACAAATCCCCCAAATATGATAGAATACCCCCTGACAAGGGGGACTGAACAGTGGCAAGCGCCTATTCTTTTAGCGACGTAACCATCTTTTACAGCGAAAAAGAGCTGATGAACAACGTTTTCCTGACCATCTCCGAGGGCGACCGCATCGGCGTCGTCGGGCGCAACGGCGCGGGAAAATCCACCTTTCTGCGCCTGCTCAGCGGGAAGGAAGAGCCCGATCATGGCGAAATCAGCGTCAAGCGCGGCATGTCCGTGGCGTATCTGCCGCAAACACCGGTGCTCCGCGAGGACGATACCATCACCCAGGCGGCGCTGGATTATCTGCCCGCGCGGCAGGGGGAAGACCCATCCTCCGCCGCTTATGAAGCGCAGACCATCCTCACGCAGCTGGGCTTTGCTGATTTGAATCAGCCCGTGCGGGAACTTTCCGGCGGGCAGAAGATGCGTGTGGCGCTCGCGGGCGCACTCTGCCGCAAGAGCGATGTGCTGCTTCTCGACGAGCCGACCAACCACATTGACCTTGACATGGCGCAGTGGCTGGAAGACCGGCTGCTCAAGTACCGTGGGACGCTGATTGTCGTCACCCATGACCGTTACCTGCTTGAACGCGCGTTCAGCCGCATCTTTGAGGTCGGCGACGGCAAGGTGGAGGTTTACAACACGACGTACTCCGGCTATTTGGAGGAACGCGCTCAGCGCGAGGAAATGGAAGCTGCCACCCTGCGCAAGAATAAATCCCTCTACCGCAAGGAATTGGCATGGATTCGCCGCGGCGCGCCTGCCCGCTCCACAAAGGCGAAGGGGCGCATCCAGCGCTTCGACGCGGTGGCGGAGGCCATCAAAGAAGCACCGCCGGAAGCCGAACTTACCATGAAATCCGTCGCCAGCCGACTGGGCAAGAAGATTCTCTCGTGGGAGAACTTGTCCATCGGCTACGGCGAAAACACGCTCGTGCGCGACTTCTCCTATACGCTCCTGCGTGATGATCGGCTGGGTATTATTGGCGGCAACGGCGCAGGCAAGACGACGCTCCTGCGCACGCTTTGCGGCGAGCTTCCGCCCCTCTCCGGTGTGATTGAGAAGGGGGATACTGTCCGCATCGGGTATTTCGCGCAGCACTGTCCCGCGCTTGATCCCGACACACGCATCATTGACGCCGTGAAGGATGTTGCCGTCCACGTCTACACGCCCGACGGGGATTTGTCCGCGTCGCAGATGGCGGAAACGTTCCTGTTCCCATCGCAGATGCAGTATCAGAAGGTGTCCAGCCTGTCCGGCGGCGAACAGCGGCGGCTGTACCTCCTGCGTATCCTGATGGCTGCCCCGAACGTGCTGATTCTCGACGAGCCGACGAACGACCTTGACCTCGCGACGCTCAACATTCTGGAAGACTACCTTGATTCCTTCCAAGGTGCGATTATCGCCGTCAGCCACGACCGCTACTTCCTCGACCGCATTACGACGCACTTGTTTGCCGTGGAGGATGCGCACATGGTGCCCTACATCGGCGGCTACCAGAGCTACCTCGACGCGCAGGAAGCGAAAGCGGAAGCTATGGCGGATATGAAGCAGCCCGCCGCGGCAAAGCCGAAAGACACCCGTGTGCGCGTGCAGACGCAGCTGAAATTCTCCTACAAGGAACAGCGTGATTTCGACACGATTGAGAACCGCGTGGCGGAATTGGAGGAGAAATTAGCGCAGCTGGAGCAGGAAATTGCCGCGAACGCCAGCGATTACACGAAGGTGACGGAGCTGATGGATACGCAGACGAAAACCCAGCAGGAACTCGACGAAGCCACGGAGCGCTGGCTGTTCCTGCAGGAAAAGTGGGAGCAGATTCAGGCACAGAAAGGGTAATACTATTTCCAGATTCAACTGCACCATCTGCTTGCGCCTTTTCCATTCTGGCGTCCGTTCATTCCACTTAGCGTAGCGCTGCTACGCTGCGTTTCATTCACGTTAGCCAGAATGAAAAATTCGCGGCGCATCTTGGTGCATTTTTATCTGGAAATAGTATAAGACAATCAAAATAAGCACCTTGATGCATTCAGCTGCAATCAAGGTGCTTTCTTTACCTTACAAACTGCTCTTCGTTGCCGCGGTGGATGATGAGGTGCCACTCCTTCGTCGCGTTTGTTTCCCAGCGGAAACCAGCGCCAATTTGCGTCACGCGGTAGAATGTGCCGTCGGCAAGCGTGCATTCAGTCGTGAAATCCGGCTGAAACCAGTGCAGGACGACCCGGTCGGCATCGTCGGCGTCGGTTGTGCGGTCGTTCACGCCGACGGGGAACAGCGCGTTTTCGCGAATCAGCACGGGCAGGGCGTTGTAGCCGCGAATCTGGCGGCAGCGCCCTGTCCAGAGCAGACCGGACAACTCCGCCCACAGCCCGTCGGGGAGCGAGGCATCAATCGTGCCTTCGTCGGACAGACGCAGCACAAGCAGGTCATCCCCGATGCGAACGCCGCCGTCCAGCGGGAGAATCGCGCGGCCGGAGCGAAGGTACGGCAGGAACGATAATTGCAGGCAGGTGTATTTGCGGATGACGTTGCCCGGCTGCGCGTCGCCGGAAAGGTGACGCAGGAGCAAATCCGCCGGAAGCGGCTGACCGGGCTGCATCAGCGCATACGCCGCGCGGAAGAGGAATGCGGCGCGAGTGTCCGGACAGTCCGCAAACAGCGGCGCGGGGGCGTCCGTGAAGCCGGAGAAGGGAATTTCCTGCGCGGACAGCAGGGACGAAATCGACTGCCGCAGGGCAGAATCCTGCGACGGGTCAGAGACAATCAAACCGAATTGCTTCATTTCATATCCTCCAAAATGCGGCGGAGCGCGCGGACTTCCCGGCGGCGCAGGCGTTTTCCGCGGTGCAGGATGTACCAGCGCAGACGGAAGCGGTTTCGCCGGGTGAACACGGGGGTGACGCGGCGGCGGTGGAAGCGGTCGGACAGGCGGACAATTGTGCCCTCGCGGATGAACAGCACGCACCCCTTGACCGGGCAGGGGACACCCGCCTCCGCCAAAGCGCGGGCAAGCGTCTGCGCGTGGGTCGTCACCTGCATGGCGGGGTTGTAGAACGTCAGCTCTGTGCCGTTTTTGCGGGTGAGCAGCAAATCATGGTCGGACAAATCGCCCGTGATCGTCCCAGCGTGATTTTTCACCTCGATGACCGTTGCCCCGCGGCGGCACAGCGCCACCAAATCGCATTCGCTGCGATTCCCCGCGTGGACGATGCGGTTCGGATACAGGTGCACGCGCCCCGGCAGTCGGTTGAGCAGCGCGCGGGCGTCCTCTTCTCCGCGGATGCCGGAGGAAACGAGCGTCGCCGCGTACTTCGCGCCGCGCGCCCGCCGTTTGAGATGCAGGGAAATCAGCACGGGCAGGGAAATCATCAGCAGCATCAGCACCAGCAGAATCCAGCCCTGCGTCTGCGCGTCGAAGCGCATCCCCAGCATCTCCTTCAGCGGCGGAAACCACCACGGCGCACTGGCAGCGCAAATCCCCCAGCAGACAGGCGGCACAATCACTGCGCGGAATGCCAAGCACTTCTGTCGGCGGCGGAGGGCTTGCAGTTTCTGCGTCTGCCCTTCGCTGCCGGAATGGAAAGTTGCCATAAACAGCTCCTGTTCGTATATGTTCGGGTTCGATTCATAGAATACGACGCGAAAGGGGCAAAATCCTGCCGAATGTAATTGACATTTTGGCGGCAGACTGGTATAATTGCGTTGTCATTGGGCGATGAAGGACAGGGCGAACAGGACAGCGGCTGTCAGAGAGGGAGTCATCGGCTGAAAGCTCCCGCCGAAAACCGTTCGCCGGACAATCCGGAGCTTCCCGGCGAGAGTCGGGCGCGTTCCTCGCGTGACAGGGGAGAATGAGGCGCGGGTTTTTCCTGCGCGAAAATGGGTGGCACCGCGAATCTTTTCGCCCCATGCAGCATTTGACGGCTGGTATGGGGCTTTTTGTGTCCCGTATCACCCAAACAGAAGGAGGAATACCATCAATGCTGACGCAAGCACCCCGCGGCACAAAGGATGTGCTGCCGGCTGATTCCTACCGTTGGCAGTACGTTGAGAACAAGATGCGCCAAGCGGCGGCGGAAGCGGGTTTCCGCGAAGTCCGCACGCCCGTGTTTGAGCATACGGAACTGTTCCTGCGCGGCGTGGGCGATACCACGGACATTGTGCAGAAGGAAATGTACACCTTCAAGGACAAGGGCGACCGCTCCATTACGCTCAAACCCGAAGGCACGGCGGGCGTGGCGCGCTGCCTGCTGGAGAATAATCTCTATGCCGACACGCTGCCCTGCAAAATGTACTACCTGAACGCCCCGATTTTCCGCTATGAGGCGCCTCAAAGCGGTCGCCTGCGCGAGCATCACCAGTTCGGTCTGGAATGCTTCGGCGCACGGGATGCTTCGGCGGACGCGGAGCTGATTCTGCTGGCGTACCGTCTGCTGAGCGGACTGGGCGTGAAGAGCCTGTCCGTCAACATCAACTCCATCGGCTGCCCGAACTGCCGCCCGAAGTACCATGCAACGCTCAAATCGTTCCTGTCCGGGCGCATTGGCGAAATGTGCAGCACCTGCCAGACACGCTTTGACCGCAACCCCCTGCGCGTGCTGGACTGCAAGGAAAAGCACTGTCAGGAACTTGTAGCGGATGCGCCGTCCATGCTGGATTTGCTCTGCGACGACTGCAAGGCGCACTTTGCCCAGCTGCAGTCCTACCTTGATGCGGCGCACATCCCGTACCAGATTGACCCGCGCATCGTCCGCGGTCTGGATTACTACACCAAGACCGTCTTTGAGCTGATTACCAAGACTGAAAATGGCAACCTGACCGTCTGCGGCGGCGGGCGCTATGACAATCTGGTGGAGCAGCTCGGCGGTCCGTCGCTGCACGCGGTGGGCTTCGGCATGGGCATCGAGCGCGTGCTGATGCTGCTGGACAGCGAAGGCGTGGTCATCCCGAAGCCAACGCTCTACGATGTGTTCGTCACCTACATGGGCGCGCATCAGGTGGAAGCGTTCTCGCTGGTGCAGAAACTGCGCGACGCGGGCTTCAAGGCGGATATGGATCATACCGGACGTAGCCTGAAGGCACAGTTCAAGTATGCCAACAAGATGGGCGCAACGCTGACGGCGACGCTGGGCGACGAGGAAATCGCCAGCGGCGTGGTGAAGGTCAAGAACATGGCGACGAAGGAAGAGCAGACCATCGCGTTGAATAATATCGCCGACGGCATCCGCAACATGCTCGCTTCCTCCAATTAACACGCGGAAGAAGTAAGAAGAAGTCACCAACTCAATCGCGAAAACGGGAGGCCAGAGGGTCGAAGACCCTTTGGCGGGGTCGAGGGGCAGCGCCCCTCGCGTCTCCCTTTCGTTACTAAGAAAGGAGCTGCAAATATGCAGAACCGTACCCATACATGCGACGAACTGCGGCTGTCGGACGCGGGTAAGCGCGTGCAGCTGTCCGGCTGGATGGATAGCGTGCGCATCGTCAGCGCGAACCTCGCGTTCGTCATCCTGCGCGATTTCTATGGCACGACGCAGGTCGTTATTGATGACGAGGAGCAGATGAAAATCATCCGCAGCCTCAACAAGGAGAGCGTCATCTCCGTGACCGGCATCGTGCGCGAGCGCGACAACAAGAATCCGAAGATTCCCACGGGCGACATTGAAGTCGAGCCGGAGAAAATCGACGTGCTGGGGCGCTGCCGCTACAATGAGCTGCCGTTCCAGATTAACCGCTCCCGCGAGGCGGACGAGAGCATCCGCCTGAAGTACCGCTATCTCGACCTGCGCAACCCCGATGTGAAGAAGAACATCGTCATGCGCTGCAACGTCGTCACAGCCCTGCGCCAGGCGATGAACGAGCACGGCTTCCTTGAAATCACCACGCCTATCCTGACGGCTTCGTCCCCTGAGGGCGCGCGCGATTACCTCGTTCCGGCGCGTAAGCATCCGGGCATGTTCTACGCCCTGCCGCAAGCGCCCCAGCAGTTCAAGCAGCTGCTGATGACATCCGGCTTCGACCGCTACTTCCAGATTGCCCCCTGCTTCCGCGACGAAGATGCGCGCGGCGACCGCAGCCCGGGCGAGTTCTATCAGCTGGATATGGAAATGGCGTTCGCGACGCAGGAGGATGTGTTCAGCGTCCTTGAAGACGTGCTGCCGCCCATTTTCGCCAAGTACGGCACATACAACACCGCGTCCAGCGCACCCTTCAAGCGCATTGCCTACAACGACGCCATGGAGCGCTACGGCTCGGATAAACCCGACCTGCGCATTGATCTGGAAGTGCAGGATGTGACCGACCTCATCGGTAGCTGCGGCTTCCAGCCCTTTGAGGGCAACACCGTCAAGGCGGTTGTCGTCAGCGACATGACCGCGACCCGCAAGCAGATTGACAAGCTCTGCGCGGATGTCGAGGTGGTGACGGCGAATAAGGTCTACTGGTTCAAACTCGACGAGAAGGGCGAAATCGCTGGCGGTATTGCGAAGTTCATCAAGGAGCAGAAGGATGAACTGGTCGAAAAGCTGGGTCTGAAGCCGAACACGTTCGTTGGCCTGACCTGCGGCAAGAAGCTGGCGGCGCAAAAGACCGCGGGTGTGCTGCGCCGTCTGGTCGCTGATCTCTGCCCGGCGCATATCGACCGCGAAAAGTACGAATTCTGCTGGATTGTCGATTTCCCGATGTACGAAATCGGCGAAGAATCCGGCGAACTCGAATTCTGCCATAACCCCTTCTCCATGCCCAACGGCGGTCTGGAAATTCTGCAAAAGGCAGCGGCGGGCGAGGTTGACCCGCTGACCATCACGGCGTATCAGTACGACTTGGTCTGCAACGGCGTGGAACTGTCCTCCGGCGCTGTCCGCAACCATGACCCGGAAATCATGATTGAAGCGTTCAAACTCGTCCGGCTGGGCGAAGAGGACGTGAAGGCGAAGTTCCCGGCGATGTACAACGCCTTCTGCTACGGCGCGCCGCCGCACGCGGGGATTGCTCCCGGTGTTGATCGCATGGTGATGCTGCTGGCGGGCGCGGAGACGATTCGCGAAGTCATCCCGTTCCCGATGAACAAGAACGCGCAGGACGTGATGATGGGCGCACCCGGCAAGGTGGATCAGAAGCAGCTGGATGAACTGCATATCGCCTGCACGAAAGTCGAAGAATAACCTGAATGACGGACGGGGAAAATCCTCGTCCGCCTTTTTTCTGCCGAACGGGAAGAAACCCGGATTGAACGCTTGTCAATCCGGCAAAACTATGGTATAATGGGATGAAACAAAGTCGGTAGACTGCGTTTTGCCATTTCCTGCGCGAAATCATGTGCTTTTGTGCGCAGGAGTTTGGATTGAAATTAGGAGGTGCATTTCGTTATGGCGCTGAAGAAGGATAATCTGCCCGTGAATGTCGATGTGGATACCGAGCAGGGGAGCAGCATCACTTACGCCAATGAAGTGGTCGCGATTATTGCGGGCGTCGCCGCCAGCGAGGTGGAGGGCATTGCGGGTATGTGCAATGTATCCGGCAATCTGCTGGGCAAAAACCGCGCCGTGACCAAGGGCGTGAAGGTGGAAATCGGCACCGAAGAAGCCAGCGTGGATTTGTATGTCGTCATGGAGTACGGCACGCCCATCCAGAAGGCAGCGTATGACGCGCAGGAAAGCGTCCGCAAGGCCATCGAGACGATGACGAACCTGCATGTGGTGCGCGTGGATGTGCATGTGCAGGGCGTTAGCTTTGAAAAAGAGAACAACGCGCTGAACGCCGGTGCAAAGAAGGCGCTGGCAGAGGACAAGAAGGAAACGCCGCTGGTGGAAGCCCCTGAGAGCGAGGAAAAAGCGGCGGAAGATTCCGCGGAAGTGCCTGAAGAAGAGGGCAAGGAGAACTGATGCCTTCATACTGCCGGCAGGGTGTTTGCCTTGCCGGTTTTGAAGTTGCTATCCAATGTAAAAGTGAAAACGGCAAGCGAAGGAAACGAAAGGAGCGAACCGGGAATGAAGCGTCGTGTGAGCGATATTGCGGTGATGATTTTGTCCTTTTTGGTGCTGCTGGCGCTCTCTGCTGAAACAGCGCTGGTCGGCGTGGAAGCCGTGCGGGGTGAACAGTGGCAGCTGATTCGACTGACGGCGTGGCTGCAAGGCAGCGGCGTATGGGGCGGCATAGCGTGTATCGCCGTGGCGGTGCTGGCATTGGTGCTGGCGCTTATGTGCCTGTGGCGCGTGTTCCCGCACCGCACGGCGAGCCAGCGCGGCTATGTGATGCAGAAGAATGAGAATGGCTCCATCGGGGTGTCAATTCGCGCTATCGAGGGGCTGATTCGCACCTGCATCGACAAGCATGAGGCGATTGCCAAGGCAGACATCACGGTCGAGGAGTGCCGTGATGGCATTGCGATTGGCTTGCACATTATTCAGGCGGCAGGCGTGAATATCCCGCTGTCCGTCGGCGCGCTGCAAAAGCAGATTAAGCAGTACGTGACGGCGTGCACGGGCGTGGATGTGTACAAAATCCGCGTGATGGTGGAGAACGACGCAAGCATTCCGGTTGCGTCCACCTACGAGGTGCAGGACGTGACGCCTCTGCCGTCGGCGGAGGAAACGGCGGAAAAGCCGATGGTTACGCCCCCGGCACAGCCTGTCGCGATTCCTGCGACCGAGCCGGAGCAGAAGCCGAAAGTTCCGGACACGTTCATTTCCCCGGAGGATGACGAGGACGACGAACGTCCGCTGCATCAGCGCCTGTTCGGCACGCCGGAGCAGCCCGCGTTTGTGCCTACGCCGCCGGAGGTGACAGAAGCGCCCGAAGCGGACGAAGTCGAGGCTGCCGAGGATGCCCCGGAGGAAACGGAAGCATCGGCGGAAGAAGCAGCTGCGGCAGAAGAATCCGCCGGGGAAACGGTGGACGCGGCAGACGACGGCGAAAAATCAGCAGAATAACAACAATACGCATTTTTAGTGTGGAATAGGAGAGAAAAACAATATGGCACGGACGACTGCGCGTGCGGCGGTCATGCAGATGATTTTTGAACATATGGCGGGCGGGGAAGGCGGCGAAGAAACGCTGCAAATGGTCTATGAGGCGCTGCGCAAGGAAGGGCTGCCCGGTGTGGACAGCATTTCGGAGAACGAGCCGAGCGAATCCGACCGGGCGTACATCACCAAGGTGCTCGACGGCGTCTTGGCGCACCTCGACGAGCTGGATGAAGCGATTCAGGCTGCCAGTCCGCGCTGGGAAATCAGCCGGATGCCGCATGTGGATTTGACCATCCTGCGCATGGCTGCGTGGGAAATCCTCTACGAGGAGGGAATCCCCGGTCCGGTCGCCATCAACGAGGCAGTCAACCTCGCCAACCGCTTCTCCGAGCCGACGAGCGGCCGCTTCGTCAACGGCGTACTGGGTACGATTCTGCGCAGAAAGCAGGCGGAAAACCCGTGAAGCGCGTCGTTGTCGGGCTTGACACAAGCTGCTACACCACGTCCGCTGCTGCCGTAACCGCGGAGGGCAATGTGATTGCGAGCTGCCGCAAGCTGCTGCCTGTTCCACAGGGACAGCGCGGGCTGCGGCAGTCGGAGGCGGTGTTCACGCATGTCCGTCAGCTGCCGGGGCTGATTGAGGAATTGTCGGCGTATTTGACGGCTTGCGAAATCGTCGCGGTGTGCGCTTCCCGCCGTCCACGGGATGAGGAAGCGTCGTATATGCCCGTGTTTCAAGCAGGGGACGCACAGAGCCGCAGTCTGGCGGCTCTGCTTCGCGTTCCCTGTTTTGCTACGACGCACCAGCGCGGGCATGTGGAAGCCGCGAAGGTGGATAGCGGCGTGGCGGCGGGTGATTTGCTGGCAGTGCATCTCTCCGGCGGCACGACCGAAGTGCTGTCGCTGGTGGATGACCACCTGACGCTGCTTGGCGGGACGCTCGACCTCCATGCGGGGCAGGTGGTTGACCGCACGGGCGTGGCGCTGGGGCTGCCGTTTCCGGCGGGACCGCATTTGGAGGAGCTGGCGGTGCGCGGCACGGCGAGGGCGCTGCTGCCGGTCGCTATGGCGGATGGCGGGCTGTACTGCCACTTGTCCGGCGCGGAAACGCAGGTGCAGCGCTGGATTTCGCAGGGGACGATGCCCAAGGAGGACATTGCCCGCGAGGTATACGACCTGCTGGCGCGGACAGTTTCGCGCATGGTAACGGCGGCATCCCAGCAGACGGGCATTCATCAGGTGCTGATTGCGGGCGGTGTTGCGTCCTCGCGGCTCTTTCGGGAGCTGGTGACGCAGCGGACTGCCAAGCGTCAGCCGGATTTGCGCGTGCATTTCGGCCGCCCGGAGTATTCCGGGGACAACGCGGTCGGCGTGGCGCTCATTGGCGCAAGAAAATGGCGCGAACAGCAAACGCTGAAGGAGATAGAATATGGCAGCACAGATACTGGACGGTAAGGCGATTTCAGCGGAGCTTCGCGGGGCAATTGCACAGCGGGTGGCACGTCTGCGCGAAAAGGGCGTCATGCCGGGATTGGCGGTGATTCTCGTCGGCGCAGACCCCGCCAGCCAGATTTATGTGCGCAACAAGAGCGTCGGGTGTGATCAGGTCGGCATCCACTCCGTGACCATCAACCTGCCCGAAACGACAACGCAGGACGAACTGGAGAAGCTGATAGCCCGTCTGAATGCGGACGACACCATCCACGGCATTCTGGTGCAGCTGCCCCTGCCGAAACACCTCGATGAGGCGGCAGCGCTGGCGGTTATCGCGCCGGAGAAGGACGTGGACGGCTTCCACCTGCTCAACGCGGGGCGGATGATGAGCGGACAGCCGGGCGTGGTTGCGTGCACGCCCAAGGGCGCAATGGAGATGATTCGCCGTACGGGCATTGACTTGGGCGGCAAGGAAGCGGTCGTCGTCGGACGGAGCAACATCGTCGGCAAGCCGATGGCGATGCTGCTGCTGCAAGCGAACTGCACCGTCACCATCTGCCACAGCCACACGGTGAACCTCGCCCAGCACACGCGCAATGCGGATATTCTCGTTGCGGCGGTCGGCAAGCCGGGGTTCATCACCAAGAGCATGGTCAAGCCCGGCGCAGTCGTCATCGACGTGGGCATCAACCGCGTGAACGGCAAGGTCGTCGGCGACGTGATGCCTGATGTGGCGGACGTTGCGGGCTACATCACGCCCGTCCCCGGCGGCGTGGGCAAAATGACAATTGTCGAGCTGCTGGAAAACACGGTGGAAGCGGCGGAGAAGCAGACGGCAAAATAAGCCGATACAAGTAGGAAGTGAAAGCGCCATGTCGGAGTGGGTTCTGGAGGTCAGCGAGGTCAACGAGTACGTCCGGCAGCTGCTGCAAAACGAGCCGGCGCTTCGCAAAGTCCGTTTGCGCGGGGAAATCAGCAACTTCAAGCGCCATTCGTCCGGGCATTGGTACTTTACCCTCAAGGACGAGCGGTGCCGAATCGCGGCGGTCATGTTCCGGCAGAACGCGATGCGCATGTCGATTCGCCCAATGGACGGCATGTCCGTCATCGTCAGCGGGCAGGTCGGGCTGTACAGCGAGGGCGGCAGCTACCAAATTACCTGCGACAGTATGCGTCCGGACGGCATCGGCACGCTGTATCAGCAGTTCGAGGCGCTGAAAAACCGCTTGGCGGCGGAGGGGCTGTTCGACGAGGAGCACAAGCGGCGCTTGCCGTATCGCCCGAAGAAAATCGCGGTCGTCACGTCGGAAACAGGCGCGGTGCTGCACGATATCTGCATGGTGTCGCGGGCGCGTGACCCCGGCGTGCCGCTGGTGCTGGTGCCGGTTCAGGTGCAGGGCGCAGGGGCGGCGGAGAGCATCGCGCAGGGCATTCGACGCGCGGCGAAAATCCCGGAGGTCGAGGTCGTCATCGTCGGGCGCGGCGGCGGCTCGATGGAGGATTTGTGGGCGTTCAACGAGGAAATTGTGGCGCGCGCGATTTATGACTGCCCGATTCCCGTCATCAGCGCGGTTGGGCATGAAACCGACTTCACGATTGCGGATTTTGTGGCGGACAGGCGCGCCGCCACACCGTCAAACGCGGCGGAAATGGCGGTGCCGGACTTGCGGGAGATTCTCGCGGGGCTGGATGGAATGCGGCAGCACTTGCAGACGGCGCTTTCGCAGCACTTGCAGGAAACGCGTCTGGCGCTGATGACGCTGGAAAAGCGTCTGGCGGCGTGCGACCCGAACCAACGCTTGACGGCGCTGGAGAAGCGGCTCGGCGGCGCAAAAATGCGGCTGGAGCATCAAATGTCGCAGCGGATTTCGGCGCTGACCCCGCGATTGGGGATGGCGCGGATTCGGCTGGACAGCGCGGCGGAGCAGAATTTGCAGCGGAAAACGGAGCGGCTGCATCGGCAGAAGCTGCATTTGCAGGCGCTGAATCCGGAGAAGGTGCTGGAACGCGGCTATGCGCTGGTGCTGGACGGCGGCAGGGTGCTGCCTGACCGGGCGGCGGCGCGGACGCATCCGCAGATGACGATTCGCTTCCGGGATGGCGAAATGCGGGTCATGCAGCCCAAGAAGGAGGGTGCTTATGGCAGCGAAAAAGAAGCTGACGTTTGAAGAAAGACTTCAACAGGTGGAAGCGCTGATTGCGAAGATGGAGAGCGGCGAAATGCCCTTAGAGGAAGCCATGCAGCAGTACGAAGCGGGGCTGAATGCGCTGAACGCCCTCGAAAAGGAGCTGACGGCGGCACAGCAGCGCTTGACGGTACTGCGGCAGCAAAGCGGCGAGGACATCGAGGTGCCGATGGAGGAACAGCAATGAAGACATACGCGGAATACCGCAAGCAGGTCGAAGAAGCGCTTTCGGGGCAGCTGCGGTCGCTGGGCGAAATCCCGGATATTCTGCTGAAGGCGATGGAGTATTCTCTGCTGGCTGGCGGCAAGCGGCTTCGCGCAGTGTTGCTGCTGGCATCATGCGAAGCCATCGGCGGTGATACGGGGAAGGCGCTGCCGTTTGCCTGTGCGCTGGAAATGATTCACACATACAGCCTGATTCACGACGACCTGCCCGCCATGGACAACGATGACTTGCGGCGCGGTCAGTTGACGAATCACCGCAAGTTCGGTGAGGACGTGGCGATTCTGGCGGGCGACGGGCTGCTGTCGGCGGCAATGGAGCTGATGGCGCGTCAGACTGCGAAGCTGGCGAAAGCAGGGGACTGCTCTGGCGTGCTGGCGATGGAAGCGATTGCGCGTCACGCGGGCGTAACGGGCATGGTCGCTGGGCAAACGATGGACGTAACCAGCGAGGGCACGAAGCCGACGGCGGACAAGGTACGCTACATCCACCTGCACAAAACGGCGGATTTGCTGACTGCCCCCGTGGAGGCGGGCCTGCTGCTGGCGGGCGCGACGCAGGATCAGGTGAAATATGGCTGCGAGTATGGGCAGCACCTCGGCATGGCGTTCCAGATGGTGGACGACCTGCTGGATGTCATCGGTACGGAGGAAGCGCTGGGCAAAAGCATTGGCAAAGACGTTGCGGAAGAGAAGCTGACGTGGATTGCCATTCGCGGCATCGAGGGCACACGCGAGGACGCGGCACGGGAAACGGCCTTGGCGGTGGATGCGGCAGCGAAAATCGGCGGAGATATGAAATTTTTGCAAACCCTTGCACAAAGCACCCTGAACAGAGTACAATAAGAGACAGGATTCGTGCGCTTGCGCCGGATTGATTTATCATTCATCAAAAGGGAAGCGGAAATAAATGGAACCACACAACATTCTGGGGCTTTTCAGCAATCAGGTGCTGCTGTGCTGCATCACGGCGTGGTTCGTGGCGCAGGCGCTCAAAATTCCGACGTACTATCTGGTCGAAAAGAAATGGGACTGGCACCGCTTTTTCGGCAGCGGGGGAATGCCGTCGAGCCATACGGCGTTCGTCGTCTCCCTGACGCTGATGATTGGCGCGACGCAGGGCTTCGACAGCGCGATTTTCGCCCTGTCTTTCACGATGGCGGCGATTGTCATGTACGATGCGACGGGTGTCCGCCGCGAGACGGGCAAGCAGGCGGTTGTCATCAACGAAATCGTGCAGAAGATGTTCGTCAATGGTGAAAGTATCACGGATGAGGAACTGAAGGAATTGGTCGGGCATACGCATGTCGAGGTCATCGGCGGCGTAATTGTGGGGCTTCTGACGGCAGGGCTGTTCCTGCTGTTTATGTGATTTGAGGAGGATTTACGCAAATGGATCGTTTTCTGGAGGAATCTGTAAGCAAACACCACCGCGCGGCGGAAGAGGTACTGTACTACGCGTCGTGGGTCGTGATGATTGTGTCTGCGATTCTGGCGTTCATGTACCTGAACGTCATGTTTTACAGCTTCAGCATCTCGATGCTGGTGATGACGCTGGTGTTCACGGGCATTGCGGTGTACATTTTCTTCTTCCATGACCGCCTGCGCACGGAGTACGACTACACGTTCACCAACGGCTCGATGGATTTCGCACAGGTGTTCAACAACCGCAAGCGCAAGGCGCTGGGCAGCCTGAACGTGGCAAAGGTGGATGCGTTCGGCAAGGTTGCCAGCGGCAGTTTCCATCGGCATGTGTCCGCGCCGGGCGTGAAGCAGCTGCGCTGGTTCCTCAATCGCGACGCGGAACTGTACTATTTCGCTTTCTCCAAGGACGGCAAGAAGTCCCTGATTGTGTTTGAGCCGAGCAAAGCCATGGTGGATAACATCCGCCACTATCTGCCCTTCGGCGCGGATCAGGAGAATTGACCGTGAAAACCATCTATCTGGATAACAGCGCGACGACGAAGCCCTCCGCCGCGGTGATTGCCGCGATGACGGACGCGCTGGAAAATGGCTGGTACAACCCGTCGGCGCTGTACCGCCCGGCCATGGATGCGGAGAAAGCCGTCGAGAATGCGCGTGAAATCTGCCTGAAAGCGGCAGGCGCGGCGAACCAGCGCATGGTGTTCACCTCTGGCGGCACGGAGGCGGACAATATCGCCATTCTGGGGCATTTGCGCACGAAGCATAAGCCGGGGCGGGTGCTGATGCTGTCCGTGGAGCATCCGGCGGTGCTGAACTGCGCACAGGAAGCCGAACGCATGGGGCACAAGGTTGTGCCGATTCCAGTCGATCGCCGCGGCGTGGTGGATTTGTCCGCGCTGGAAGGCTTGCTGGGCGAGGATGTCCACCTGATTACGCTCATGCAGGTCAACAACGAGGTCGGCGCGGTGCAGCCCATTGCGGAAGTCGCCGCGCTGCGCGACCGCCTTGCGCCGAATGCCGCCATTCATGTGGACGGCGTGCAGGGCTTTCTGCGTGTGCCGCTCAATTTCAATGCGCTCAAAATCCAGTCCTACGCCTTTTCCGGGCATAAGATTCATGCCAGCAAGGGCATCGGCGGCTTGATTTTCCGCAAAGACCACAAGCTGTCGCCCATCGTCTTCGGCGGCGGGCAGGAGGACAACCTGCGCTCCGGCACGGAAAACGTTCCCGGCATCATTGGGCTGGGCGAGGCGGTTCGCACCTATCCGCAGGGCGCGGCAGAGAAGATGATGGCGCTGAAAACCCGCCTGCTGACGGACTTGCAGGAGGCGATTCCCGCGGCAAAGCGCAACGGCCCCGCACTGGATGACCCGCTCTGCGCGCCACATATCTTGAGCGTCAGCCTGTCGCCTGTGCGGAGCCAGACGATGCTGTTCGCGCTGGAAGGCGACGGCATCTATGTCAGTGCAGGCTCGGCGTGCGCGGCGCATAAGCAGAAGGTGTCCGGCGTGCTGACGGCAATGGGCTTGTCCCCGGCGGAAGCGGACTGCACGCTGCGGTTCAGTCTCTGCCCGGACAACACCGAGGCGGAAATGGATGATGTGGCGCGGTGCGTCAAGAGGCACTATGACCTGCTGAAAGCCTACGTCAGACGATAATATCTACATATTAAGGAGAGAAATTCCTGTGCGCAATTTGCTGCTCGTCCGTTATGGCGAGATTTTCCTGAAGGGGCAGAATCGCCCGCTTTTTATGCGCGCGCTGGTCAAGCGCATCAAGTACGCCGTGAAAGACCTCGGCGCGACGGTGCTGCTGCACGACGGACGCATTCTCGTGTCGGATTTTGACGATTTGGATGAGTGCATCCGCCGCGTGACAAAGGTGTTCGGCGTGCACAGCGTCTGCCCGGCGGTCGAAATGCCCAAAGACGACTTTGACGCCCTTTGCAATCAGGCGGTTGCCATGATGGCGGATTTGTCCGGCACGTTCCGCGTGACGGCGCGCCGCTCGGACAAGAACTACTTCATGGATTCGCCCGCCATCAACATCGAAATGGGACACCGCATCCTGACGGCGAACAAGAACCTGTCTGTGGATGTGAAGAAGCCCCAGCACACCATGAACGTGGAAATCCGCGACATGGCGTACCTGTATGTGAAGGTGATTCCGGCGGTCGGCGGTATGCCCGTCGGGACGAACGGCCGCGCGACGCTGCTGCTTTCCGGCGGCATTGACAGCCCGGTCGCGGGGTGGATGATTGCCAAGCGCGGCGTGCATATCAACGCGGTGCATTTCCACTCTTATCCATACACGTCTGACCGCGCGAAGGAAAAGGTGCTGGATTTGGCGCGCATTTTGTCCGAAAGCTGCTGCGGCATCCGCGTCCACATCGTGCCGTTCACCAAAATCCAGATGGAAATCCACGAAAAGTGCCCCGAAGAGTACACGACGCTCATCATGCGCCGCTTTATGATGCGCATTGCCGAAAAGGTGGCGCGTCAGGAGAACAGCGAGGCACTGATTACCGGCGAATCGGTCGGGCAGGTCGCCAGCCAGACGATGACGGCGCTCGGTACGACCGATATGGTGGTGGATATGCCTGTTTTCCGCCCGCTGATTGGCTTTGACAAGGAAGAAATTATCGCCGTGAGTGAAAAAATCGGCACATTCGAGACGTCCAGCCTGCCCTACGAGGACTGCTGCACGGTCTTTACGCCGCGCCATCCCGCGACGCACCCGAAGATGGAGAAAATTCTTGAAGGCGAGAGCAAGCTCGACATCGATGGGCTGATTGATGAAGCCATGGCGGGCATCGAAATCGTCTGCTGCTGATTACGGCATCATATTCAGAAACACCGTCAGGGGCAGCCCTGAAATGCCCAGTGCGCCTGTCAACAACGATGAAATCGGATTGATGCCGACGTGCGGCAGGGGCAGCAGATTCCACGCCATCAACAGCACAGTGCCAAACGTCCAGCAGTTCAGCAGCCGCGCGCCCCAAGTGCCGGGGCGATAGCAGCGGCAGAGCAGCAGCGTCAAAACGAAAGCGGGAAGCAAAATCCACATACAAATCTCCTCCTTTGTAAGAAGAGTGTATGCGGAAGCGGAAAAACAATCTTGCCATTTCGTGCCGAACGTGGTATGATAGACATTGGGGATTTTCTGACGAGCCGGAAGGGGCGGAATGGCATGGCGGAGGATTTTGTGGCGCTGATGCAGGCGATTGCGCCGGAGATGGCGGAAGCAATGGCGCGCCGTGCCATGGTGCTGACGGCGATTGCGGAATCAGCCCCGGTTGGGCGGCGGCAATTGGCGCTCCGGCTGAATCTGGCGGAAAGGGAAGTGCGCGCGGACGTGGAAAAGCTCCGCGACGCTGGCCTGATTACGCTGGACAAAGCCGGGATGAATCCGACGCCGAATGCGTCCCGCTGGCTGGAAAGTGCCCGCAGCTTCGCCCGGCAGACGCAGGGCCTGACTGCGCTGGAAACGGCGCTGATGCAGGTTCTGCCGGTGAAAACCGTTTTCGTTGCGCCGGGGGATGCTGATGCGGATGTGCGTGTACTGTCCGACGTGGGGCGGCTGGCGGCGCAGGGCGTGCGGCAATTGCTGCATTCCGGGTCGACGCTGGCAGTCACGGGCGGTTCGACCATCGCGGCGACGGCACACGCCATGCAGAGCAGCGCTCCCATGAACGTCATGGTCGTTCCTGCACAGGGCGGCTTCGGGCGTGAAATGGAAACGCAGGCGAACACGCTGGCGGCGGAAATCGCCCAGCGGCTCGGCGGACATCATCGGCTGCTGCATCTGCCAGACCACATGGACGAGCAGGCGAAGCAGGAAATGCTGCGGCTGCCTGAAATCCGCGAGACGATGGAGCGCATCCAGCGTGCGGACATTATCCTGCACGGCATCGGCTGCGCGCAGGAGACGATGAGTCGCCTGCCCGTGGAGCAGGTGCGCCTGCTGATGAAGAAAGGCGCGGTCGGGGAGTCCTTCGGCGCGTATTACGACCGGGATGGGCAGTGCCTGCTGAAATCATCCGGCGTGTGCGTCGATTTGGCGCGTCTGACGCCAGACTGCCGCATGATTGCGGTCGCGGCGGGCGCAAAGAAGGCGGAAGCCATCATCTCCGTCCTGCGGCATGACCCGCATACGCTGCTGGTGACGGATGAGGGTGCGGCAAAGCAGATGCTTGCCATCCTCAAAACAAATACGGGTTGTTCGTCAGACACCGAAGCGTGAATGACGTTTCAAATACAAGCAACCAAAAGAGCAATCTTGAAGGAGTGTGCATCAACAATGGCTAAGAAAACGATTGACGACATCAAGGTTTCTGGCAAGAAGGTGCTGGTTCGCTGTGACTTCAACGTCCCCATGAAGGACGGCAAGATCACCAACGACAAGCGCATCGTGGCCGCGCTTCCTACCATCAAGAAGCTGATCGCTGACGGCGGCAAGGTCATCCTGTGCAGCCATCTGGGCAAGCCGAAGAACGGCCCGGAAGAGAAGTTCTCTCTGGCACCCGTGGCGGTTCGCCTGAGCGAACTGCTGGGTCAGCCCGTTGTGTTCGCCAATGACGACACGGTGGTTGGCGAAAACGCCAAGGCTGCTGTGGCGGCGATGAAGGACGGCGACGTCGTGCTGCTGCAGAACACCCGCTTCCGCAAGGAAGAAACCAAGAACGTCGAGGAGTTCTCCAAGGAACTGGCTTCCCTGGCGGACTGCTATGTGGATGACGCGTTCGGCTCCTGCCACCGCGCACACTGCTCCACCGAGGGCGTGACGAAGTTCCTGTCCCCGTGCGTGGCAGGCTATCTGATTGGCAAGGAACTCGCCGTGATGGGCAAGGCACTGGAAAATGCGGATCGTCCGTTCGTCGCGGTGCTGGGCGGCGCGAAGATTGAGGACAAGCTGAATGTCATCAACAACCTGCTGGAAAAGGTTGATACGCTGATTATTGGCGGTGGCATGGCGTTCACCTTCCTGAAGGCGAAGGGCTATGAAATCGGCAAGTCCCTGCTGGACGAAACCAAGATTGATTACTGCAAGGACATGATGGCGAAGGCTGCGGAAAAGGGCGTTCAGCTCCTGCTGCCGGTTGACACCGTGTGCATCAAGGACTTCCCGAACCCGATTGACGCGCCGGTTGACACCGTGACCGTCGATGCGGACGCGATTCCGGCGGACATGGAAGGCTGCGATATTGGCCCGAAGAGCCGTGAGCTGTTCGCGGCGGCTGTGAAGTCCGCCAAGACGGTTGTGTGGAATGGCCCGATGGGCGTGTTCGAGAACCCGACGCTGGCTGCCGGCACGCTGGCGGTTGCGCAGGCAATGGCGGATTCCGATGCGGTGACCATCATCGGCGGCGGCGACTCTGCGGCGGCTGTGGAGCAGATGGGTCTGGGCGACAAGATGACCCACATCTCCACTGGCGGCGGCGCTTCGCTGGAATACCTCGAAGGCAAGACGCTGCCCGGCGTTGCGTGCCTCGACGAGAAGTAATTTTCATGGGCAAGACCGTCCCTGCCAACCGCAGGGGCGGCTTTGTCCTGCCAAAATCCCTGCACTCCCACGCGGACACAGTATGGAGAAGTCACCAACTGAATCGCGAAAA